>ERZ791615.86-NODE-86-length-47242-cov-5.32441_pt1 | contig 47242 bp, 41 predicted proteins | sample MGYA00510273_ERZ791615 | MGnify/ENA primary metagenome ERZ791615 (study PRJEB30046, sample SAMN00715185) | human gut metagenome | study: EMG produced TPA metagenomics assembly of the A metagenome-wide association study of gut microbiota in type 2...
TTGTTCTGGTAAAGTTTTACTCTAATCATGATATCAAATTTTTTAAGTTGTTAATAATGACGTTTGTTAAGATACGAAGATTTTCAGATGTTAAGATACGAAGATTTCAGATGCTGAGATGCGAAGACCTCAGATGTTAAGATTTTTTGTTGTCAAAGACCCGTTGTCTTTTATTGACGCTACAAAGATACAACATCCCGATTTCCCACTTATACGTTTCTGTACGTTCCGTGCTTTTCTATACGATAAACATCATAACCACGTCATTAGAACACGAAAAAAACGATTGTTTTTGAACACGAATAACACGAATAACACGAATCTTAATTGCTTCGCAATATTTTCAATCAAAAAAAATCGTGTTATTCAAGTTCAAAAAATCCGTGTTCAAAAAATATAATTCGTGTTCAAAAAATAATTCGAGTTCAAAAAAAACGTATTCCGAAAAGTCCGTCTGTGTTTTTCATAATTCTCCGTGTGCCATAGAGCCATGAATAAGTATGGCATCTACGGCTCTAACGATGGTTGTTATTGGCGCTTGCGCCACCTGTCTACGCCACATACGATGTCCGATTTCCGTGATTGCGCCCACTCTTGGCATCAGAACCGCGTCAGAGCGTCAGGAGGCTTTACAGACGCTTCTAAGCTTTATATGCCGAGGTGCAGCTTGTCTTCTACCATGTTGGCATAACGTGCGGAGACCCAGTAGAACCTTATTCAGGAAAAGACAAAGACACAACACACAACATATGGTCATTTGGTCATTTGGTCATTTGGTCAAAATACGAAAAAAAAAGTGTGTCAAAACCTCTATAGTATAATATATATATATATATATATTATACTATAGCCCAAATGACACGGTTTATTTTTTGAAAATGACCAAATGACCAAATGACCACATTTTACCACTCATGACCTCATGCCCGTAAACCCTTCTTCTGTTTCTATTTCTTTCATGACGTGGCGAGGTAACGGTATGCTATTGCATAAAAGCTTGTGCAGCAAATTGTTGCAAGGGCGTAAGGCTTGCGCTTTTCTGCCCTTGCACGCGGTCTTCTCCTGCCGTCCCACAGCGGCATGTTTTTTCTACAGCTCTTGTCTTCAGCTCTTGTTTCAGCTCTTGTTTCAGCAAAAGGGTCCTCTTCTCATAAATTTTTTTCATTCATTACGCGCATTTTGCGAACAAAATGCTGACTTTGCTATTAGATATGGCAATTGAAAAATAGCTGAATCGACAACAAAAAGACTGTTTTCAAGCCCCATAAGTGTGAAAAACAGCTCCAAACAATTAAGAAACAAACATTTTTTTAGATTAGCTAAAACGTTCCCAAAACCTCCTGACTTCGTTACTTTTTTAATACAGACTTGTAAATGCTTGATAATCAATGATTGTTCTTGTCGCATTAGGTGACGCGCAAAATACGGGTAGAATAGCAAGCTCGACCCCCATTTACGAGAAATAGCTCGTTTTCATGCATTCTTGCCGAGAAATATTAGATAATTTGAATTTCTTGGGTGACGCAATGACGAAGTCAGGCGGATCGGCAAGAAAACATAAGCATAAAAAACAAAGGAAAAAATCTTTTTTTTTAAAACTTTATTTCTTTTTAACTTTATTTTTTTACTGAACTTTCGCTTTTAAGATATGAAATTATCGCAAGCAAGCGTCGCTGCGCCTGCCAGAAAAGATAATCGATAGAAAATTTGCTTATTATGCACTTGCGAAAATTTTACATTTTAACTTTATTTTTAAAACTTTATTTTTTTTCTCTATACCCCTCATGCCATATCCTCTCCATCCAAAGCCTCATTTAAGCTCCCCAAAAAATGTGGTCATTTGGTCATTTGGTCATTTTGCCGTTTTTCGTGCTTGATTATTGGGTTTGTCGCTCATTGATGAAAAGAAAACAGATCATTTGATGAAAAGAAAAACAGAGCATCTGATGAGAAGAAAACAGAGCAGGAGGAAACGAGAAATGAGGTTTCTGCCAGCTCTGCTTTTAGCATGCTCTTAAATCATGTGGCTCTTAAATCATATTCACATCCACATAGCCGTGCATCACGGCGTAGATGGTGAGGGCTGAGAGGTTGTGGATGTTGAGCTTGTCCATGATGTGCTTGCGGTGAGACACGACCGTGGAGAGGCTGATGCAGAGGGTGTTGGCTATCTCCTTGTTGGTCTTGCCGTAGGCTATGTGGGAGAGTACCTCTATCTCGCGTGAGCTTAGAAGCGTGGGGCTGTCGGAGACTGACGGCTGCAGGCTTTGCGGCGGCAGGTTGCGGCCGTGGGCGTGGGCATGCTGCTCAAGGATGAGAAGGTCTTTTATAAACTTGTCCTCGCTCTGGCTGGTGCAGAGGCTGTGGAAGCCAGTCAATTGGGTAGCATCGGAGGTGGAGGTGGTGAGCACGATGGTCTTGTGGCGATGTGTTGAGAAGAACGCCATGTCTTGAAGCACGATGGTGGTATTGGCGAAGAAATGGAAATAGGTATCGGGGGCGTTGGCATGAAGCTCTGCCATGGTGCCGAAGGTGTCGATGTGCATCATGGGCATGACCGTCGACAGAATCTGCTTGAGACCTATGGCGGCAAGAATGTTGCCATCGATGATGGCCACTTTCATTAACGGCTGTTTTCCTGTGGGTTGCAAAACGTGGAGAGTATTGGGTGAGAGTTTCTTAAAGCTTGACCATCGAGATGTCAACCAGATTATTCACGATGGCGTAGATGGTGAGGCCTGCCGCGCTGTGGATCTGCAGCTTGCGGGCTATGTTGCGGCGGTGGGTTATGACCGTGTTGGTCGATATGCAGAGGTGGTCGGCAATCTGCTTGTTTGACATTCCCTGTACGAGCGCCACGATGACCTCTTTCTCGCGTTCGCCAAGGAGCTCGCTGCCTTCGGCCGACTTCTGCAACATGCCTGATATCTTCATGCCTATGCCGCCTTTTCTGTTTTTTTCTTCTATCTGCCGTATGGCGGGTATGAAGAAATATTCTTCTACCTCGGCGTGCAGACGGAGCCAGTCTTCGTTGTTGTAGATGTCGTAGAGCGTGGCTGAGAGCTTGTTGTTGTGCAAACCGTCGGAAGGAAGATACTTGATGATGATGCTCTTGAGCTCGTAGAGCTTGTCGGTTTCCTGGCCGTGGTGCTTCGAGTAGGTGTCGATGTCGTAGGCAGGGTCAGGTGTGCCGTTCATGAGCTGCTCCACATAGGGGAAGACGTTTTTCTCCTCATACTTCATGTGTGAGGTTATGGAGTGGGAGTATTGGTCGTAGAGCTTCATGATGAGCTTTCCGAGGTTGTTGGTGGGGTCTATGGCGTCGTTGAGCTCTTTGCGTATGAAGGGCAGCTGAAAGCCGGTATAATAGTCGTGGCTTGCCTTGAGATAGCGCAGCAGGGTTGGCAGGGAGAGGTTCAGGGACGATATGTCGGGCCGCTCGCCGTTTATGGTGTAGTTGACCACGGCAAGGAAGGTGGTGGTGTCGACCTGCTGCTCTTCGCACACCTGGCTGACGGTCTTGTCGCCGAAGCCGAGGCTTATGCCGAAGCATCCCAGGCTCTGCAACACGTTATAGTTGTCCTTGATGAGGGTTATCATCTTGTCGTCGGCCTCATAAATTTTCTGCTGTCTCATATCTCGTGATGTTTCTTTGACGTTCGAAAAAAATATGCTCAAGTTTCCGCAAGTGAAAGACATGCGAAAACTTGAGATAAATTAAAAACTGTTCTTATTTCTTTGTTCTGTCAACATGCTGCGGCAGATGGAACTCGTATGAACGGTCGAACACCTGTTTCACCTTGTTGATCTCAAGGAAGGTCGTGCCGCCGCTCTCGCCGAAGCTGCCGCTGAGGTAGGCAATCTTGTCGTCGAGCTTGATGTAGCGCTTCATGTGCAGCATGCGGAGGGCTGCCATGAACATGTGCTCGGCTGTGGTGTGTTCCTTCTGGTAGATGGGTATGACGCCGAAGCTGAGGTTGAGCCAGCGTTGGGTCTTCTCACGGTAGCAGATGGCGAGCACAGGGCTGGGGCCTCTGAACGATGCGAGGTTGCGTGCTGTCTCGCCCGTCTCGCTGTCGGTAATGATGCCTGCCACGCCGAGCTTGCGTGTGGCCTCGATGGCTGCGTGGGCAAGAAACTCTTTCTGTGTGCAGCGCTCGTTCATGGGTATGTCCATGTTGAACAGCTTGGCACGGTCTTTCTCTGCCTGCTCGGCTATGGCTGCCATGGTCTGCACAGCTTCGAGCGGATATTTGCCCGATGCTGTCTCGCCGCTGAGCATGAGGGCGTCGGTATAAGAGTAGATGGCGTTGGCGATGTCGGTAACCTCGGCGCGTGTGGGGCGCGGGTTCTTGATCATGGTGTGGAGCATCTGCGTTGCCACGATTACGGGCTTGTGCTTCATGACACACTTGCGTATGATCTGGCGCTGGATGCCGGGAATCTGCTCTATGGGCACCTCTATGCCGAGATCGCCACGGGCGATCATGATGCCGTAAGAGGCGTCTATGATCTCGTCAATGTTGTCGACGCCCTCCTGGTTCTCGATCTTTGAGATGATCTTGATGTCGCTATGGTGCTCGTCAAGGATGTCTTGCACGGCCTTTACGTCGGCGGCAGAGCGCACGAACGAGTGGGCAATGAAGTCGATGTCTTGCTCTATGGCGAGCAGAATGTTGTCGTGGTCTTTCTTCGTGATGGCCGGCAGGTCGATGTGCTCACCCGGCACGTTCACGCTCTTGTGGGCGCCGAGCACGCCGTCGTTCTGCACCTCGGCTATGACCATCGGGCCGTCGCAGCCTGTTACCTTCATGTCGATCTCGCCGTCGTCGAACAGGATGTCGTCGCCCACCTTCACGTCCTTGGCAAAGTCGGGGTACGACACGTTCAGAATGTCGTGGGTAGAGTCGATCTCGGGACGGCCGAAAATGCGCACGGTGTCGCCGGCCTTATATTCGATGGGTTCTTCCACGCCTGTTGTGCGCACCTCGGGACCCTTGGTGTCGATCATGAGGGCGAGGTGTGGCGACACCTCACGCACGTTCTTTATGATGTTCTTTATGCCGTCGGGTGTTGCGTGGGCTGTGTTCATGCGCACCACGTTCACTCCGGCAAAGAACAACTTGCGGATGAACTCTTTATCACATTTTCTATCGCTAATTGAAGCAACGATCTTGGTTTGTTTCATAGTTTTTATATCCTGACGCTAATTTAATTGTCTTTTTTGCGGTTTAAATTGCAGCTTAATTTACGCTTGAATTGCGGCTTGATTTGCAGCTTGAATTGCGGTTTAAATTGCAGTTTAAACAAAACTTACGTTTTCCTATGCAAAGTTATAGCTTTTATCCGAATTATGCAAAATTTTTTCGCAATGTTCGTTATAGTTGTTGTTTACATCGTGTGGAAGCGTCAGTCGACAATCATGGAAAGCGAGATGCGGTTGCGCTTGCGGTCCACGCCCGTTACCTTGACCATGACCTGCTGATGGAGCTTCACGGCGTCGAGAGGCGAGGCCACGAAGCGCTTGCTGAGCTGCGAGACGTGCACAAGGCCGTCTTGGTGGACGCCAATGTTGACGAAGGCACCAAAGTTGGTTATGTTGGTTACGATGCCAGGCAGGACCATTCCCTCGGCAAGGTCGTCGACGGTAGACACGCGCTCGTCGAAACGGAACGCCTCAAGTTTTTCTCGCGGGTCGCGTCCGGGCTTGTTGAGCTCCTGCATGATGTCGAGCAGGGTTGGTGTTCCCACCTCGGCTGTGGCGTAACGCTTTATGTCGATGGTCTTCTGCTTGTCCTTGTCGGCAATGAGCTGCGCTACGGAGCAATGGAGGTCGGCAGCCATCTGCTTGACGATGGGGTAGCGCTCGGGGTGCACGGCCGTGTTGTCGAGCGGGTTGGCGGCTCCGGGAATGCGCAGGAAGCCCGCACATTGGGTGAAGGCGTTGTCGCCAAGACGCTTCACCTTCTTCAGTTCGGCTCTCGACTTGAACGCTCCGTGCTCGTTGCGGTAGTCGATGATGTTGGCTGCCAAAGCCGGTCCGATGCCGCTGACGTAGCTCAGCAGCATGGCGCTTGCCGTGTTGAGGTTCACGCCCACGGTGTTGACGCAGCTCTCGACGGTCTGCTCCAGGCGTGTGCGGAGCTTTGTCTGGTCAACGTCGTGCTGATACTGTCCCACGCCTATGCTCTTGGGGTCTATCTTTACCAGTTCTGCGAGCGGATCCATCAGTCGGCGGGCAATGCTTATGGCTCCTCTTACCGTGATGTCGAGGTCAGGAAACTCTTTTCGTGCCACGTCGGAAGCCGAGTAGACCGATGCTCCGTCCTCGCTCACCACGAAGATGTCGATGTCGCGCCCGAAACTGATGCCCCTCACAAACGCCTCTGTCTCGCGGCTTGCCGTTCCGTTGCCTATGGCTATGGCTTGCGGGCGGAAGCGGTCAGCCATCCTTTTCAGCTGTTCGGCGGCGCGGTTGGCCTCTCTGAACGGGAAGATTGCCTCGTAATGGAGGTATGCACCTTCGGCATTTATGCACGCCACCTTGCAGCCTGTCCTGAAGCCAGGGTCTATGCCCATGACGGCCTTCTGTCCCAAGGGTGCCGAGAGGAGGAGCTGTCGCAGGTTTGTGCTGAACACGTTTATGGCTTCGTCCTCGGCTCTCTCGCGGCCCTCCTTCACAAACTCGTTCTCTATGGATGGGCGTATGAGGCGCTTGTAGGCGTCTTCAGACGCTTCGCGCGTTAGTTTAGAGCAGTCGGTATAACCCTTTGAATAGTACCTTGATATACGTTCCTTAGCGTTGTCGTCGGTCGCGATGTTTATCTTCACCACGCCCTCTTTCTCGGCCCGAAGCATGGCCATGACACGATGCGAGGGACAACGCTTTAGTGGCTCTGAAAACTCGAAATAGTCGGCATATTTTGCACTCTCTTCCTCGTCTTTCTTGCTCTTTACCACCTTCGAGGTGATCATGGCCGTGCGTCTGAACTCGGCTCTTACGGTCTTGCGCGACTCCTCGTTGTTGGCAATGTCTTCGGCCATGATGTCCTGTGCTCCCTTTATGGCGTCGTCTGCCGTAGTCACATCTTTGTTGCAGAACTGGCGTGCGTAGGAGTAGGGGTCGCGGCACGCGCCCAGCATGATGGCTTGGGCAAGAGGCTCCAGGCCGTGCTCGCGTGCCATTTGCGCCCTTGTGCGCTTCTTGGGCTTGTAGGGCAGGTATAGGTCTTCCAGTGTGGCAGCGTCCCAACAACTGACAATCTTTGCTTCGAGCTCGGGTGTTAGCTTGCCTTGAGCTTCGATTGTTGAGAGAATGGTTGCGCGGCGTTTGTTTATGTCTGTAAGCTTGTCGTTGAGATCTTTGATATTGATGATGCTCACCTCGTCGAGAGCCCCCGTGCGCTCCTTTCGGTAGCGTGCTATGAAGGGCACGGTACAGCCTTCAGAGAGCAACGTGAGGGTGTTCTCCACGCCTCGTAGGGGGAGCTGAAGCTCTTTGCTTATGAGGGTTGCTATGGTTGAAAGGTCTGTTGTTTTGCTTTCTGGTGCTTGGGTCGGTCTTTGCTGGGTGGTTTGGGGCGTCTTGTTGTCTGAAATCATTTTGAAAAATAGGTTGTTTGCATTAAATGCTTAAAGCAATACTTTAACTGTGAAAGTATTGCTTTAGATGTTGTAAATAAGTTTGGTAAGCCCTCTCGCTTGCGCTTTGCGGGTGTCTATTCGAGCACACGCAGAGCCGAGAGCAACTCGTTGTTTTCCGATTTTGCTCCTACCGTTATGCGCAGGCAGTCGCGGCAGAGCGTCACCTTTGACCTGTTTCTCACAATTATGCCCTCGTTCACGAGATAGCGGTAAATGCGGTCGGCATCGGTCATTTGGGCAAGGAAGAAGTTGGCGTCAGAATGGAAGACCTGCTTGCACGACGGCAGCATCTTGAAAGCCTCCATCATGCGGTTGCGCTCAAGGATGATGGTGCTCACCCATTTGCTCACCTCCATGGCATTTTCGAAAGCTTTGAACGCCTCTTTCTGCGTTAGGATGTTGATGTTGTAAGGATATTTTACCTTATTGAACACATCGATAATCTCCTTGCTTGCAAACGCCATTCCGAGGCGCACGCCAGCCAGCGCCCATGCCTTGCTCATGGTGTTGAGCACAATCATGTTGGGATGGTCTGAAAGCTCGTAGCGGAAGGCGCGGCGATGGGTGAAGTCGGAGTAAGCCTCGTCAACCACCACTATGCCTTGGAATGTGTCCAATATTTTTTCAATCTCATCATGGTTCAGGTCGTTTCCCGTGGGGTTGTTGGGCGTGCAGATCCAGATGAGCTTGGTGTGCTCGTTGCACGTCTCCAAAATGCGGTCGGCTTCGATGTCGAAACGGTTGTTGAGCGTAACAGGACGATACTCGATGTCGTTGATGGCAGCACACACCTTATACATGCCATATGTGGGTTCTATGGCCACCACGTTGTCGACGCCAGGCTGGCAGAAGCAACGATAGGCAAGGTCTATGGTCTCGTCGCTGCCGTTGCCGAGGCAAATCTGCTCTTCTTTCACGCCTTTAATGCGTGCTATGACCTTCTTCAGGTCAACCTGCAAGGGGTCTGGATAGCGGTTTAGCGGGGCGTTGTATGGGTTTTCGTTTGCGTCGAGAAACACACGCGCAGCGCGTCCGCTATAGTCGTTACGGGCACAGCTGTAAGGCTCTAAGTGCCGGATGTTGGGGCGCAGAAGTTCTGTTAATGGTTTCATATAAAAAATAAAGGGTTGGTGAATGAGGGATGTGTCTATTGGTTGTTGGCAACATCGTTGCAACGCAAGGTCATGGCGTTCTTGTGGGCGAAGAGTTGTTCGTTCTCAGCCATCACCTCCACGGCATGGCCAATGGAGCGAATGCCCTGCTCGTCAAGATGCTGGAACGTTATCTTGCGCATGAAGCTGTCGAGGTTTACGCCGCTGTAGGCATCGGCATAGCCGTGTGTTGGAAGCGTGTGGTTGGTGCCGCTGGCATAGTCGCCCGCACTCTCACAGGCATACTTGCCGAGGAATACGCTACCCGCATTCACAACCTTTGACTCAAGAGCTTCATAATGGTCTGTAGCTATGATGAGATGTTCTGGGGCATAGGCGTTGCTAAGATCCATGGCTTCATCGGCATCGCGGACGAGCACAAGCTTGCTGTTTTCCAAGGTTTTGGCTGCAATCTCTTTGCGTGGAAGCGCCAGAAGCTGCGTCTCGACCTCTTTCTGCACGGCGTAGAGCATGGGTTCAGATGTGGAGATGAGGAGCACCTGCGAGTCGACCCCATGCTCGGCTTGAGACAGAAGGTCGGCGGCAACGTAGCGGGGGTTGCTTGTGTCGTCGGCTATGACGCACACCTCAGACGGTCCGGCAGGCATGTCTATGGCCACGTTGCCGAGACTCACATGCTGCTTGGCAGCCATGACATACTGGTTACCGGGACCGAAGATCTTGCTCACCTTGGGCACGCTCTCTGTGCCGTAGGCCATAGCTCCGATGGCTTGCACGCCACCAATCTTGTAGATGCGGCTTACGCCTGCTATGTGGGCTGCCACGAGGATAGCGGGGTTGACGTGTCCTGTGCTGTCGGGTGGGGTGCAGAGCACAATCTCCTTGCATCCCGCAATCTTGGCTGGCGTGGCGAGCATAAGAACGGTAGAAAAGAGGGGGGCTGTGCCTCCGGGGATGTAGAGACCAACCTTCTCTATGGCCACGCTCTTCTGCCAACACTCTACGCCCGGCGCCGTCTGAACACGGATGGGCCGAAAGGCTTGTGCTTCATGAAACTTGCGTATGTTGTCGTGGGCAAGCGTTAAAGCTTGTCTTAAATCGTCGCTTACAAGGCGTTGAGCTTCATGCAGTTTGCTCTCGCTAACCTGTAGCTCGTGTAGCTCTACATGGTCAAACTTCTGTTCGTAGCGTTTAACGGCTTCGTCGCCGTTTGCCCGTATGTCGTTGAGCACCTCGCTCACCGTGGCGTTGAGCTTTGACATGTCGATGTGCGGACGCACAGTTATGGTTTTCCAGTCGGCACGGGCTGGATATTTTATAATGTTCATATTCCTTTTTACGACTTTGTTTACGACTTAAATTAATTTCTAAACTGAGTTTTCGCAAATGCTTGATAAAAGAGATGCAAGCAGTTTCCTTCTCTATAAGGCTGCGAATCTCAAGCAAGCGCGACAGCGCTTACCTCTTTGGGAGAGGTTTCTCCCTTGGAGGTTCCCTTTATCTTGACGGTTTTCTCTTTTGTAGGGGCTCTATTCTCCCTTTTGTCTTCGTCTGACAAGAAGAGAAGCGGCGGCTTATAGAATCATTTTCTCAATGGGTGTCACGAGAATGCCCTGTGCCCCCAGCTCCTTCAGCTTGCCTATTATCTCCCAGAAGCGCTTCTCGTCAAGCACGGTATGGATAGAACACCAGTCTTTGTCGGCCAATGGAATGATGGTAGGACTCTTGATGCCAGGAAGCACCTCTATGATGTTGTCAATCTGTGCCTTGGGGGCGTTCATCATGACATATTTCTTGTCTGTGGCCGACTGAACAGCCTCAAAACGGAACAGCATCTCGTCAAGCACCTTGCGCTTCTCATCGCTCAGGTTGCGGTTGGCTATGAGCAAAGCCTCGCTCTTCATGACAACCTCAACCTCGCGCAAGTTGTTGCTTATGAGAGTGCTGCCTGAACTTACAATGTCGAAGATTCCGTCTGCCAAACCTATGCCCGGGCTGATCTCAACGCTTCCCGTGATGACGTGGATGTCGGCTTTTATGTTGTGCTGCTCAAGAAAATGGCGTAAGATGCCAGGATAAGATGTGGCGATGCGGCGGCCGTTGAACCATTCAAGACCGGGATAATCGGTCTCCTTGGGAATGGCAAGTGACAGACGACACTTGCTGAAGCCAAGGCGCCAGATGATCTCGGCGTCCTCGCCACGTTCCATAAACTCGTTTTCACCCACGATACCAAGGTCGGCTACGCCTGTGGCTACGCTCTGCGGAATATCGTCATCGCGAAGATACAACACTTCAAGGGGGAAACTGCTTGACTGCACGAGCAATGTGCGCTTGCTGGTGCTCACTTTGATGTCGGCTTCGGCTAAAAGATTCATCGAATCTTCAAAGAGTCGGCCTTTCGATTGTACTGCTATCCGTAACATAATCTCTCTTTTTTGTGTAAAATCGTAGCAAAAGTAATTATTTTTGATGATATTTCCAAAAAAATGTCGTAATTTTGTGTCTTGAACTTATGTATTTAAGAAATTTACTCATATTATCCGCATTATTATTTGTTACGGCCTGTGCGCGCAAGCAACAAGCTGTGACCACGCCGTGGGGAGAAACCATCGGCGATGAAGAAGGCGACACGGCGGTTGTGGCGCAAAACTTTTCGTATAACGACATCCTCGATGCAGGAGAGATAATCATGCTCACGATGTCGGGGCCTGACAGCTATTTCGACTATCATGGTAGAGCGATGGGAACACAATATCTTTTGTGTGAACGGTTCGCACAGAAAATAGGTGTGAGCGTGCGCGTGGAGGTGTGCAAGGACACGGCAGACATGATAAAGAAACTGCAGAACGGCGATGGCGACATCATAGTGTGGCAGCTCGCGCGCAAGCAAACGAAAGGGTTGCTTGCATGTGGAGCCTCGACCGACAGCACGTCGTGGGTGGTGAGACGCGACAGCAAGCAACTTGCCGACTCGTTGAGAGGATGGTACAGGCCCGCGCTCCTGGCTCAAGTGAAAAAGGAGGAACGCTACGCTTTCTCTACAGCCAATGTGCGCAGACATGTTTATGCGCCTATGCTGAACGCCGCGAAGGGCGAGATCTCATCTTATGACCATTATTTTAAGATGTATGCTGCCGCTTGTCGATGGGACTGGCGACTGATGGCTGCACAATGTTATCAGGAGTCGACCTTCGACCCGAAAGCCTACTCGTGGGCTGGAGCACGCGGACTGATGCAGATTATGCCTTCTACCGCCGCCAGCTTGGGTCTGTCAGAGGGCGAGATGTATAACCCCGAGGCCAATATTGCGGCGGCGGCACGTTACATCGTGAAGCTGAACGGGCTGTTTAGCGATGTGCGCAGCTATGATGAGCGCATAAACTTTGTGTTGGCGAGCTATAATGGCGGCCACTTTCATGTGCGTGACGCTATGGCCCTGGCGCGAAAGAATGGACGTAACCCTTACAGATGGGCTGACGTGGCCGACTATGTGTTGAAGCTTACGCAGCCTGCTTATTATAACGATCCTGTGGTTAAGTATGGCTACATGCGTGGAACGGAGACGGTCGATTATGTGGCACGCATACGTTCACGTTGGGGGCAATACTGTGGCAAGGTCAAAGGCGGAGGAGGCATTGGCACCCATTTTAATATGGGTGGCGGTAACTATGAGCCGCGTAAGGCACAACGCAAAAACAGGTTCAAGATAAAAGAATGATTGCGCGGTTCGCGGTTGGGTAGAGGCAAGGCAAATTTTGTTCAACGTTAAAGATGCAAATTGTTCAACGTTAAAATAGTTAAACTGTGATTGCGTGTCAGAATATATTTGTATCTTTGCCTTTACCATAACGTCTATTAAGAACAACAATTCTATTAAATAAACATCATTCAATCTAAAGAAAATATGCTATCAGAACAGGATTTGAAGCAGATATCACAGCGTGGTATCTCGAAAGAGCAAGTGGAGCATCAGTTGGAGCAGATAAAGAACGGTTTCCCGTTCCTTCGAATAGAGGCTGCTGCCGCTGTGGGTAAAGGCATTATGAAACCCACGGAGGAGGAGAGCAAGGCTTATGCTGAGGAGTGGGGACAGTATCTTGCCGATGGCCATGAGGTCGTTAAGTTTGTGCCTGCCAGCGGAGCCGCCAGCCGCATGTTCAAGAACCTTTTTGCGTTCCTTGACGCACCCTATGACGTGCCGACAACCGATTTTGAGAAGAAATTCTTCGACGACATCAAACATTTTGCCTTCCGTAAGGCTCTATGCGAGAAATGCAAGGCCAACGAGGGTATGAGCGTTTGTAAGCTCATCGAGGCAGGACGTTATAAGGATGTTGTGGCAAACCTGCTGTTGCCAAAGGGGCTTAACTATGGTCAGCTGCCCAAGGGTCTGTTGCTCTTCCACGAATATGAGGAAGGCATGCGCACACCCGTTGAGGAGCATCTGGTGGAGGCTGCTCTCTATGCACAGTCGGACGGCAAGGCAAACGTACATTTTACCGTGTCTCATGAACATCTTGAGTTTTTCGAGAAGACGGTTGAGGAGAAATTGCCGTTGTATGAGAAAATGTTTGGCGTGAAATATAATGTTAGCTTCTCGGAACAGAAGCCCAGTACCGACACAATAGCTGCCAATACAGACAACACGCCGTTCCGCAACGATGACGGTTCGCTGCTGTTCCGTCCGGGCGGTCATGGTGCGCTCATTGAGAACCTTAACGACATCAAGGCTGACGTGGTGTTCATAAAGAATATCGACAACGTGGTGCCAGACCGTCTGAAACCCGTAACAACCGACAACAAGAAACTGCTGGCCGGTATATTGGTTCATTTGCAGAAGCAGGCTTTTGCGTATCTTGAGAAGCTTGAGAGTGGCGAGTATACACATGAGGATCTTGAAGAGATCATTCGTTTCGTGCAACGCGACCTCTGCTGCCGCAAGGCTGACATTAAGGAACTTGAGGATGCAGACCTCGTGATCTATCTTAAGAAGAAGCTTAACCGCCCGATGCGCGTGTGTGGCGTGGTTAAGAACGTTGGTGAGCCTGGTGGTGGCCCGTTCCTCTGCTACAACGCCGACGGAACCGTTTCGTTGCAGATTCTGGAGTCGAGCCAGATAGATACGACTAACGAGGAGTATGTTGCAATGTTCAAGAACGGAACCCACTTTAATCCCGTTGACCTTGTTTGCGGCACACGCAACTATAAGGGTGAGCAGTTTGACCTGCCTGCTTTTGTGGACAAGTCGACAGGCTTCATCAGCTCGAAGAGCAAGAACGGCCGTGAACTGAAGGCTCTTGAACTTCCCGGTCTTTGGAACGGAGCGATGAGCGATTGGAGTACCGTGTTTGTAGAGGTTCCCATTGAAACATTCAACCCCGTTAAGACCGTTAACGATCTGCTTCGCCCGCAGCATCAGCCTGCTGAGTAAAAATCAGTTTTTTTAATTGCGCTTCGCGCTCGTTGTTTTTTAAACATTAATTTCCATTAATGGCCCATTAATTGTCATTAATACGCGCTTCGCGCGGAAAAATTGATGTCTCATTAATGTTCAATTGATGGAAATTAATGTTTTTAAAAGCGCGAAGCGCAATAATAATTTTACTCAAGTTTCGTCCATTAACTCCATTCGCGAAGCGAGTTAACTTCCTTTTAACTTCCAATAACTTCTATACTAGCGATAGTTTGTTTCGTTTAACAAACATCCGCAGCATTATAACCATTTCAGTCGCAACGAATTGAGTACCACGCTCACGCTTGAGAAAGCCATTAACGCGCTTGCCCACATGGGCGTAATTTGGAAATTAATGTCAAAGAGATAGAGCGCTCCAGCTGCTAACGGAATGCACACGAGGTTGTAGATAAACGCCCAGAAGAGGTTCTGCCAAATCATACGAACCGTGCGTCTGCTCATGTTTACAGCTTCGGGAAGAGCTATAAGGTCGTTTCCCATGAGCGTAACCTGTGCCACGTCCATAGCCACGTCTGTGCCTCGACCAATCGCTATGCCCACATCGGCTGTGGCAAGCGCCTGGGTGTCGTTTATGCCGTCTCCAACCATTGCCACAATCTTACCTTCTTGTTGTAGCTGACTAACAAGCTTTTGCTTGTCGTCGGGCCGTACCTCGCTTCTGTAATGTTCTATTCCTGCTTTTTCTGCCCAATAGTGCGCTGCGGCTTCCTTGTCGCCGCTCATCATGAACACATCTATTCCTTCTTCCTTAAGACGCGCCATGGCTTTGGCTGCATTAGGCTTAAGCTGCTCACGCTCCTCAAACGGTATGTTGTCTGCCTTGGTAAAATCGATGTTGGGGTTGGGGATTGTCAGCGTGCCAGTTTTATCTATGACAAGGGCGTTGACCTTACGCATGTTCTCAAGGGCAGAAGCGTCCTTGATAAGAATTTGTTTCTGGGCAGCTTTGCCCATGCCCACCATCAAGGCTGTTGGTGTGGCAAGACCCATGGCACAGGGACAGGCTACAACAAGAACCGAAACGGCAGACAAGATGGCGTGGGGTAGGGCGGCGTTGCCACCAATGGCCCACCACGCGAGGAACGTAATGAGAGCTATGGTTGTCACGACAGGCACAAACACCATGGCAGCTTTGTCGACGATACGTTGAACGGGGGCCTTACTGCCCTGAGCTTCTTGCACCATGCGTATGATAGTTGCCAAGGCCGTGTCTTCGCCAATCTGCTGAGCTCTCATGCACAATTTGCCTTGGCTGGGAATGGTGCCTGCAAGCACCTTGGAACCTGCACGCTTCTCGGCAGGTGTGGGCTCGCCGCTAATCATCGACTCGTCCACATAAGCTGCATCGGAGGTCATGAAACTCTCTGCCTTGGTCACGATGCCGTCGACAGGAATTTTCTCGCCAGCTCTCACCTCTATAATGTCGCCTTTAGAGATTGTGGACAATGGCACCTCTTCCGTTGATGTGCCGTTGACAAGACGTGCGGTTTTAGGTCGTAAACCCATGAGCTGGCGTATGCTGCTCGCTGTGCCGTCCTTGGCGCGTTCCTCAAGACAACGGCCTGTGAGAACAAAGGTTATGATCATGACGGAGGCGTCAAAATAAGTGTGCCACTCTATGCCGCGGGCTCCCCACGTCTCGTCGCCCCAAAAGGTGTTGAATGTGCTGAAGAGAAAAGCTATGAGGGTGCTAAAAGCAACAAGTGTGTCCATGTTGGCAGAACCGTGAAGCAACTGTCGCCATGCCGACACATAGAATTGTCGACCGCACCAATAGATGTTTATAAAAGCTATGATAAGACAAATCTGGTTCGTGAAGGCTATGTTGCTGCTTGTTAGATCTATCCACCCCATGCTTATAGACATGACCAATATAGAGAAAATCCATGATATAACGGTCTTGCGTCTGAGGATGGAAAACTCACGGCGGTTGATCTCATCGGCGCTTCGTCCTGTTTCTATGACAAGGTCATAACCTGCCTTGCTTATCTCGCGTTTCATGTCCTCAAGGGATATCTCCTTTGGGTCGTAGTCTACTAATGCTGTGCGTGTGGCCAAAGACACGTTGGCTTCATTTACGCCTTTTAGCGAATTGAGCTTTCGCTCTACATGAGCAGAACAGGCTGAGCAAGCCATGCCTATGACCGGTATTGTTTTCTTCATAATAATAATCTTGTAAAAACTGTTTTTATAGAGATATTGTTGTTTTAGGTGTTGTCGTTCGAAATGTTGTTTGAGGTGTTGTCAAGCTGTTGTTGATAGGGACATTTCTTCGTTATCCTTTTCTCTTCTTGCTACATTTCTCACATTGTCCTTTGATAACGAAAGACATGGAGCGGGCAACGAAGCCAGAGGGTAGAGAGAATTGAGGTACATGGATGTCGTCAAGACAGAACGACTGGTGGCATGTCTCACAATAAAAATGAATGTGCCCGTCGTTATGGTGGCAGGCACCATCGTTGGCACAAAGCTCATAGTTGAGGAGGCCACGGCCATCTTCAAACGCATGAACAACATCGTGTTCGAGGAAGAGCGTGAGTACACGAAAAATGCTCGACTTGTCCATGTTCGGCATTGCCGCCTCTAAAGAGGAAAGGCTCATGGGGCGCTGTTCTTCTTCGAGCTTTTTCAGCACAAGAATTCGGTTGGCTGTTGCTCCAACACCTTTGTGTCTTAATCTTATAATTGCTTCTTCTTGCTTCATCTTCATCGCTTTTTTAAAAAACAAGCCATTGACGCTTGTCTGTGACTGCAAAATTAATCATTTTTTCCTTTATTTTTCACATCGTTCCAATAATTATTGCTAACTTTGCAAACTGAAAATTGCAATTCACATATTTAAAGAATATTCTACGCGAAGACAAAAAATTATTGTTTTAATATTTTATGAACTTTTCTATTTTATTTATCACAGTCATCTTGACGGCTGTTGTATTGGTAGTGGGTGCATACGTTGTTGCAAAACTCGTAGGTCCGCGTTCGTACAACCCGGTAAAGGGTCAACCGTTTGAGTGTGGTATCCCGACACGTGGAACATCTTGGATTCCTGTGCATGTGGGCTACTATCTCTTCGCCATCCTTTTCCTGATGTTCGACATCGAGACCCTGTTCCTCTATCCATGGGCAGTTGTAGTCAAGCAGTTTGGAGTCATGGCGCTTGCGAGCGTCGGCTTCTTTATGCTGGTATTGGTATTTGGCCTTGCTTACGCATGGCGGAAAGGAGCGTTGGAATGGAAGTAAGAAAACCTGTAATCAAGAGTATTCCTTACGATGAGTTCAAGGACAATGCAAGCCTTGAAAAAATCGTGGACGAGCTCCATGAGGGAGGCGTCAATGTGATTGTTGGCTCGCTTGACCAGGCTATCAACTGGGGCCGTTCCAACTCTCTGTGGTCATTAACATTCGGTACATCATGCTGTGGCATTGAGTTTATGGCTGTGGGCTGCGCCCGCTACGATTTCTCACGCTTCGGCTTCGAGGTAACCCGTAACTCTCCACGTCAGGCAGACCTTATAATGTGTGCCGGTACCATCACCAACAAGATGGCTCCTGTCTTCAAACGTCTCTATGACGAGATGGCAGAACCTAAGTATGTTGTGGCTGTTGGCGGTTGCGCTATTAGCGGCGGTCCGTTCAAAAACTCATACAACGTGGTGCGCGGAATCTCTGAGATTGTGCCTGTCGATGTGTATGTGCCTGGCTGTCCTCCACGCCCAGAGGCTATCCTCTATGGCATGATGCAGCTCCAGCGCAAGGTGAAGGTTGAGAAATTCTTCGGTGGCGCAAACCACAAGATGAACAGCGAAGAGAAGGAACTCTCTATGTCGAAGGGCGGTCTCCACGGATTAAGCAACGAGGCGCTCGCCGGCGAGAAGAAGCACGAGACCATTGTTGTGAACAATGTGCCCGAGGACTTCGACGCGAAGAAAGATCTACTAACTGACTAATATAATAAGGTGTAAAATATGAAACTTGAAAATATTGAACTCTCATTTGACAATTTCTCAAGTGAGATGTCGAAACTGAAGAACCAGAAACATTTCGACTACCTTGTTACTATCATCGGTGAAGATTTTGGTGAAGAAGGTTTGGGATGTATTTACATCCTTGAGAATACTGACAACAACGAGCGTTGCTCGGTTAAGACAATAGCAAAGAAGGTTGATGGTAGCGACGTGATTCCAACGGTCATTAACCTGTGGAAGAGTGCTGACCTCTTGGAACGTGAGGTTTACGACTTCGTAGGCATTAAGTTCCTTGGCCATCCCGACATGCGCCGCCTGTTCCTCCGTACCGATTTTAACGGATATCCCCTGCGTAAAGACTTTGACATGAGTCCTGAGGCAAACCAGTTCCCGTTGACAGATGAACCTGAAAGCGACTTTACCGTAGAGTATTCGCTTAACGAGGACGGACACCTTGTGGCAACAAAGAAGCGCCTATTCGAAGACGACGACTTTGTTGTGAACATCGGTCCTAACCACCCCTCTACACACGGCGTGCTCCGTTTGCAGACTGTGCTTAACGGCGAGAAGGTGAAGCGTATCTATCCGCACCTCGGATACATTCATCGTGGCATAGAGAAAATGTGGGAAGGTATGACCTATCCGCAGACTCTTGCTCTGACAGACCGTCTCAACTATCTGTCGGCTATGATGCACCGCCACGCGCTCGTGGGCGTCATTGAAGAGGCTATGGGTGTGGAACTTTCTGACCGCATTCATTATATCCGTACGATTATGGATGAGCTCCAGCGTATCGACTCTCACTTGCTCTACCTCGGATGTACCGCTCAGGACCTCGGCGCTCTTACCGCCTTCCTCTACTGCATGCGCGATCGTGAGCATGTGCTTAACGTTATGGAGGAGACAACAGGTGGACGCCTTATCCAAAACTACTATCGCATAGGCGGTCTTCAGGCTGATATCGATCCTAAGTTTGTTGAAAACACAAAGAAGCTCTGTGCTTATCTTCGTCCGAAGATTCAGGAGTATCTCGACGTGTTTGGCGATAACGTAATTACTCATAACCGTCTTGTGGGTGTCGGACCTATGGGTCTTGAAGATTGTATCAACTATGGCGTGACAGGTCCTGCTGGACGTGCCGCTGGATGGAAGAACGACACTCGTAAGCGTCATCCTTATGACCTCTACGACAAGGTAGAGTGGAATGAGATTACGATGACAGGTTGTGACTCAATGGATCGTTACTACTGCCACATCAAGGAGCTTTACGAGAGTCTTAACATCATTGAGCAACTCATCGACAACATTCCTGAAGGCGAGTTCTACATCAAGCAGAAGCCTATCATCAAGGTGCCTGAAGGACAATGGTATTTCTCTGTTGAGGGTGCCAGCGGCGAGTTTGGTGTTTACCTCGATTCAAAGGGCGACAAGAGTCCGTATCGCATGAAGATGCGTCCCATGGGTCTCACACTTACAGGAGCTCTCGACCCGATGCTTCGTGGACAGAAGATTGCTGACCTTATCACAACAGGTGCTGCTATCGACTTCGTGATTCCTGACATCGACCGTTAATAGGAATGTTGAATTTTGAATGTTGTAATCGGCTTTGCCGCTTGCCAGAGCAAGAATTTTGAATTGTCGGCTTTGCCGATTAGAAGTTAAGAATTTTGAATTGATAGGGTAAATCGCAATTCAATAATTCAAAACTCACAACTCATAATTCAAAATTGTGGCTTGCCACAATAATTCAAAACTCACAACTCAAAAATCAAAATTTAAACAAAATGTTTGACTTTAGTATAGTAACAAACTGGATTGACTCTCTCCTCCGAGTGACTCTCGGTCTTGGAGACTTTTGGTCAATACTGATCGAGTGTATCCTGGTGGGTGTCTGCATTCTTGCAGGTTACGCCGTCCTCGCTATCATCTTGATCTTCATGGAGCGTAAGGTCTGCGCCTACTTCCAGTGCCGTCTCGGCCCGATGCGTGTAGGTCCTTGGGGCGTGTTCCAGGTTTTTGCCGACGTGTTGAAGATGCTCATCAAAGAGATTTTCTCTGTCGACGGTGCCGACAAACTGCTCTATTATGTCGCTCCCTTCCTTGTGATTATCGCATCTGTAGGCACATTCGCGTTCCTGCCTTGGAACAATGGTGCCGAGGTGCTCGACTTCAATGTAGGCCTCTTCCTTATGTCTGCCATCTCAAGTATCGGCATCGTGGGCATCTTTATGGCCGGTTGGGGTTCTAACAACAAGTATTCGGTGGTTTCTGCCATGCGTGGTGCCGTGCAGCTCATCTCTTACGAGATGTCGCTCGCACTATGTCTTATCACAGCCGTTGTGCTCACAGGCACAATGCAGGTAAGCGGCATCGTTGAGGCACAGACAGGTGCGTTCGGATGGCTTATCTTCAAAGGCCACATTCCGGCAATCATCGCGTTCCTCGTTTTCCTCGTAGCTGGTAACGCCGAGGCTAACCGTGGACCGTTCGACCTTGCTGAGGCTGAGAGTGAGCTTACTGCCGGTTACCATACCGAGTATTCGGGTATGGGCTTCGGCTTCTACTATCTCGCCGAGTATCTTAACCTGTTCGTGGTTTCAGGAATTGCTTCTACCGTGTTCCTCGGTGGATGGGCTCCCTTCAATATCGGTGTGGCTGGCGTTGACAGCGTGCTCAACATGATTCCTGGCATCGTTTGGTTCCTGGGCAAAACATTTGCTGTCGTTTGGCTGCTTATGTGGGTGCGCTGGACATTCCCTCGTCTGCGTATCGACCAGATACTTAAACTTGAATGGAAGTATCTTATGCCGCTGTCGCTCATCAACTTAATTCTTATGACAGTAGTAGTGGCATTTGGCTTGCACTTCTAAAAAACACATTATTTATAACAATGGAAGATAACAAAAAATCATATTTCGGAGAAATCGGGGCTGCCATGAAAACTCTCGCTGTGGGTATGAAAACCACTCTGCAAGAGTATTTCACTCCTAAGAGCACAGAGCAGTATCCTGAGAACCGCAAGACTACGCTGCATGTGGCTGCACGCCATCGTGGACGTCTCGTCATGAACCGTGACGAAAACGGAAACGTGTTGTGTACAGCTTGTACGCTGTGTGAGAAGTCTTGCCCGAACGGCACAATCAAGATTCTCTCAAAGATGGTAGAGAATCCTGAGACAGGACGCAAGAAGAAGCAGCTTGTCGACTATCAGTATGACCTTGGCGACTGCATGTTCTGCGAGTTGTGTGTTAATGCATGCAACTTCGGTGCCATTAAGTTTGTAAACGATTTCGAAAACTCGGTGTTTGAACGTGATCAGCTTGTTCTGCACCTTGATAAGGAACACTACGAGGGTGGCTCGCTGCCCAACATTATTGATGGTGGTGCTGATTTCGAAATTGGAACGTTTAACACCAAAACCAAATAAGGAGTAAGATTACAGATATGGCAAGTTTAGTAATGTTTTGCATTCTGGCAGTTGTGATCCTTGGATCGGCTGTCATGTGCGTGATGACAAAGCGTATTATGCGCTCAATCACGTTCCTGCTTTTCGTGCTCCTCGGAGTGGCAGGCCTTTATTTCCTGCTCGACTATACCTACCTTGGTGCTGCTCAGATCAGCGTCTATGCTGGTGGCATGGTGATGATGTACATCTTTGCCGTGCAGCTTGTTAGCAAGCGCACCCTTCAGGGCTTGGTGGAGCGTGTTAAAGGAAGCCGTGCGCTCTCAGGCGCTCTGCTCTGCATCGTGGCTCTTGTTACCGTTGCTGGCATTCAGCTTAAAAACGGTTTCCTGAACCTCGCCACAACAGGTCATGAGGTGACAATGGAGACCATCGGTCAGGCGCTGCTCGGTTCTGAAAAGTATCAGTATGTGTTGCCCTTCGAGTTCATTTCAGTTTTCCTGCTGGCTTGTATCGTTGGCGCAATTGTTGTTGCACGCAAAGAAAAGGAGGATAAATAATTATGGTACCTGTAGAATGTTATTTTGTGCTCAGCGCACTCCTGTTCTTCATTGGTGTGTATGGTTTCATCACACGCCGCAACCTGATAGCCATGCTCGTTTCCATTGAGCTCGTGCTCAACGCTGTAGACCTCAACTTTGCGGCTTTCAACCGCCTACTCTTCACAGAAGGCTTCTTCATGACGCTCTTCTCTATTGGCGTGAGCGCAGCAGAAAGTGCCGTTGCTATCGCGATTATTATCAACGTTTACCGCAATTTCCATAGCGATCAGGTGAACAGTATTGAAAACATGAAATATTAATTTTAGATTATGGATTTTACATATTCAATATGGATTCTTCTGCTGCCTTTGATCAGCTTCTTGGTCATCGGACTGCCCGAATTCCTGAATAAGAAATATGCCTGGTCGCACAAGACAGCCGGACTGATCGGAACCTGTTCGCTCGGACTGGTTACGGTGTTGAGCTATTTTACCGCGTTCCAGTATTTCACATCTCCTCGTCTTGCTGACGGCACACTTGCAACCTTCGTGCCTTACAATTTCACTTGGTTGCCTTTGGGCCATCTCCATTTCGATCTTGGCGTCTTGCTTGACCCCATTTCGGTGATGATGCTTATCGTCATCTCAACGGTCAGCCTCATGGTGCACATCTATTCGTTTGGCTACATGCACGGTGAGAAAGGTTTCCAGCGCTATTATGCGTTCCTTTCTCTCTTTACCATGTCAATGCTCGGACTGGTGCTTGCCACCAATATCTTCCAGATGTACATGTTCTGGGAGCTTGTGGGTGTAAGCTCTTACCTCCTCATTGGCTTCTATTACACATTGCATGCTGCTGTTCACGCATCGAAGAAGGCGTTCATCGTAACACGTTTTGCCGATATGTTCTTCCTCATAGGTATCCTTATCTTTGGATATTACACAGGAAGCTACAACTTCTCGTTTGCTGGTAATGTAGAATATCTTAACGGTGTAGCTGCCTTTACTGCTGTTGATAGTGCACGCGCTGTCGCTGCTGGCGGCTTCCTCCTGCCAACAGCTCTTGTGCTGATGTTCATCGGTGGTGCCGGCAAGTCGGCAATGTTCCCATTGCACATCTGGCTGCCCGATGCCATGGAGGGTCCAACACCTGTATCTGCTCTTATCCACGCCGCTACCATGGTTGTTGCTGGTGTGTTCCAGATTGCGCGCATGTTCCCCATCTGGATCGAGTATGCTCCCCAATCTCTTGATGTTGTTGTTGTTGTTGGCGCGTTCACAGCGTTCTATGCTGCTGCCGTGGCTTGCGCACAGAGTGACATCAAGCGTGTGCTTGCCTTCTCAACAATCTCTCAGATTGCCTTCATGATGGTGGCTCTCGGCGTTTGTCTGCCAGGACATCATGGAGCTGTTCTCGACAACCATGCACAGCTTGGTTACATGGCTTCTATGTTCCACCTCTTCACACACGCCATGTTTAAGGCTTGTCTGTTCCTTGGAGCAGGTTGCATTATCCATGCAGTCCATTCTAACGAGATGTCTACAATGGGTGGCTTGCGCAAGTACATGCCTATCACACACATCACGTTCCTTATCTCATGTCTCGCTATCGCGGGCATCCCCTTCTTCTCGGGCTTTAGCTCAAAGGATGAGATCATTACCGCTTGCTTCGAGTATTCTCCTGTTTGCGGTTGGTGGATGACAGGTGTAGCAGCCATGACAGCATTCTATATGTTCCGTCTCTACTACGGCATTTTCTGGGGTACAGAGAACAAGGAGCTTCACGCTCACCACACTCCTCATGAGGCTCCTGCAGCCATGACTTTCCCTCTTGTGTTCTTGAGCATCATTACCGTAGGTGTGGGTGTCGTTACAACCCTCGGCGGTTTCCTCAACTGGGAGTGGGCAAGCTTCGGAAAGTTCGTGAGTGCTGCTGGCACAATCTATACTGTTCATTTCGACCCTCAGGTTGCAGCAACCTCAACTGTTATTGCAATCCTCTCTATCGCTCTTGCTACATATATATATAAAGGTGAGAAGCAGCCTATCGCCGACAAGCTCTACACTACATTCCCACGTCTGCATCGTTGGGCTTACAAGCGTTTCTACATGGATGAGGTTTATCAGTTTGTTACACACAAAATATTGTTCCGTTGCGTCAGCCGTCCTGCACAGTGGATTGACGAGAAGATCATCAACGGTCTTATCGACTTTACCGCTTGGGGCGCCAACGAGGCAGGAGAGACCATTCGTCCTTGGCAGAGCGGCGACGTTCGCCAGTATGCCGTTTGGTTCCTTACAGGTGCGGTAGCTTTAACATTATTATTACTTTGTTTGTAAACAAGTAGACAAGTGGATTAGTAGACAAGTAAACAAGCTGATAGCCATTAGCGCTTATACCAATAGCTCGTCAACTCGTCAACTCGTCAACTCGTCAACTAACAATTAAAAATATGAATATATTAAGTTTATTCGTAGTAATCCCTGTCTTGATGTTGCTCGGTCTTTGGATCGCACGCAACGTCAATCAGGTGCGTGGTGTGATGGTTGCCGGTTCATCTTGCCTCTTGGCAATGAGCATCTGGCTCACACTCCATTTTATCGGTGAGCGTGCAGCTGGCAACACCGAGGAGATGATTCTCCGCGCTTCTACGGAATGGTTCCCTGCTCTCCACATCAATTATGAGGTGGGTGTCGATGGAATCTCCGTTGTCATGCTTCTGCTTTCGAGCATCATCGTTTTCACAGGCACATTCGCCTCATGGAAGCTTAAGCCCCTTACCAAGGAGTTCTTCATGTGGTTCACCTTGCTCTCAACAGGTGTTTATGGCTTCTTTATCTCTATAGACCTGTTCACCATGTTCATGTTCTATGAGGTGGCTCTCATCCCTATGTACCTTCTTATCGGCTACTGGGGCTCCGGTCGTAAAGAATACGCTGCCATGAAGCTTACTTTGATGCTTATGGGCGGTTCTGCCCTTATCATCCTTGGCTTGGTAGGAATCTATTTCTTCAACGGAGCTTCAACCATGAGCATTCTCGAGATTGCACACAATAACCACATCCCGGCAGCTGTTCAGAATGTGCTGTTCCCGTTTGTGTTTATTGGTTTCGGTGTGCTTGGTGCCCTGTTCCCATTCCATACATGGTCTCCAATCGGTCACGGTTGTGCCCCGACCTCTGTGTCTATGCTCCACGCAGGTGTGCTCATGAAGCTTGGTGGCTACGGCTGCTTCCGCATTGCCATGTTCCTCCTGCCTCAGGCTGCTCACGATTTGGCTTGGATCTTCCTTATCCTTACCACAATCTCTGTAGTGTATGGTGCATTCTCGGCTTGCGTTCAGACAGACCTTAAGTTCATCAATGCCTATTCATCAGTTTCCCACTGTGGCTTGGTGCTCTTCGCTCTCTTGATGATGACCCGCGTGTCTTGCACAGGTGCCATCCTTCAGATGCTTTCACACGGTCTTATGACAGCCCTCTTCTTTGCCTTGATTGGTATGATTTACGGACGTACCCACACTCGCGACATTCGTGAGCTCGGAGGTCTTATGAAGATCATGCCTTTCCTCTCTGTAGGTTATGTCATTGCTGGTTTGGCCAACCTCGGTCTTCCTGGCTTCTCTGGCTTCATTGCTGAGATGACAATCTTCAACGGCTCGTTCGAAAATGCAGACACATTCCATCGTTGCTGTACCATCATAGCTATCACATCCATCGTTGTGACTGCTGTTTACATCCTCCGTACCGTAGGCTTCATCCTCTTCGAGAAGGTGAAGAATCCACACTTTGAGGAGCTTACAGACGCCACATGGGACGAGCGCTTTGCTGTGTGCTGCCTCATCTTCTGTGTTGCAGGCCTTGGCTCATTCCCAATCTGGGCAAGCCATGTTATCAACAACGCCGTAGGTCCAATTCTTAGCGTTATCCCAACACTTTAATTTTAAGCAGACGAGCGGGCAATTGTTGCAAACTCGTCAATTAAAGAAAACAAAATGGATTATAGTCAGTTTTTTAATATGATACCTGAGGCTGGCCTCATGGCTACCTTGGTAATAGTGTTCCTCGCCGATCTTATCTTGAAAGGCGAGAAGAAACACACTATCCTGAGCGTTCTTACCGGAGTGTTGCTCCTGGCTCAGATTGCTGTGTGCTTCGTGTCAGAGCCTGCTTCGGCATTTGCTGGCCTTTATGTGTCAACAGCCGCTGCTCAAGTCATGAAGGTTATCCTTACCGCAGGAGCGTTCATCGTTGTGGTTATGGCTCAGTCATGGATAGAACGTGCAGACGTTATGCGCAAGGAGGGTGAGTTTTATGAGCTCATCATTTCTACCTTGCTTGGTATGTATATGATGATCTCAAGCGGCCATTTCCTCATGTTCTTCCTTGGTCTTGAGATGGCTTCTGTGCCAATGGCTTGCTTGGTCGCTTTCGACAAGTTCAAGCAGAATTCTGCTGAGGGTGCTGCTAAGTTTATCCTTACAGCGACCTTCTCAAGCGGCGTAATGCTCTATGGCATCTCTTTCATCTACGGTGCTTGCGGCACACTCTATTTCGACGATGTGGCAGACAAGATTTCTGTAACACCTCTCGCCATTATGGGTCTCGTGTTCTTCTTTAGTGGCCTTGGCTTCAAGATTTCTCTTGTTCCGTTCCACTTCTGGACAGCCGACACTTATCAGGGTGCCCCTGTTCCTGTAACAGGCTACCTGAGCGTTGTGTCAAAGGGAGCAGCAGCCTTTGCGCTGATGACCATCCTTATGAAGGTGTTTGCTCACATGTTCTTCTATTGGGAACATCTCATGTACATCGTCATCGTGCTCACCATCACCATAGCCAACCTGTTTGCTCTGCGTCAGAAGGAGCTCAAGCGATTCATGGCTTTCAGCTCTATCTCACAGGCAGGTTACATCATGCTTGCTGCTATCGGCGACAATGCAATGGGTCTCACATCTTTGATGTACTATGTGCTCATTTATGTTGCAGCCAACATGGCTGTGTTCACCATCATCAACGTTGTTGAGACACGCGGAAAAGGCACCACAGACATGTCTTGCTACGACGGCTTCTATCAGACCAACCCCAAGCTGTCGTTCTTGCTCACACTCGCCCTGTTCTCTCTTGCAGGCATTCCTCCCTTCGCAGGTATGTTCTGTAAGTTCTTCGTGTTCATGGCAGCAGCACAGCATGGTTCAAACATCGCTTATGCAGTAGTGTTCATAGCTTTGGTAAACACCGTACCGTCACTCTACTACTATCTGAAGATTGTGAAGTGTATGTACATCAACAAGACTGACGCTCCTCTGCCCACTTTCAAGAGCGATTGTGCCACACGCACAGCTCTTGCTCTCTGTACAGCAGGCGTGCTTCTGTTTGGTGTTTGCAGCTGCGTTTACGGTTGGCTTGTTGCTGCAACAACAGCAATGTAGTTGTGTAAAACAGGTGATTTTGTAATTATGTAATTGGGTCGTAACCCTTACATCTCATATCACATATTCAATCGGTTTGGCTTTCCTTTCATGGGAGACCCAAACCGATTTTTGTTTTCATTTAATGCAATGCAATGGAGTGGGGTATCATTCCAAATCAATAATAAAAATTCTAAATTGTGTTAAATGTTGGAAAAAGAGATACAATCACTTCTATATCTCAATAAAAAAGCGTACCTTTGCACCGCTTTTTGAGCAAACAATAAATTATTTACAAACATTTTTTAGTAGTAATGATGAATCAATACGAAACCGTTTTCATTTTGACTCCCGTTTTGTCTGATGAACAGATGAAGGAAACGGTCGCTAAATTCAAGAAGCTGCTCACCGATAAGGGTGCTGAGATTCTGAACGAGGAGACCTGGGGATTGAAGAAAATGGCTTATGCTATTCAGAAGAAATCTACAGGTTTCTATTGCCTGTTAGAGTTCAAGGCAGAGCCTACAGTTATCAACTCTCTCGAGATCGGCTATCGCCGCGACGAGAAGGTTATCCGTTATCTCACTGTGAAGCTTGACAAGTATGCAGCACAGTATGCAGAGAAGCGTCGTAATAAACTTAGTAAAAAAGAGGAGGCTTAAATCATGGCAGCAGTAGAATCAGAAATTCGTTATTTGACTCCACCTTCAGTGGATACAAAGAAGAAAAAGTATTGCCGTTTCAAGAAGAGCGGTATCAAGTATATCGACTACAAGGATCCTGAGTTCCTCAAGAAATTCCTCAACGAGCAGGGTAAGATTCTTCCCCGTCGCATCACCGGAACTTCTCTGAAGTACCAGCGTCGTTTAGCACAGGCCGTGAAGCGTGCCCGTCAGCTTTCCTTGCTTCCTTATGTAACCGATTTGATGAAATAATTTTAAGGAGGATAAGCACATATGGAAATTATACTGAAAGAAGACATCATCGGTCTTGGATACAAGAACGATATCGTAAACGTAAAGAGCGGTTACGGCCGTAACTACCTGATTCCTCAGGGCAAGGGCGTTATCGCTTCTGAATCTGCAAAGAAAATCCTCGCTGAGAACCTCAAGCAGCAGGCTCACAAGCTCGCAGCTCTGAAGGCTGAGGCAGAGAAGAAGGCTCAGGCTCTTGAGGGTGTTAAGCTTGTTATCGCTGCTAAGGTAAGTGCCACAGGTGCTACTTACGGTTCTGTTAACAAGAACACCGTAGCTGACGAGCTCCAGAAGAAGGGCTTCGATGTTGATCGTAAGATCATCACCATGCACGACATCAAGAGCGTTGGCGAGTATGAGGCAACAATCCACTTCCACAAGGAGGTTGAGGTTAAGGTTCCCGTACAGGTTGTAGCTGAGGGTGAAGAAGCTCCTAAGGCTGAGGTTGCTGAGGCTGCTCCCGCTGCTGAGGCTCCCGCTGCAGAGTAAATTTGTACACACACACAGTTTCCGTGAGGAAACCAAAACTTAATATTGGGGTTAGATCACTCGTTTGAGCGGTTTAACCCCTTTTCCTTTCTTTCTTATTCGGCCCTCTTTTTTATAATTATTACAAAGCCATTGTCTTTGTTGCAAATCATGCCTCTTCCCTTTCTCAATACTCTGTTAATTCTAATGTAACCGTTTGAAAATGAGAGAGTTAATTAATGTAATACAACTAATGAAATTTGGTTAAGTGGCAGATTATCAGTAACTTTATAGTGTACTAAGCTTAAGATTTGCGGGATACAAATTACCCTATTTTAGGTATTGCAAAAAAGCCGTTTGATGCTTAATTTTGCAATTCTAATGTTAATGATATCAGCGATAATTGAAAAAGATAATCATAAAGATTATAGTAAAACGAAAAGATACAACTTAGAAGATTACATAGATATATATGGAATTTAATTTCAGGACAATAGCAACATCGTTCGTTATAATTCTCGCCACGTCGGCTAACGCGCAAACACAAACATACAAAGTGTCGGGAACGGTGAACGACAGCAACGGAAAGGCCGTAGAGCTTGCTACCGTGAGCCTCAACAACGACCTCGTTACCAGCACCGTGGCGGGCGGACGCTTCGTGCTCAGCAATGTGCCCAAAGGCACCTATACCTACAAGGTTACGTTCGTGGGCTACTAAACGGTCACAGGCACCCTCACTGTTAATGCCGACCGCACCGTGAACGTAACGCTCAACGAGTTGGGCCTCCAGCTCAACGACGTGGTGGTAACGGCCAAACAGGTGCAAATGGGGTCGAAGTCGGTGGTTGGCGAGGATGCCATACGCCACATCCAGCCAAAGAGTGTGAGCGACATCCTTCAACTTGTGCCTGGCAACTTGACAGAGAACCCAAACCTCAACAAGCTGTCACAGGCCCGCATACGCGAGATTGACGATGACGACAAGAACAACGCCCTCGGCACAGGAGTGGTGGTTGACGGTACGCCCTTAAGCAACAACGCCAACCTTCAGGCGCTCTCGCCCACACGCTATGGCGCTGACTCGGGCGCGCAGAGCGATGGTATGAACGAGCAAACAACCGCAGGACAAGGTGCTGACCTGCGCACAGTGAGCGCTGGCAACATTGAGTCGGTGCAAGTAGTGCGCGGCATTCCAGGAGTAGAATACGGCAACCTCACATCGGGCTTGGTAGTGGTGAAAACTAAGTCGGGGCGCACACCGTGGGAGGCCAAGGTACAAGCCGACCCATTTTCTAAACTGGTGTTTGCAGGCAAAGGCTTCGCGCTAAAGGGCGGTGGAGCCATGAACTTCAGCGTAGACTGGTCACAGTCGTGGGGCGACACGCGCCGCCACTATCTCGGCTACGACCGCATCACAGCAACGGCAGGTTACAGCAACCGCTGGGGCGGACTGTCGTTCAACCTCAAAGGTTCATTCTACTCAAACATCAACAACCGCAAGCAAGATGCCCAATATCAAGAGCAAGACTTGCATTACAAGAACAAAAACATAGGTGCGCGCCTGTCGGCCAACGGTAGTTGGGCCTCAAGTGAGAGTTTTATCACTCGCATCGACTATAACCTGTCTGCTCAGGTATCGAAGAGTAGCGATGAGCACTATGACCTCATTTCAAACCCCGATGGCGTAATTACCGATGTGCGCGAGGCAGGCATGCACGAGGCCATGTTCAAGAACAAGAGTTACCACTCTGAGTACCGCATCGCTGGTCTGCCCATCAATGTCTATGCACAGCTCGTGGCCAATAAGTATGTAAGTATTGGCGGCAACAACCATACCACGTTTAAGCTCGGAGCCGAATACACCTACGATGCCAACAAGGGCGACGGACTAACCTTCGATATGGCCAACCCTCCACAAGCCATGGGCGCACAAACATTGCGTCCGCGTGCCTTCAAAGACATTCCTGCACTGCACACCCTCTCAGGCTTCTTCAGCGACAAGCTGTCACTGGCTCTCGGCACCACACGCACCGACGTTGAAGCAGGAGTGCGCGTGAGCAACCTCTTTCTCAACGCCGACAAAAGCGGTGGCAACAGCGGCATGTTTGTGGCCGAACCGCGCGTAAACGCCTCAGTTAACTTGCTTAACAAGCACAACAACAGTTTATTCGACGACCTGTCGATAACGGGCGGCTTCGGTCTGAGCAATAAGATGCCCACGCTGCTCTACCTCTATCCCGACAACGTTTATTACGACAACGTAAGCCTTGCCAAGTACGGTGATGCGGAAAAAGACCGTTTGGCCTTGGTGTCTACCGATGTTATTTACAACACCACAAACCCTAATCTACGCCCGGCACACTCGCGCAAGTGGGAGGCTGGCCTCTCGTTCCGTATGGGGCAGGTGAGCGGCTTCGTAACCTACTTCAACGAACGCCATACCCATGAGTTTGGCTTCTCGTCACAGCTATATTGGGCCAACTACACAAAGTATGAGGTTCCAGCCACGGCTACCGACCCAGTGTATAACGCTACTACTGGCGATGTGACCTACATATATAATAATGTGAAAACTACGGCCATAAAGACAGCCACGACCGATATGTACACATGGGGCCGACCCTCTAACAACTCGCGCTCCCTGAAGCACGGCATTGAGTATGGTCTCGACCTCGGTACGTTCAAGCCACTGCGCACCTCGTTAAACATCAATGGTGCATGGTTTCATGTATCGCGCACCGAAGAGCAGACATCGCTCAACTACATTAACCGCAACTACGACTATGTGGCCGTAATGCCATCGGGCTACGGAACGGTGAAGGACCGCGTAAACACCACGTTTCGCTTCATCACTCACATTCCTGCCGTGAGGATGATTTTTACCACATCGGTGCAGGTGGTGTGGTATGATGCCGAGCGCATGGTTTACAATGACAACTCGGGCTGTGCACGCACGCGCACCGTCAACTATCAGGGCCGCGACTATTTGGCCGTTGACCCAATAGGCTATTACGACCGCAAAGGCCAATACACTCTGTGGCAACCGCAAATGGCCAATGACGCTACACTCGGGCTGATGCTTCAACGCTACCAAACCTACGCCTTTAAGAAAGATGTGGTAAAGCCGTGGGCATTGCTCAACTTCCGCTTCACGAAAGAGATAGGAAAAATTGCCGAGTTGTCATTCACGGCCAACAACTTCACCAACACGCGCAAGTGGCACACCAACAAGCACACCCTTGCCAAGCGCCAGCTCTATCCTGACATGTATTTTGGGGCAGAGCTGAAGGTAAAGCTTTGATTTTTTGAGTTATAACGTCTCGCCAAAATATTGAATTGAATAATCATAAAGAATTAACAATTAGCTTTTAATAAGATTTATTTAATTATGAGAAAAACATTTTTTAAAACCCTTTGGGCACTGCTTGCCATTGTAGCCATGGTGCCCTTCGTAGCATGCTCTGACAATGATGAGCCTGGAGTGAAATCATATGAGGTAACCGTAAACCTCACTTTACCTGAGGGCGTAGATGCCGCATCGGTACAAGACTTAAAATTAGTAACAACCAAGGGCACGGTAAGCGATACCATCAGCCTAAACGCTACCACTGCCGAGAAGATAACACTGGCGCAAGGACAGTACACATTTTCTGTAAGTGGCAAGATTAAAGACGATGCAACAGCTCATGTAGTGGGAACAGGCACCGCCGATGTTTATGCCAACCAGGCCGTAACGCTGGCCCTTCAAACCGTATACCAGTCGCCCCTGGTGTTCAAGGCTATTTTCACCACAGGTGGAATTGCTGGATATGTAAAAGACTCTTATTTTGAGATTGTCAACAACTCTGACGAGGTGCAGTATCTTGACGGACTTATTTTGTCGGCTCCAACAGGCAACCAAACAAAGGCAAACGCATGGCAGGCTGCCGGCATCACCGATCGTTATGAGTGCGGACAAGGCACCGTAGTGGCATTTCCTGGTGTGAGTGGTGGCAAAGAATATCCTCTGCAGCCTGGCGAGAGTGTGGTGGTGGCCAACGATGCAGCCAAACACAACGAGCTTGCTAATGCAGGAAATAACTGCCCAGACCTGTCGAACGCCGAATGGGAAATTCAGATTACCAATTCAGGCGATCCCTCTTACATCGACCACACGCTATCCGTCATTTTCCAAAACAATCAATACATGAAGGCGTTTGGTCTTGGCTTCTTCGGACGTGCTTACATTTTGGCCAAATTGCCTGAAGGCACAACACCCGAGGCATATGCCGCTGATCCCAACAATTTGATGACCACCCCTGGTTCCACATCAACAATGCAGTATCTGATGATTCCAAGCAAGTATGTGCTCGATGCCGTTGACATTTGGAATTCAAGCAACGAGAACAATTATGCCACATTCCTTCCAAAAGACGATGCACAGGGCGTGCTCGCCTCAACAGCATGGGCAGGCAAGTGTGTGAGAAGAAAAGTTACGAAGATTGTAAACGGACGCGCCTACTATCAGGACACCAACAACTCGGCGAACGATTTCCTCAACAACCAGCCCCTCACTCCTGGCGTGAAGCCCACAGAAGTAGACAAGTAATTTAGCACATAGACAAGTGGTTTGATTGGCGAGTTCTTACATTAGGAAGAACTCGCCAACTTATCAACACTCATCAACTCGTCAAGTTTATATAAAAAATGAATAGATACTTGCTGTTATGCCTTGCCACGGCCCTCGCGGCACAGGCCAAGGCTCAAACCGAATTTTCCAATGCCACTAATTTGTGGCATGATGGTGCTGTGAACGAGCTTTTTAACATACGTTATCATAGCTTTAACCCAACGCGCCTTGCCTACAACAGCCAGCAGACTACGGGCGAGGCTCTCGTGTTCTACAACCTCACACGCGGCGATTTCCACAACGCGGGCACGCCAGGCAATGTGAACAACCTTAACGTGCAGCTCGGCGGACTGAAACACTTTGAGCGTGTAGACGTGTCGGGCTTTCTACGCTACACAAACACGAGCTATAAAAATCAGGAATGGAACTCAACACTTTTTCTTAATCCGAACAACCCATTTGTGCTCGCCGACTCAGTGTCCAGCGATGGCAACATCGAGACCTTCGACATGGGCGCGGCACTCTCTTACCGTTTCACACCTAAAATTAAAGGTGGCCTGGGGGCTGGTCTTACTGTAGGAAGCCTCAGTGACCAAACCGACCCACGCCCTAAGACAAACACGTCGCGCTTCAACATCACGGCTGGTGCCGATGCCATGCTCTCAACAGCGTGGACACTGGGACTGGCCACACGCATTGAGCTGTTCAGCAGCAACCTGTCGTACACTATCGTCAATCCGCTTATCAACCATCGCTATTTTCTCATGAAGGGTATGGGCGACTATTTTCGCCGTTCCAGTGGCGAAGACTCTGGCTACCAACGCGACTACAAAGGCACCACCTTCTCGGGTGAACTGTCGGCCACATTCAAGCCTTCTGGCTTGCCATTTCAAAATGTAGTGCTACTGTCGGCATCTGCTGGCAACGAGAAGGCTACTGATGGTGGTTCGGCCTACACATTCAAAGGTGGCGACTACCATTTTACCCATTTCGCCCTCAAAGACCGCTTTATGTTCTCACACAACGAGCAGGTGCTGCACAATATTATTGTGGGTGCAGAAATGAGCAGCGGCAACTCTGACTGGTACGACCAGAAGAAACTAACCGACACTGAGCATGGCAATATTGCTTATTATGAAGTGTTGAGCAAGACGCGCATACAGAAACAGCAAGACATGGCCGCTACTGCCGAGTATCGCTTCGACCGCCTCAACAACGGGCAGCCCGACTTTTACACCTCATTGCTCGCCTCTCTCGCCAACACCACCCTAAAGCACTATAACGACAACGGACTGCAGAAGCAACAGTGGACCAACCTCTCGCTATACCTCACTGTAGGTAAGCACTTCAACCTTGGCAAAGGATTGTTCAGGGCACAGCTCAATGCGGGATACGTCATGCCCGTGAAAGACCGCCTGTTTGCCACTGGCACAAACGTATCGGGCAGCGACGACATCACTGGTGTGTATGTAACACGCCAGTTTGAGTGGGTCTCGGCCAAGCGTATGGCCCTTGGTGGCTCGGTCGACTACAATTTTCCTGTAGCCAAAGCCGTGCACCTCGGACTGTTTAGCAAGGTAAACGCTACGTTTTATAAGGATGACGCACAATACTTTGCCAACTTCAAGTCGACGTCGCTCACAAAGGGAGAATTTGGGGTGTATGTTAACTTTTGAGGTTCTTAATCAGACACCCATACAAACAATTACTCATAACATTTCATAACAACAATGTCGTTTAAAAATTATTATAAATCGTGTGGTCTTGGTTTGGTTCTTTTGTTCTCTGCCCTGTGCGCAGCCGCAAGAGATGGCGTGGCAGTGGTAGTTGATGTCGTGAGCTATGACAAGGCACGTGCCGAGCTTAACGACTATGTGAAAGCACTTGAACAGAAGCAAGGCTACAAGGTGAATGTCGTTGTTGACCGTTGGCAGGTGCCCGACAGCATTCGCGCTGAACTAATGGCGTTGCACACACAGAAGCACGATGCCATTGTGGGCGCTGTGCTTGTGGGTGACATCCCTGTGCCTATGGTGCGCGACGCACAGTATCTCACATCGGCCTTCAAGATGGATCAGACGGTAAATCGCCGCGAATCGTCAGTGCCGAGCGACAGGTTTTACGACGATTTCAGTCTGCGCTTTCGCCCGCTCGGGAAAGACGACACGCTGCCATACTATTATTACTCGCTCACTGCCGAAGGGGCGCAAAAGCTTTCGCCCGACATCTTCAGCGGCCGCATACGCCCCACCGATGCTGGGGGCACGTCGCGCTACGACAAGCTGCGTGCTTACCTGCGCAAGGCCACGGCCGCTAAGCTCAATCCAGAGCGTTTTAGATCGGTATTTGTATTTACGGGCGACGGCAGCATATCAGAATCGATGCCAGCCCACATCGACGAGTTTCGTGGGCTGATGGAGCATTTTCCACAGTTGGCCGCCACACCTGAAGCCTTTAGTTACATGAACTATGATGATGCCACGCCCATACGTTTCCGCATGATGAACGAGATGATGCGCCCAGACCTCAGTTTGGCCATGCTTCACCACCACGGCGACTGGGACACGCAGTATCTGAACATGCGCACTAACGACAACCTAACAATAAACGAAATACAGAAGTGGGGCTTTCGTCCTAACGCCCGTTGCGTGGTGTTTGATGCCTGTTTCAACGGCTCGTTTCAACGCGACGACTGCATTGCTAACGAATACATCTTCAGCAATGGAAAGACGGTGGCCACACTGGCCGGAAGCGTGAACATTATTCAAGACAAGTGGTACGACCGCTACCTCGGTTTGCTGGCCTGTGGCGTTAGCATTGGTTATATAAACCAGCACACAGCCTACCTTGAGGGGCACGTTATAGGCGACCCCACATATGCCTTTCTGCCTACACCGTCATGCAAAGGCTCGGCCGACCTTCTGTGTCGCGACATGCTTGAGCATGCCTCGCGCTACACTGACAAGGCACTACTACAAACGCTACGCACATCGCCTTTGGCCACGGTGCGCCTACAGGCTTTCACCATGCTCACTGACCGTCGGTCAAGTGTTCTCGACGATGCCATTATAACAGCCCTTGACGACAACTATGAGATGCTGCAGCGGTTTGCCGTAAACACGATGGCCAAGCGTGGCAGCGAGCGCCTTATTCCAGCCTTTGCTCGGCTGCTCACACGCACCAATTTGTCGAAGCGCGTGGCCTTCAATGCCGACCAGGCCATTCAGTTCTTTAACAAACAGTTGCTTGCCAAGGCGGTAGACAGCTGTCTGGCACAGATGGAGGGACGGCTTGTAAAGGCCGACTCGTTCTGCACCGCTGTGCGCGGCCAGGTAGAAAAGATGGGAGGGCGCTGGGACAGCGACATAATGAGTCTGCTCAACGACAGTCTTGATCACAAACATGCTTTACGACAGGCTGGGTACATGCGCATCTACTGTCCGGCTTATCTTCTCCCGAAGGTGGCCGATTACACCCTTCGCTGCACCGATAACGACGTGCGCAAGGCGCTTCTCGACGTGATGGGATGGCACGGCATGGCCTATACCTCTGATGTTTGCCTTAAGGTGGCACACAAGATGGCTACCGACCAGCAGTTGCCTCAAGATGTAAGAGATGAGGCAAGACGATGCGAATTGCGAATTACAAATTAGTTTATTTAAATTAAATGATTGATGTATGAACTATAAAAGAATATTTTTGGCATTTATGGCTGCGGCCTCGTTTGTATGGGTACAGGCACGCGATGGCTTTGCCATCGTTATTGACCCCAAAAGCTACAACGAGGCAAAGACACAGGTTGATGCCTATGCCGCTACAGTGGAACAACTGCACGGCTTGAAGCCCTACATAGTGATTGACCGTTGGCAGGTGCCCGACAGCATTCGCGCCACACTTATACGCATGCACTCGCAGAAACAAAACCCCGTGATAGGAGCGGTGTTTGTGGGCGATATACCCGTGGTCATGGTGCGCGATGCACAGCACATGACCAGTGCGTTCAAGATGGACCAGCGACGTGACCGTCGCGAGTCGTCGGTGCCCAGCGACCGATATTATGATGACTTTGGACTAAAGTTTAATCCGCTAGGCAAGGATGAAACGAAGCCTTACTTTTACTACTCGCTCAGGGCCGACAGCCGACAAAACCTACAGCCAACCATCTTCAGCAGACGCATACGACCCACTGATGCTGGAGGCACATCACGCTATGAAAAGCTGCGTGCCTACCTCACGAAACTGGTTGAGGAAAAGCGCCGACAGCGCAGCCTGCAGCAGATGTTCTATTTCAGCGGACACGGCTACATAAGCGAGTCGAAGGTGGCTCGCATTGACGAGAAAGGCTCTTATCTTGAACATTTTCCCGAGTTGCGAGGACGTGTTAACCGCATAGGATATCTTGACCACAGCGACCACAACCCCGTAAAGACCATGCTCATGGACGAGCTTATGCGCACCGACCTCGACCTGGCCGTGCTACACCACCACGGCTACTGGGACACACAGTATCTTAACACCCTTGTGAAACCGCAGACGGTGCGTGGCGCTAAGGACTTCATTACACGCTACTGCCGCGAGCACATATACGAGGCTAAGCAGCGCGGCAAGAACGCCGACTCGCTGCGCGTAGCCCTTGAGAAGAAGTTTGACTTGCCACAGTCGTGGCTGGCCAATGCGCTCGACCCGAAACTCACGAAGCAAGACTCGCTTGACGAGGCTGCCTCAGACCTGCATTTAGAGGACTTCAAGGGCTACGGCTTCCGTCCCAACGTGCCTGTGGTGGTCATTGATGCCTGTTTCTGTGGCTCGTTCCATCAAGACGACTGCATTGCCAACGAGTATATATTCCAGCCAGGACGCACCGTTGTGTGCATTGCCAACTCGGTGAACGTGCTACAAGACAAGTGGAACGACCGCTTGCTCGGACTGTTGAGCAACGGTGGCTGTGTGGGCGATATAGCGCGATACAGTACCTACTTGGAGTCGCACGTCATCGGCGACCCCACCTTCCGCTTTGCCTCAACCAACGGCAAGACGCTCAACCTTGACCACATTATCAACGAGGACAAACCGTCAGTGTGGAAGAAGCTGCTCAACAATGACCACCCCGACATTCAGGCGTTGGCCATCGAGCATTTGTTCCGCCACAACCTCATCTCGTCGGCCAAGTTGCGTTCCATCTACGAATCGTCACCATACGCCACGGTGCGCTTTCAGGCTCTTGAAAAAATTGCACTCATGGGCGATGACAATTTCATCGAGGTGCTGAAAGAGGCTTCGCAAGACAGCCATGAACTGGTGCAACGTCAGGCTCTGCGCCTCATAGGTAAGAGCGGTGACGAGCGTCTCATCCCCACACTAATAAAGGTGTGCATAAGCAATAACACGTCAGACCGCTGTAACTTCAACGCCATAGCCGACCTTAGCGTGTTCCCTAAAGATAAACTGCTGGCCGAATTTGACCGACAGTTCAACTCGCCCAAGGTGTGCTACATGCAGAAGGATAGTGTGCGTACGAAGATTCGCCGCACCATTGAGCGCAGTGCCGACAAGTGGAAGGAAGACACTGAGCTAATTGTCAATCCCTCGACCACGGCCAAGAAACGCATCATGTATATTCGCCAGCGCCGCAACTACATGGCACACTGGCTCATACCGATGCTCATCGACTATCTGCCTAAGGCCGATGCCGACGCGCAGAAAGCCTTGCTTGAAGCTTTCGGTTGGCATAACTACTCGATTATGGTTCCGCGCATGATTGAGGCCGCCAAGGCCATTGCCACCGACAGCCGTTGCGACGAGGCTGTGCGTAACGAGGCCGTTAAAACCATTGCCCGACTGGAGCACAAATAGTAAAAACGTGTTAGGCTCGCCCCGTGTCAGAGAATAATACAATCTAACATTATGACAATATGAAACTTAGACAACCACTGCTTCTTTTCTTGCTGATATTTACGGCTGTTGTAAGCGCGCAAACCATAACGCGCAAGGCTTATCCTGCGCCTAAGGTCACGCCCGAGGTGCAGCGCATACGCTCAACCATGAACCCCATGCGTCTCAAGGCAGAGGGGGTAACGCTACCCGAAGCGGTGGACAACTCAAAAAGCAAATATTTTCCGCCCGTCATCAATCAAGATGGTGGCTCATGCGCGCAAGCATCAAGCATAGGCTATGTGTTTACCTACGAGGTAAACCGCCTGCTCAACCGTGACGCCTCGGCCTCGGCAGACAACCGTTTCGCCTACAAGTTTTCGTGGAATATGCTCAACGATGGCGAAGATCAAGGCGGCTTTGCCGAACAGGGTTTCTATTTAGCACAGCGTTACGGCATGATGACCGAGGCCGACTATGGCGAGTCAGGACTGTATCAGTTTCGCTGGGCCTCGGGCTATGACAAGTATCTGAAGGCCATGCGCTACCGCGTAAAAGAAATTCTCTCTTTCGATGCTGCCGACCTCACCTCACTCAAACGGTGGCTCTACGATGCCGCCGATGGAAGCAGTACTGGAGGCTTGCTCACTTTCTCATCGCAGTCGAGCGGATGGACTATCAACGACCGCTACGACGGCCCATCAAGAACAGGCTACCACTCGCTTCTGACGCACCTTGCCACCAGCGGTGCACACGCTATGACAATTGTTGGCTATGATGATCTCGTAGAGTTTACCGACCCTAACGGCGTAACGCAAAAGGGGGCTTTCATAGTGGCCAATACCTGGGGCACGTTCTCTCACGACCACGGGCGTTTTTATCTGCCCTATTGGTTCTTCACCAGCCACCAGCACACCGACCTGGTGCTGTCGAGCAAGATGCAAGCCGTGCGCGTGACAACCTACGAGCCTAAGGTAGTGTTTAAGATAAGGCTGAAATATAGTTCGCGCAACGACCTGTCTTTTGGCACAGACTTCCGAAACGACGGCAACACCACCTCTACTCCGCTCTATACCTACGCCCAGGCATTCTTCAATGCAGGGGGCGACTACCCTATGCAAGGACAGTATTTAGGCGATGAGATTGAGATTGCCATCGATGCCTCATCAAAGGCTGGGCTTCGGCCACCGACGGCGACGTGTTCTTTCTTGCCGTGAAAAAGGCGGCCATTGGCAAGACCGTGGGTGATGGAACGGTTGAAGCCGTGTCGCTCATCGATTATCGAGGAGCAGAGCCCATTGAGCACGCGTGTGTGACGACAAGCCTACCTACAGCCGTAAAGCCAGGCATCACCGCGTTCTATGTCAAGTTATCCGACAACGGAAAGAACCGCTACATAGTGTCGGCATCGCCCTACAAGTATGAGGAGAACGGCACCGCATCAGCACGCACCTTTGTGGTGCGCACTGCCAACGGCAAAGCCATGAAGATGGGGTTCGGCAACATGACAGCTGATGGGCAACAGGTAGACATCAGAATAGGAGATTAAAAAATACGGTTAGATAAACAAAGAGATAATAAAAAAATAATTGTTATGCGAAAAAGAAACAACTTGTTTTTTGCCACACTCTTGGCCATTAGCCTCACAGCATGCAGTACGAACAACGGTGGCGAGAGTCCGTCGTCAAACGAAAGGGTTATGCACGTGCAGCTGCAACCAAACACTTGGACGTACATTTCGCTTGACAAGGGAGCAACAGTTGGTACGAGCAATCTAGGCGACATCGAGGCCGACAAATCGTGGCATGACCGCACCGACTGGGACGTGGCCCTCTGCAATGGAGCCATTCGCACTAACGGTGGCACATCGGGCAAAGGGCAGGGCGCAATAATGTCAACGCCCCAGAACTTTGACAACGTTGACCCGGCGGCCATCACATCGCTCCATGCAGATGCTGACACGGTAACGATTGGCCGAAGAGCCAACTGAATTTGCTGCCAATGATAATGGCGATGTATAATTACAATACTCTGTTAATTCTAATGTAATCGTTTGAAAATGAGAGAGTTAATTAACGTAATATAACTAATAAAATTTGGTTAAGTGGCTGATTATCAGTAACTTTATAGTTCTCTAAGCTCAAAGTTATATGACATCAGAACCACTCAACCAATATACGGAAATATGCAGAGATTCTATCAAAAGTTCATCTGCAAAGTTAAGCAAAACTTTCGAGAATCTACTCTTGGAAATACTTTTATTGTACATGACGATACAAAGAAAGATAAATTTCACTCAATGGAGCCTTGGAGAAGTGGAGTGTTGTGGCTTGCCATGTGAGCTAACAGCTCCTCCAGGCCGATGGTCTCTTTCACCATTACGCGGGGATACCACTTGTTGTATGCTGTCTCGTTCTTCTCGTTCTTGTTCTGATACAGTTTTACTCTAATCATGTTGTTTTTTTCTTTGGTTAATAATGTTTATTCTTGTTGTGACGGTTGTTACGGCGCGCTTGTTCCTTCCTCACGGTAAAGCCTTTGCTGATCGATGATTTTTGACAATGCAAAGATATGAAATCTGAAAATGGCAGTTAGGAGATATTAGGAGATACTATGATAATTTACGCATCTTTTCACGTTTATTTACATTAGTGACTGTCTTTGCATGCGTAATTGCATTGGCATCATCACAATCTATGGGTGTTTAAAGAATATCTATGGCATTTACATGAGTTATCTATGGCATTTAGATGAGCTATCTATGGCACTTAGATGAGCTATCTATGGCATTTTTTGCACACGGATCTCACAGAACTCACGGATTTTATTCGTTTCATTCGTGGTGCAAAAAATATCTTTTGGGACATAGATGAGAGGGTGGTTTGTGGTAACTGGATTCATGGGATTGACGGGATAGGGATGCGGTGTGACACATGACAGATGTGACACTGGTTTTTGAGAACTTTTTCTTTATATTATTTTCTTTTTAAAATATATTATTTGTTTTTCCTGCGCGCGCGCGAGGATATTTTATAAAAACATGTGTCATATGTGTCATCTGTCATACTTTGAGGAGGTGTTTAAGCGCGTGAAACAGCAGCTCATGGAGGCTACCTTCGACGATGAACGATGTGTTTGTCAACATTGAAGGATGTGACGTGAGGGTTCTACCTGACTAACAGAACATTCTGCTCTTGACCACACACGCGTTTAACCTCCTCGAAATGCAAACCGTTATTAAACAATCCATGTGCGTGAGTATGCTGCAAATGTGCTGCGAATATGGAAATAAGCAAAGACCAAACATCTTTTGGAAATTAAACGACTCGTTCTGGAGCATAACAAGACAGAAAAGCAGGTACCGCTGCGCGAACCCGACTTGATGATTGTCATGACAGGTGGCAGCATGGCTTACACACGCCCAGATGGAGTCAAAGTAAGTGCAGCCAAGCAGATCTCATGGCGTATGCCAGTTCCGCATTCTTCTAGATTGGCAAGAAGCGTAAGGATATCGTCCGGTTTCTCAGCCCGGTTTTCGAAGCTTACTTCCCTGGTGCTGAAGGATTTGTGTATAAGAAGATGCCAGGGACGAAAAGTTAGCTTGATAAGATCAGAGAATAATAGATAAGTTAGCACGAGACCACCATAAAACAAATGCACTTACATTCTTCATAATCTTATTCTTGAAATCTTACTCAATTCTCGTAATGTACTGATAATCAATACTAATTGGAATGGTAAAATGACGAAAGAAACAAATTAGGAACAACAAAATCAAGAAACCCCAAAATGAAAGCATGAGAAAACATAAATTAACACTGAAAACAATGATAAATTTCCGATTTTGACATTTTAAGAACATGGCAAAGAGAACAAATATTTATGAACGCATATATGTATCTTGCCATGTTGGGAAACCAATTGCTTAGTCCCATTTTTGCAGATTATATTCCTATTTTGTCTAATTTACGACGGAATACAGCAGATATTCAGGGGATTTGGATGGATTATCACGATAAAATATTATTTTTGTAGCGTAAAAACGATAAAAACATGAAGTTAAATCGCATAAGAGCAGTCTTAGAGGACAAAGGGATAAGCGAAACATGGCTTGCAAAGAAGTTAGGAAGGAGTTTCAGTACGGTCAATGCTTACGTATGCAACCGTTCTCATCCCAACCTTACCACACTTCTTGAAATTGCACAGTTCTTGTCTGTGGATATGAAAGAACTTATCACGGACAAAAAGGAACGCAATGATTGAAGAGATTATGAGAGACAAAATAATATCATAGCATCATTTTGTGGATAAACTAAAATATAGTATTTGCAAAATAAATTGAACTTTTCTCATAAGAAAAGAAATATACTATAAGAGTTCATATCTCTCTACATGTTAAATTATTAATTGCTGATAACTATGAGACTGAAGCCAAAACTCCTCAATGCAATAATATTAGGATTGACAATGTTCCTTTCAATGCAAACAGCTTTTGCTGCTTGCAAACAGTCATTTGCCGCTCAACAAAAGAAGGTAGCGACCATTAGCAAAAAGAGAGTTGTCAAGAGCAAGAAGAGAACCTATCGCAAGGCTTCGGCGCGTAAATATTCGCATAGGGAACTGAACGCCATTATGCGGATACTTGAGCGGAAGTTCCTGTCGGAAGACAAGACCCCGGCCTTGCGAAATGTTGTTGGATTTGGAATGGGATCCAACTCCATTGATGTTGCGCTCCGTTGGAACACGAAGGAGAAGCAGCAGGAGTTTCGTAGGCAGATTTACAACTCGCCCGCCATCAGGTTTGAGGGCAAGTTGGACCCTATCATCGACAACAGGGAAGGCGTGAGCACCTACCAAGGCATCTCCCTCAAGGCGGAGAAGCCTTCCTATCCATTGGGCACCACGGAGATCAGATTCACGATTACCAACCATAGTGGCGAAGAATTTGTGTATGGCGATGCCTATAGCATCACGGCCCAAGGAGCGGATGGCAATTGGTTTGTTGTGCCCACCGATTGCACGTTCACGGCCATCGGTCATGTTTTAGGCGACGGTCAAAGCGGCACCATTACCGCCCATCTTTTTCCCGATATTCTTCCAAACAATCCTGGCGTCTATCGCTTCTTCTACGAAGAAAACATAGATGGCAATAAGGTGCTGCTTATGGCAATCTTTGAGTTGAAGTAAATAAAAAGAATTGTTGCTTATGAAAATACTCTTCAGTTTATTGGCATTTTGTTTATTTGCCTCATGCGTCCATTCCCAAGAGGCGGTGGACACGGTAAGTGTGCGTGTGCAGTATCGTGCATTATATAAACACACACATGAGCAAAAGGAAGCGTATGATGATATAACTCTGTTGGATATAGGGAGACATTCGTCTCGGTTTTATAGCCAACGGTTTGAGCAGTTTCTGCATCTGCGTGATTCTGTGAAGAGTGTGAATACCGACCCCATGAGCTATTTACAGTTCCTGGCAAATACGTTTGGCTCTAAGAAAGGACGCGAGTATGAAGTTTATAAGCATATTCCGCAGAGGGGCACTCTCACTTATACGGATTGGAAGTTAGGTGTTTGCCAGGACTAATACTGGCGGCTTCTGAAAGCCGACATGAATTCTCGTTTGTTGCCACAGGAATAGAGCAGATGCGGCAATATGCAACTATCTGTTTTTATCCCAAGCGTTATTTGCGTTCAACTCCTGCCAAGTTTCAACGTCTGCTTGAAGATTACTGGAAAGACCAATGGAATACTACCAACCGCTTGCAAGGCAGTGGATATAGTGAACCGCCTAAGGCGCAGCGGAGTTTCAACGCCTGTTTAATGGACAAATATGAATAAGTGATATGCAATAACCATTTGGTAAGCAATGAGATATGCCATACTTTTCATACTTCTGCTAACCAACCTTTCGCTCTCAGCACAAACATTTACGGGCAAAGTGAAAGGAAAGCAAGGAGAACTCTTGGTCGTGTAAGCAAATCGTTTGGATGGGCAAAGACACTTGTCGGTATTGGCGCCTCACACAACATCACAGATTATAATATGCTTGTGTCGGGCATTGTTAATGACGCATGTATGAACACAACCGCCGTTTCGTTCAACTACTCATTGCGTCCAGCGAGATTTCTTTCTGTTGAGGGTAAGTCGAATGTGAACATTTACAAGCAGAAGAACCTCACGGCTCCCAAACTCTCTTCCGATCCCACAACCGACTGGGAACATTTTCTTAAACTATATGTATTCCCTGCCAAAGGATGGATGCTGAGCGTAAAAAACGAACTCTTCCATACCAACGACAAGAGCATCGGTATAAACCACTTTCTTGACCTTGCCATTGCCTACAAGGCTAAGCGTTGGGAATTCTCAGTCACAGCAAACAACCTTATTGGCACTTCTGAGTTTGAAAGAAGAACTCTCGGCAACACCATTGAGTCATATAGCATTACTCGTCTTCGTCCAAGAGAAGTGCTTGCAAAGTGGAGTATGGATTTGTAAACTACAAGAAGTCCTTTAATGCAAGAAAGATTACTAAGAAAGTCATAACGAAGCCAATTATGAAGAAGAACCAAAAGAACCACTGGGCATAGTGACCGAGATTCTTGAAATCTTACTGATTGCTTATAATGTATTGATAATCAATGCTAATTATGAAGATAAAAAGGCAAAAGAAACAAATTAGGAACAACAAAATTGAGAAACCCCAAAAATGAGTATGAGAAAACATAAATTAACACTGAAAACAACGATAATTTTCCGATTTTGTCATTAGAATGTGCTATCTGAGGCTGACTGATTTCTTTATTTTAGTGGTCGTTTTTCATCTGTCACAGATGTAAATGTCTTCAAAAATGCAGCAAGATTGAATAAATATAGCATTAAATACTATATTCTAAATATTATTTTGTATCTTTGTGGCAAAATTGAAAAAAATGAAGTTGAACAGAATAAAAACAGTCTTGGTCGAAAAGGATTTATCACAGAAATGGCTTGCGGAGCAACTTGGAAAAAGTTTTAGTACGATAAATGCTTATTGTTGTAACAGACAGCAACCCAATTTAGATACATTATACAAGATTGCAAAATTGCTATCTGTAGAATTAAAAGACTTGATTGTTGACAAAACTATAGAAGAAAATGTTGAATGATGTTTTAAGGTAAAGTAGAAATAATAAGCCCTTATGGAAAACGTATTTAGAGATTATGGTAGATTTGAAAACAAATCCAACAATCAAATCATCTGTTTTAATGTAACACGCACCTATTTATTGTGTAAAAGACCCAGTTTGTATGAATGTGTAAGAAAGTATTGGAGATTGAATGGGGAACGAGCTAAAAAGGCAGAATACGTTTTTGCCATTTGTTCTGGTTACATCGTAGGGGTATTTAAGCCAACCCATTGGTCCCTTACAGATTCAAATGAATATGTAGGTCGATGGGAATTTGAAGGTGTAGAGATTTCGGACTCTCCGTATTTACATATGGATATTTCTCAACTTGTAGGAAAAAGACAAAATCCAGTATCATACATTAATATGTAATCATCATGAGAAAAGAACAATTACTTAACATATACGAAGATAATGGGTTATATGGAGCAAAAGACCAAAATGGACAGATTGTTATTACCGCACAATATACGGAAATGTATCAATTTAGTTGTGGACTTTCATTGGTTAGAAATAGTCAATATCAGTATGCTTACATTGACTACGATAAGTAGATGTTGAAAATTAGTTTATATCCGAAGAATTGCGTATATTTGTGTCAA
>ERZ791615.109-NODE-109-length-41365-cov-5.78741_pt1 | contig 41365 bp, 38 predicted proteins | sample MGYA00510273_ERZ791615 | MGnify/ENA primary metagenome ERZ791615 (study PRJEB30046, sample SAMN00715185) | human gut metagenome | study: EMG produced TPA metagenomics assembly of the A metagenome-wide association study of gut microbiota in type 2...
CTGGCCGCGGCGGCGGCGCCTTCTCGGGCAAGGACTCCTCGAAGGTGGACCGTTCGGCAGCTTACGCAGCCCGCTACATCGCCAAGAACATGGTGGCGGCCGGGATCGCGGACGAAATTCTCGTGGAGTTGAGCTATGCCATCGGGATCGCCGAACCGATCTCCGTCTTCGTCGATACGCACGGTGCGGTATGCAGCCGCAATCCGAAACTCGCGGACATGACCGACGGGGAGATCGCCCGCCGTATCGCCAAGCTCTTCGACCTGCGTCCGGCGGCTATCGTGAAGAAATTCGGCCTCAAAAACCCGATCTTCGAAGCGACGGCATCCTACGGACATTTCGGCAACCGCCCCTACACCCGCAAGGAGAAAGTGTGGGAGGACGGCCGCGAGGTGGAACGCGAGATCGAATTCTTCGGCTGGGAAAAGCTCGATGCCGTCGATCTGATCAAGCAAGAGTTCGGACTATAACGCGACCGACCGCACAAGTAAAAAGTCCCCTTTTCGGGGACTTTTTGTTGTTAGCTCCCGATGGAATCGAACCACCGAATTCTTTCGGGCTTCTCAAACCGAAAAACAAACTTCGCGACGGTCGTTCCATGCAGGTCCCCGAACCGCCCGGCAATACACCGCGAGGGCCGTGAACTATTTGTTCACAGCCCTCGCAGCCTTTTAATATGATTCAATTAACCCAATAACATACGATCCCTGTTCCTCAACTCCGCCGTAATGTCCTTCATTTCGCCGTCCGTCACCCGGTAAAGCCGCTGGTTCGTCGAAGCGGAATCCAAGCCTCCCAAATGTGCGACATACGGTCCCAGCTTGATATAATCAAAACTGCGCGGGTCGATACCTGCGGCCAATTCAGAACGCCCCGAATACCAGCCTGTCTTCAGCCGGCCCTCGGTCGCAGCCCGCACACAGGCGCTCCAATGCGCGACATCGCCGGGCGCTGCATCGCCTCCCATAAAACAAACGCAGGTAATCGCATTTCCGTATCCCGACAACAAACTATTCAGCAAATTATCGTCCAGCGGCTCCCCGACCTCTTCCCACAGATGGGGACTGTGACACCCGGCGCACCGGTTCGGACACCCCGAAAGATTCAGAGCGAGGGTCACTTCGCCCGGAATCTCCTGGAACACCACATCAAAGCTGGCCAGGCGTAGCATAGTGACGACGCGCGGCCTCCTGCTGCCGAGCTTGAGAGAAGTTGCTGACACGCTTCATATAACCGATGATACGGGTCAGATAATCGAGATTCCTGCCGTTGCATTTCGGACACGCCTTGAGGTTGCGCTTGTCGATATGCCCGCAATCGTTGCAGACCGTATTCGGGATGTTGAACGTGAAATAGTTGCATCCCTCCTGCGAAGCCACGCGCAACAGGTGGCGGTACTGCTCCCGGCTCAAATGTTCCTGCAGGTTCATGTGCAGGGCCGAGCCGCCCGTGAGGTGCTCGATGTATTTGCGGCCGTGCAGTCGGAACTTGTCCACGATGTTGAGCGATTCGTCCTCGACGATGTAAAAATAGCTGTTGTAACAGTCGCGCCCCACCTTGTAGCCGTCGCGCTTGTCCCATTTGGCATGCTTCACTCCCACGTTCTCCGCCGGAATCATCTCGCAGTTGAACATCACCTCCTTCGAGCGGTACTTCTTGTTGTACTTTTCGATCATTCCGAGAATTTCCTGCGTAAAACGTTCGTAATCGGGATTGTCGTTGATCGGAATGCCGAGAAATTCGGCCGCTTCGACCAGTCCGTTCACACCGATAGTGAGGTACTGGCGCGACATATTGATATAGCCCGCATCGAACAGGGGCAGCATCCCCTTCGACTGCATGTATTTCAGGTTCTCGTTGTAGGCCAACTGCACCTTGTGCACCAGATCGACCACCTCCTCGAGGAAGAACTGATAGGGCATACCCTTACGTGCGGCGTACTGGATGCAACGGTTCAGGTTGATCGTCAGCACGCTCTTCGAGCCGGTCGATACGCCTCCGGCGCCGAGCGTGTAGCTGAACCCGTTGTCCGTAATTTCGTTGCGCAGGCGGCAGCAGCTCGAAAGCGAATCGGCATTGTCGCTCATGTAGGTAAAGAACGAATGTCCCTCGGCATACATTTCGGCCGTGAAATCGCCCCACTCCTTGTCCTTCACGTCACCGTTTTCCGTGAGTAAAGCCATCGTTTCGACCGGGAAGGTCAGCACGGTGCGGGTCCGTTCGCGGTTGAACCACTTCATGAAACGCTTTTGCAGCCAGCTGAGCGACTCCCAGTCGGGCTTGCTGCCGTCGGGGAAGAGGAAATTTCCGAACAGGCTCTCGAAATAGTAGCGGTCGTAGTAAGCCACGTTCCAGAACACGGCCTGGAAATTCCGCGCTCCGGTCGGCTGGTTGATCGAATAGACGATCTGTTCGAAACAATCGGTGATGACCTTGTCGATCGTGCGCCGTTTCTTCGAGAGATCGACCACCTCGTCCGCCCGTTTGAAATAGTCGGTGCCGTACTCCTGGCCGATAAAATAGTTCATATACATCAGAAATTCGGGTGTGGCGCAGGCGCCGCTGAGCATACTCGACACGATAAAAACCATATTCACGAAGCCGCCGCAGAATGACTTGAGGTTGGTCGGGGCTTTCGAATTGCCCCCGATCGAAATCGTTCCTCCGATGAGCCAGGGATACATCGTAATCGAAGCGCAATAGTTGGCCAGCGAAGTTTCGTCGTTTTTGTAGATGAAATGGTCGTTCAGCATTTCGATATACTTGTCCGCCAACTCCTTGCCGTACATCTCCTTGAGGCGGTCGGTGAGCATGCGGCGGTTCAGGCGGATGAAATTCGATTTGGGCAGCTCGCCGATGAGCGTAGCCATGTTCTTGTTCTCCACGTTGGCATTGGCGTCGAACTTGCTTCCTGTCGCGGCGTTCGAAGCATCGCAGTACTCCATGAGGAACTGCAACTTGTCGCGCACCTCCCGATCCTCGGTATGCCGCTGGCGATAAAGCATATAAGCCTTGGCTACCGTGTAGTAACGCTCGGCCATGAGCGCGACCTCCACCTGGTTCTGGATCTCCTCGACCGAGATGCCGTCGGTCACGCTGACCCGGCTCAGGATGTTGGTGATCACGTCCTGCGTAGCGAAACTCCCGACCGAAAGGAATGCCTTGGCGATCGCCCGCTGAATCTTCTCCATCGAAAACGCCTCCCGCGTTCCGTCCCTCTTGACAATGAATGTTTCCATAACGATTAAACTTCTCCTCAAATATTATATTATTATACTCATACTTTCAACGCTCGAATTCCCCACACCGATAACTCCACCGACGGAAATTCGGCCGATTCCGACCCGGCTCGACGGCAACAAATATCAGCCGCCGGGCTTTCTCCGCAGAAACACGACAAGCCGCACGTTCCGAGCCATACCGTACGCCTTCGTCGGTCATATCGGTTGTCGTCCGATCCGACGACTTTTTACCGACCCTTCGGAAAAACCGAAATACACCTCTTCTGAACGACGGATTCGCAGCGATCCGACCCGATACGACACAGGCAGGAATGGAATTTACAGAACCGGCAATAGATACGACGAAGCACCCGAAACCGTTCCGACGCTTTTCACCCGAAAGCAACGAATCTCGTCCCGGTACGGCAGGTCTTCTGACTTGTTCCGGACGGCACGCCTTCCCGGCCCGAACGGCCAGTGGCAGAGAGAATGTACCGCCCAAAAGAAACTTACAGCTACGGGGATAGTTCCTGACTTTCACAGGATTCCCTTTTAATCCCGGTGGATTCGCCCTCCACCTCGGGAACCGATACCGAAAACAAATATAGGGTTTAATCGCATTCGATGGTCCGCCCCTCCGGCATTTTATGGAAAAGTTATCAACAATAACAGGAAAAGGCCGCCCCGAGGCACTCTGTCCACGATCCGATTTGAAAGCTGCACCCGTTCTTCCCCGAACATCGCCGGACAAGTCTTCGGGAAACCCGACGGGTGCAAAAAACAGCGGAAAGACCCGTGAAAAAATCAACGGGAGAACGACGGAACAAACAGAAGACAGGCCCGGACGCCTATCGGCATCCGGGCCTGTCTTCTATCCGTTTTACAACCGGCTTATTTACTGATCAACTTCTTATTTACTGATCAACTTCTTCACCTCTTCATATACCGTCTGGCCGTTGTAACCGAACTTCTCGTCGAGGACCTTGTAGGGTGCCGAATAACCGAAGTGATCCAGACCGTGAATCATACCGTTTTCACCTACCAGTCCCAGCAATGTCACGGGCAGACCCGACGTAAGGCCGTAACGCACCACACCCTGTGGCAGAACGGTCTGCTGATAGGATTTGGGCTGGTCGCGGAAAAGTCCTTCGCTCGGCACGCTCACGATACGGACCGCGATTCCCTCCTTCGAAAGCAACTCGGCACCTTCGACCAGCGTAGCGACTTCGGAACCCGAAGCGAGCATCACCACAGCCGGTTTGGCGGCATCGACTACGATATAGGCGCCTTTCGAAAGCTGGGCAGCCTCCTCACGGCGGCTGTGATTGAGTGCGGGCAGATTCTTAATATTTTGCCGCGACAGGATCAGCGCGACGGGACGATGCTCCTCGATCGCCAATTTCCAGGCTGTGACGGTTTCCTCGCCGTCGGCCGGACGCAGCACCAACATAGAACGCTCCCCCCGGTGATTCTTCAAATGTTCCATCAGACGGATCTGAGCCTCGTGCTCGACGGGCTGGTGCGTCGGACCGTCCTCGCCCACACGGAACGAGTCGTGCGTCCAGATATAGATTACATGCAGGTGCATCAGGGCAGCCAGACGCACGGCGGGTTTCATATAGTCCGAGAAGACGAAGAACGTACCGCACGCCGGAATCACGCCCCCATGCAGCGCCATACCGTTGGCAATGCAGGCCATCGTCAGCTCCGAAACGCCTGCCTGGAAAAACTTGCCCGAAAAATCACCCTTCGAGAAGGCTTTGGTTTTCTTGAGGTAGCCGTCCGTCTTGTCCGAATTGCAGAGGTCGGCCGAGGCGACGATCATATTTTCGATCCGCTCCGCATAGAAGGAGAGCACCGAAGCCGAGGCGGCGCGGGTCGCACCGTCGGGTTTGATCTCGAGTCCCTTGTAGTCCATCTCCGGCACCTTGCCCGAGAGGAAAAGATCGAGTTTGCGGGAGAGCTCCTTGTGCTCGGAACGCCACGTCTTCTCCCTCTCGCGCTGCGTGCGCACCCATTCACGAAGCTCTTCGCGGCGGGCGTCGAACACCTTGCCGCTCTCGGAGAAGATCTTGAACGGATCCTCCGCATCGCCGCCCAGGTTGCGGACGGTAGCGGCGAAATCGGCTCCGGCAGCCGTCAGCGGCTGACCGTGCGTCGAAACCTTGTCCTCGAAGCTCGATCCGTCGGGCCGCAACCGCACCCTTGCCCATGACCGTACGGCCGATGATAAGCGTCGGACGCTCCTTTTCGGCATTGGCAGCGGTAAGAGCTTCGCGGATCTGCTCTACGTCATGGCCGTCGATGGTGATGACGTTCCAGCCCCACGCCTCGTATTTCATCGCTACGTTCTCGGTATCCACCTCATCGACCTTGGTCGAAAGCTGAACGTTGTTCGAGTCGTAGTACATGATCAGATTGTTCATCCCCAAGTGGCCGGCGATGCGGCCCACGCCCTGCGACACCTCCTCCTCGATACCGCCGTCGGAGATGTAGGCATAGGTCTTGTGGGACTGCCACTCCCCGAAACGAGCCGCGAGGAACCGCTCGGCGATCGCGGCGCCCAGCGCCATGGCATGCCCCTGGCCCAGAGGACCCGACGTATTCTCCACACCGTGCAGCACGTCCACTTCGGGATGGCCCGGCGTGACGCTGCCCCACTGCCGCAGGTTACGCAAATCCTCCACCGTATAGGTTCCGGCCAGCGCGAGAGTCGAGTAGAGCATCGGCGACATGTGTCCCGGATCGAGGAAGAAACGGTCCCGGAAAGGATAATCCATCTGATCCGGATCGTAGCGGAGGAATTCGGTGTAAAGTACTGCCATGAAGTCCGCGCCGCCCATTGCGCCGCCGGGATGTCCCGATTTGGCTTTCTCGACCATCGCTGCAGACAGGATACGGATGTTGTCTGCAACGCGCGTGAGTTCGGATTTAGTAACCATAAGAGATTGTATGCTTTTATATTTTTTATGTATTGGCCTCACAGCCCGGGCCGACATTCGGCGCCCATCCCGGACGAATCGGCCGAATATGCACAACTCGGCCCGTTACCGGCAGAAAATATATGGAAACGAAGGACGAAGCCGAAGATCTTCCTTCTTTCCTCATTCTGCTCGTTCGGATCGAACGAGCGCGACTGCACACCGGTCCCCCGCCGCAGTCCCGCGTTCGGTGGTACAAATTTAATACAAATCCGGTCTATCCGACCTGCTTGAGCGCCAAAAATTTCTTCTTTTCGAACTTTTCCCGGGCATAAGGCAAGGTCACTTCGAAGCGGCGCTCTCCCGAAGAGGGGATATCGAACATCGTGTCCATCATGATCGCTTCGCAGATCGAACGCAATCCCCGGGCACCGAGCCGGTACTCGATGGCTTTATCGACGATATAGTCCAACACCTCGTCGTCGAACACGAGCTTCACGCCGTCCATCTCGAACAGCTTTTCATACTGCTTGATGATGGCATTTTTGGGCTGCGTGAGGATCGAACGCAGGGCCTCGCGGCCGAGCGGCTCCATATAGGTCAGCACCGGCAGGCGGCCCACCAGTTCGGGAATCAGACCGAACGACCTGAGGTCCTGCGGCATAAGGTATTGCATGAGGTTGTTGCGGTCCACGGAATCGGCATTCATCCGTCCGTAACCCATCGCCCGGGTGTTGAGCCGCTGGGCGATCTTCTTCTCGATGCCGTCGAACGCTCCGCCGCAGATGAACAGAATGTTGCGCGTATCGACCTGCACGAACTGCTGTTCGGGATGCTTGCGCCCGCCCTGGGGAGGAACATTGACCACCGTACCTTCCAGAATCTTCAGCAAAGCCTGCTGCACACCTTCACCCGACACGTCGCGCGTAAGCGACGGATTGTCGCTCTTGCGGGCGATCTTGTCGATTTCGTCGATAAAGACGATCCCCCGCTGGGCCAGCTCCACGTCGTAGGAAGCCACCTGCAACAACCGCGAGAGAATACTCTCGACATCCTCGCCCACGTATCCCGCCTCGGTAAGTACCGTAGCGTCCACGATAGTGAAGGGCACGTTCAGCAATTTGGCGATCGTGCGGGCCATCAGCGTCTTGCCGGTACCCGTCGGGCCGACCAGCAGGATGTTCGACTTGTCGAGCTCCACTTCGCTCGCCTCGCCCGAAGCATGCAGCAGCCGCTTGTAGTGATTATATACGGCCACCGACATATAGCGTTTGGCATCGTCCTGCCCGATCACGTACTGATCCAAAAACTCCTTGATTTCATTGGGCTTGAGCAAATCCTCGAATTTCAACGAGGTATTCTTCTTCTCCTTGCGACGGGATGCGGCTTCGTCATGCAGCACATCGTTGTCGATGAGCATCTGGTATCCTTTCGCAATACATTTGCTGCAAATATTGCAACCCTTGGACGAACTCAACAGGATCGCACCATCGCGGCGTTTGGCCCCGCAGAACGAACACGCATCGCTCTCGTTGCCGTAAAGGTCTTCTCCGTAATTTTTAGCCATAGGTCTTTAGTTTTCCTTCGAATTTCGTTCCCGGTCCCGGTCGAACTTTCGGACGAGCCTCTGCCGGGATAAAGTCGAAAACAAACTCCCGCCATCATCTCTACCCGGCCGTCGATCGGCCTCGTTCCGACTTCGCACACCGGAAATATCGAACCGGGTTCTTCATTTATTCCGCTCGGCCTATCGAGCGCCCCGCTCTGCCTCCGCTGATCGGAAACGATACATTTTCTCTCCCGAAATCGACCGTCCCCTGCAGATTGAAACAGAAATATTATCCCCGCTTGGTCAGCACCTCGTCGATCAGCCCGTACTCCTTGGCCTCCCGAGCCGACAGCCAATAATCGCGGTCGGCATCCTTTTCGATCTTCTCGATCGGAGCGCCCGAATGGGCCGCAATGATCTCGTACAGCTCCTGCTTGGTCTTGCGGATCTCGCGGGCCGTGATCTCGATGTCCGACGCCTGCCCCTGAGCCCCGCCCAGCGGCTGAGCGGGCAAGGATCATCACCCGCGAATGAGGCAGCGCCGAGCGCTTGCCTGCAGCACCGGCGGTCAGCAGCACGGCGCCCATCGAAGCGGCCAGTCCCGTACAGATGGTCGCCACATCGGGCTGCACCAGTTGCATCGTATCGTAAATTCCCAGACCGGCCGTCACCGATCCGCCCGGGGAGTTGATATAAATCTGGATGTCCTTTTCCGGGTCGGCCGACTCCAGGAACAGCAGCTGTGCCTGGATGATATTGGCCGCATCGTCGTAAATCGGAGCCCCCAAAAAGATGATGCGATCCATCATCAAACGCGAAAAGACGTCCATCGTCGCCACGTTCAACTGGCGCTCCTCGATGATCGTCGGCGACACGTAGGCCGCGTACTGCGAGCGGAAATCATGCAGTTTCAGACTATTGATACCGCAATGCCGGGTGGCGTATTTTTCAAATTCATTCATAACCGAACAGTTTGCAAGTTAATAAAAAACATCGGAAGCCGGTTCAAAAATTTTTCCGCGACTTGCCTCCGGTCCTACTCGATTTCCCGTACCCGGCCAACACACGATGCAGGCTCGAATCCGGCAAAAACGAGGGAAGAAGCAAAAAACAGAAGTATGACTACTAAACAGACTTTGAGGGAGTGATTGCAAAAATCAAACCCTCAAAGCTCTGATCGGATACCAATTTTCCGCTGTTTCTTAAATCTCCTTGGCCAGTTTTGCGAACTCTTCGGCAGAAACGGCCTTTTCGGTCACCTTGATCTTGGACTTCACGTCCTCGACCACCTTCATCTCATACAGCTTCTCGTAGATCTTCTGTCCCTGCTCGCGGTCCTCGAGAATCTTCTTGGCGTAATTGGCCAGCATATCTTCCGGAGCCGTCGGCAATCCGTATTGAGCGAACTGGGCCTGTGCCAACGCCTTGGCCTCTGCAGTAGCCTCTTCGGGGGTTACCGTAAGGTTATCCTGCTTGATGAAATATTTCTGGAGATAATTCCAAGTGAACAGTTTTACGAAAGCGTCGAAATCCTTCTCGATCTCCTCCTTGGTGAACTTGCCTTCGTTGATGACGTACAGCCAGCGCTTGAGGAACTCGACCGGCATGGTCAGCCCGGCTTTCTTCAACAGGAAATCACGCAACTGCAACGTGAACAGATAGTCGCTCTCGCGGCGCAGCTCTTTCGAAATTTCGGCATCGACGAACGCCTCGAACTCCTCGGCGGTTTTGACGTTGCCCGCAGGAAAAGCCATCTTGAAGAACTCCTCGTTCAGCTCCGGTTCCGCGAACTTGCGGATCTTGGTGATTTCGAGAGAAAATTCGGGTTTGATACCCTCCAATTCGTTCTCCTTGACCTGCAATACGGCGGCACGCTGCGCCGGAGTCTTGTAAAGCTCATTGACATTGACCTGCGTCTTGAACCCGACCTTCTTGCCGATGAAGGGCTTGCGCTCCTCCTCGTTCATCGAAATCAGTCCGACGTAAGCGCCCTCAATCTTCATATCACCGTTGTCGAGCGTCACCTCCAGCGCTTCGTCCGCCGTTACCTTGTCGGTATCCACCAGACGGCCGAAACGACGCAGGAAATTGCTGCGGTAATCGTCGTGCATCTTCTTATCGACCTTGATCGTGTAGTAGGTCATCTTATCTTTCGCCGACAGCTCGAGTTTCACCTCGGGAGCTTCGCCGATCTCGAAGATGAATTCAAATTCGGTCCCGTTCTCGAAATCGAAGTCGCCCTGCTCCTCCGAAGGGATCACGTCACCGACATAATCGATCTTCTGCTCCTGCAGGTAGTTGAACGCCGCTTCCGAAGCCTGGCGGTAAGCCTGCTCCGCAAGCACGCCCTTGCCGTACATCTTCTTGATCACGCCCATCGGCACCATACCGGGGCGGAAGCCCGGAATATTGGCCTTGCGTTTGTACTCACGCAGGGATTTTTCGACCGCATCGCCGTAATCCTTCTCGCCTACGGTCACCTTGATGAGCGAGTTATTCTGCTCGCGCTGTTCTCTTACGATATTCATATTTCAGTTGTTTTATACGTTACAGTTCGGGTCGGCAAAAGTACAAAATAATTCATTAGCAAGCAACAAACACCCGATAAATATCTCCGCACCGATCCGTTTTTCTTTCAGAAAGGGCTTCGGGGAAAAGCACCCGGACCGGCAGCCCCTCCGATCCGTAATTCGGGCGCCGAAATCGACGTCTTTTCCCGAAAAATAGCTATCTTTGTTGCCTATTATAATAAGGACATACCGGCTATAAACGGCCAACACCGCAGCCGGACAGAATATAAACGATACGAAATCCAATGACAAAAATCGTATGGATCGGACTGCTGGCGATGACGCTGGCCGCCTGCTCGGGACGCACGAAAACCCTCCGAACGGAAACCCCGGCCGCTACCCCCGCCGCGCCGCGCACCTACACCTACCGGGTCATCGAAAGCTATCCCCATTCGACCGACAGCTACACGCAGGGGCTCCTGTTCGCAGACGGAGTGATGTGGGAAGGTACGGGCGAATACGGACACTCCCGCCTGCAGCGCATCGACCTCGAAACAGGACGCACGGACGTAGTGGCTACGCTGCCGCCCGCAGCGAATTCGGCGAAGGCATCGCGCTGCTCGACGGCAAGATCTACCAACTGACCTGGGAAAACAACAAAGCCTACGTCTATGACGCGGCAACGGGCCGGCAGCTCCGCACTTTCGCCTATGCGGGCGAAGGATGGGGCCTCACGACCGACGGCGAGCGGCTCTACATGAGCGACGGCAGCGAGTCGATCCGGAAACCTTTCGGGTGCAACGCAGCGTGCCGGTCACCTTCCGGGGTGCCCCGGTACAACTGCTCAACGAACTGGAGTGGATCGACGGGAAGATCTGGGCCAATGTCTATGTCACCGACCAGATCGTCATCATCGACCCCGCCAGCGGCATCGTCGAAGGGGTCATCGACCTGCGCGGCCTGCTCCCGGACGAAGAGATCGCCCCGGATACCGACGTACTGAACGGCATCGCCTACGACGCGGCCTCGGAACGTATCTTCGTGACAGGCAAAAGATGGAGCAAACTCTTCGAAATCGAAATCATACCCCAATAAAATACCACACGACGTGACAAAAAACCGCGACATACGACACGAACTCGAACACCGCATCCTGCTGCTCGACGGCGGATTCGGCACGATGATACAGCAATACGGCCTGGACGAAGCCGACTACCGGGGCAAGGAGTTCGCCGCGAGCGAAAAACTTCTCAGAGGCTGCAACGACCTGCTGAACCTCACCCGTCCGGAAACAATCCGCGAAATCCACGAGAAATACCTCCAGGCCGGATCGGACGTAATTACGTCCAACACGTTCAACGCCAACTCCATTTCGCTGGCCGACTACGGACTGGCAGCGGAAGCGTACCGCATTAACCGGGTCGGCGCAGCCATCGCAGGGACGTGGACAACCCCGGCGCCCGGGCTTTCACTTTCGAACAGCTCTCGCAGGCGTACTACGATCAGGCTCGGGGCCTGATGGACGGCGGCGCCGACCTGCTGATGCTCGAAACCGTCTTCGATGCGCTGAACGCCAAGGCAGCGATCTTCGCCATCGAAACCCTCTTCGCAGAACGCGGCATGCGACTGCCGGTCATCGTCTCCGGCACACTCACCTCGTCGGGCCGCACCCTGGCGGGACAAACCATCGAAGCCTTCTACACCTCCGTCGCACACGCCGAACCGCTGGCCGTGAGCCTCAACTGCTCGTTCGGCGCCAAGGCCCTGCTGCCCTACCTGGAGCGGCTGGCCGCTGTTTCGGAATTCCGCGTGGCGGTCTATCCCAATGCGGGTCTGCCGAACGTCATGGGCGGCTACGACGAGACGCCCGCGATGTTCGCCGCCGACGTAGAGGAATACATGCGGCGCGGCCTGGTCAATCTGGTGGGCGGCTGCTGCGGCACCACGCCCCTGCACATCTTCGAACTGGCGAAGATCGTGAACAACTACACGCCCCGCCCCCTGCCGCAGCGGCGGCACGTGACCTGCCTGAGCGGGCTGGAACAGCTTCGGATCGTTCCCGAAGCCAACTTCGTCAATGTCGGCGAGCGCACCAACGTCGCCGGCTCGGCCAAGTTCGCGCGGCTGATCCGCGAAAAAAATTACGAGGAAGCTCTCTCGGTGGCCCGCGCCCAAGTCGAAGCGGGCGCCAATATCGTCGATGTCTGCATGGACGACGGCCTGATCGACGGTCCCGAAGCCATGCGCGACTTCCTCAACCTGATGGGTTCTGAGCCCGAAATCGCCGCAGTACCCGTCATGATCGACTCTTCGAAATGGGAGGTGCTCGAAACGGGGCTCCGGGTGGTGCAGGGCAAGAGCGTGAGGAATTTCTGCACCGCGCCCGCCTCATCCGCCGTTACGGAGCCGCCGCCGTGGTGATGCTCTTCGACGAGCAGGGACAGGCAGACACCTATGCCCGCAAGATCGACGTGGCGCAGCGAGCCTACAAGCTTCTCACCGACGACGGATTCCCCGCCGAAGACATCATCTTCGACCCCAACATCCTCGCGGTGGCCACCGGTATCGAAGCCCACGACGCCTACGCCCGGGACTTCATCGAAGCCGTCCGCTGGATCAAGCGAAACCTGCCCCACGCCAAGATTTCGGGCGGCGTGTCGAATCTATCGTTCGCCTTCCGGGGCAACAACGCCGTGCGCGAGGCCATGCATTCGGTGTTTCTCTACCACGCCATCCAAGCGGGTATGGACATGGCGATCGTCAATCCCCAGATGCTGCAAATCTACAGCGACATCGAACCGGGACTACTCGAACGGGTCGAGGATGTTATCCTCTGCCGCCGCGCAGACGCCGCCGAACGCCTCACGGAATACGCCTCGCAATTCACCAAAACCGGCGCGACGCAGACACAGCATACCGACGCCTGGCGCTCGGAGCCGCTCGGCAAACGCATCGAATACGCCATGCTCAAGGGCGTGGCCGACTACATCGAGCAGGACGCGCTCGAAGGCTACCGCACGCTGGGCTCGCCCCTGGCGGTGATCGACCAGTTGCTGATGCCGGCCATGGAGGTCGTAGGCAATCTGTTCGGGCAGGGCAAAATGTTCCTGCCGCAAGTGGTCAAGACCGCCCGCGTGATGAAAAAAGCCGTCGCCGTATTGACTCCCTACATCGAGCAAGGTTCCGAAGCGAACGCCAAGAGCGCCGGCAAGGTGCTGGTGGCTACCGTGAAAGGCGATGTACACGACATCGGCAAGAACATCGTGGCGGTAGTCATGGCCTGCAACGGCTACACGATCCGCGACCTGGGCGTGATGGTCGAATGTCCCCGCATCATCGACGAAGCCGTCGCCTGGGGCGCCGACGCGATCTGCCTGAGCGGACTGATTACCCCTTCGCTCGAGGAGATGATCCACGTCTGCGAAGAGCTGGAACGCCGGGGGTTGCAAATTCCCGTACTGATTGGCGGTGCGACCACTTCGGACGTACATACCGCCGTAAAAATAGCTCCGACCTACTCGGGCCCGGTGATCCATGCCGACAACGCCAGCCGCAACAACAAAATCCTCGGCGAACTTCTCGGCCCCGGCCGGGAGGAGTATCTGGCTCGCGTGCGCGAGGAGCAACAGGCCCTGCGCGACCAGTACCGCCGCCGCGAGGAGATCCGCACGATCCTCCCCTTCGGCCAGGTGCGCAAGCTGCGCGTCCCGAAACCCGCGTCCGAGATCGCCGTTCCGGCACACACGGGACGGCTGGTGTTTCCGGACGTAAATATCGCCGACGTGGAGCCGCTGATCGACTGGAACTTCTTCTTCCCGGCGTGGGGACTCAAGGGCCGCGTACCGGAGATCTTCGAAAACCCCGAACACGGCGCCGAGGCCCGCAAACTCTACGACGACGCGCAAAAGATGCTGGCCCGCATCCGCGAAGAAAAACTCCTCACCCTCCAGGGCGTAGCGGGTATTTTCGAAGCCGTCAGCCGGGGCGACGACATCGTGGTCACCGGCCCGAAAGACAAGAAATACATCCTGCCGATGCTGCGCAGCCAGGCCCCGGTCCGGGAAGCCCAGGCCCGCTGTCTGGCCGATTTCATCGCCGACGAAAAGGCAGGCAGGACCGACTATATCGGGGCCTTCGCCCTCACGGGCGGCATAGGGCTCAAGGAGCTGACCGAAAAGTTCCGCGCGGAGGGCGACGACTACAACGCCATCCTCTCGAAACTGCCGCTGGCCGACCGCCTGACCGAAGCCCTCTGCGAATGGGTGCATATCTTCATCCGCCGCCAGATGTGGGGGTACGAAACCGGTCCGGCGCTCACGCCCGAACAGATCATCCGCGGCAAATACCGGGGCCGGCGCATGGCCTTCGGCTACCCGGCCTGTCCCGACCACTCGCTCAAACGCGAGGTCTTCGACCTGCTGGCCGCCGACAAGACGACCGCCATGCGCCTGAACGACAACTATATGATTACGCCCGAGGAGGCGCTCTGCGGCCTGTTCTTCGCCGACGCCGAATATTTCTCCGTCGGACGAATCGACCGAGAACAACTGGCCGACTACTCCGCACGCCGCGACATGGACACAGAAACGATCGAAAAACTGATACCCAATAACATCTGATGAATATTACGGATCTCATACAGGGCACTGTCGCTTCGCGCACGACCCGTTTCGCCTTCGAGCTGCTTCCGCCCCTGAAGGGGGACGGCACGCGCAGCGTCTTCGGAGCCATCGACCCGCTGATGGATTTCAACCCGGCCTACATCAACGTCACCTTCCACCGCGAAGCCCTCAAAGAGGACGTCCGCCCCGACGGAAGCCGCGAGTGGCACATCATGCGCCGCCGTCCGGGCACGGTCGGTATCTCGGCCGCGATCCGGCGCAAATACGACGTGGAGGTGGTTCCCCACCTGATCTGCGGCGGCTGGTCGAAATACGACATCGAGGATTCGCTGATCGACATGGATTTCCTGGGGCTGCACAACGTGCTGGCGCTGCGGGGAGACAAGCGGCAGAACGAACCCCGCTTCGTCCCCTACGCCCAGGGACACGCCCACGCCGCCGACCTGGTGCGCCAGATCCAGGCCATGAACCGGGGAGAATTTATCGACGGCGAAGTCGAGGAGTGCCACCACTCCAAGTTCTCGGTAGGCGTGGCGGGCTATCCCGAAAAGCATTTCGAGGCGGCGAACGCCCAAAGCGACCTCCAGTACCTCAAGGAGAAGGTCGATGCGGGGGCCGACTACATCGTAACCCAGATGTTCTTCGACAACAGCAAGTACTTCGATTTCGTGGAGCGCTGCCGCAAGGCGGGCATCACGGTACCGATCATCCCGGGCATCAAGCCGATCTCGACGCCCAAGCACCTGGAGATCCTGCCTCGCACCTTCAGCGTCAGCCTGCCCGAGGAGTTGGTGAAGGCCGTCCGGGCCTGCGGCGAGGACACACAGGCGGCCCGCGAGGTCGGGATAGAATGGGCGATCCACCAGGCCAAGGAGCTCAAAGCGGCCGGAGTGCCGATCATCCATTTCTACACGATGGGACGCACGGACAACATCCGCAAGATCGCCTGCAACGTGTTCTAATTCCGAATAGGGCAAAGTAATTGCTATTAAACACTTAACCATGACACCCGTAGAGTTTCGCCGCCACCTGCACCGCCATCCGGAGCTCTCGTTCCGCGAAACGGAGAGCGCCCGCTTCATCGCCGAAGCGCTCCGCGAGGCAGGCATCCCCTGCCGTCCGATCGCCGGAACCGGCGTACTGGCCAAAATCGAAGGACGCGGCGACCTGCGGCGGGCCGTCGTGCTGCGGGCCGACATCGACGCCCTGCCGAGTTCCGAGAACGACGGAGTGATGCACGCCTGCGGGCACGACATCCACGCAGCGGTGCTCTACGGCACCCTGCTCCGGCTCTCCGCCGAGCGGAATTTCGAGGGTACTCTTTTCGGAATCTTCCAACCCGGAGAGGAATCGAATCCCGGCGGAGCCTCCAAAGTGCTGGCCGAAAACCCCTTCGAAGGCTATACGGTGCTGGCCGTCGTCGGCGAGCACGTCGAACCCGCTTTGGACGCGGGCACGCTGGGCTTCCGCGCGGGCAAGTACATGGCCTCCAACGACGAACTGCGCCTCACGCTCGAAGGCGCGGGCGGCCACGCGGCCATGCGTGCCGAACACCGCGACACGGTGAGCGCCGCCGCACAACTGATCCTGCACCTCACGGCCCTGAACACGCCCGAACGGGTCGTTTCGATCGGCAAGGTCGAAGCTGCGGGCGCTACGAACGTCATCCCGGACCGGGTCTATATGGAGGGAACGATGCGTACCTTCGACGAACGGGAACGGGCCGAAGTGAAACGCAGGATCGAAGAACTCGCCGCCGCGAACGACGCCTCGTACGGCGTACGAACCCGGGTACACTTCACCCCCGGCTACCCGTGCGTGGTCAATGACCCGGAGTTGATCCGGCAGGCCGTCGCACTGGCCGAAACCGAAGGAATTCCCTTTCAAATGCTGCCCCTGCGCATGACTTCCGAAGATTTCGGCTTCTACGGCACCCGCTACCCGGCGATCTTCTACCGCCTGGGCGTCGGTCCCGGAGCCGGAAAACTGCATACATCCACCTTCAATCCCGACGAGGCGGCCATTCCGACCGGCATCCGGTTCATGGAACTCCTCGCCCGTAACTATTTCAACCGATGAATAAACTGAAAAATACGAAGAAGTCGGCCGCATTCGACCGCTCTTCGCTGATCATTAACCTGTTCCGGGAATTCCCGAACAACAAGTTCTCCCTCAAGCATCTGGCTTCGGCCTCGGGCGGCGCCACCAAGGAGGGCCGTCTTCGTACCCGTGAAATCATCACGGAACTGCTCGCCCAGGGCACTATCGAGGAGTGCGGGCAGGAAAAGTACCGTCTCAGCGGCAAGGAGCGTCCCCGTCAGGAGGGCATCGTACAGATGATCTCGACAGGAGCGATGTATATCCGCTCCGAGGAGTTCGAAAACGACGTATATGTCAGCCAGCGCAATTCGCTGAATGCTCTGGACGGCGACCGCGTGGAGTTCGTCATCACCCGCCGCTCCCACGCCGGGTCCCTCGCTGGTGGCGAGATCACCCGCATCGTGGAGCGCAGCCGCAAGCAATACGTGGGCACGGCCGACGTGAGCGACCACGCCATCTTCGTCAAGATGGATCCCCGGCGCATGCCGATGGACGTCTATCTCTCCAAGCGGGACAACCCTAACGTACAGCACGGCGACAAAGTCGTGATCCGCATCACGGACTGGGCGCTGGGTTCCAAAAGCCCCGCCGGAGAGCTGGTCGAGGTATTGGGCCGCGCCGGAGAGAACAATACCGAGATGCACGCCATCCTGGCCGAATACGGCCTGCCCTACCATTTCGAGCAAAAGGTCGAAGATGCGGCCCAGGCCATTCCTTCGACGATCACCAAAGCCGATTATGCCGCCCGGCGCGACTTCCGCAAGATAACGACCTTCACCATCGACCCGGCGGACGCCAAGGACTTCGACGACGCCCTCTCGATCCGCAAGATCGAAGACGGCGTGTGGGAGGTGGGCGTACATATCGCCGACGTGACCCACTACGTTCAACCCCGCTCGGTGATCGACACCGAAGCCGAGGAGCGCGGCACGTCGGTCTATCTGGTCGATCGTACGATTCCGATGCTGCCCGAAAAATTGAGCAACGAACTTTGCTCGCTGCGCCCCGACGAAGAGAGTCTCTGCTTCTCGGCGGTCTTCACGCTCAACGAGGAAGCCGAAGTACTGGACAAATGGTTCGGCCGCACGGTCATCCTCTCCGACCGCCGCTTCACCTACGAGGAGGCGCAGCAGATCATCGAAACCGGCAAGGGCGACTTCGCCGAAGAGGTGCTGACGCTCAACCGTCTGGCCCAGCGGATGCGCAAAACACGCTTCAAGCGCGGAGCCGTGAGCTTCCAGCGCGAAGAAGCCAAGTTCAAACTCGACGCCGAAGGCAAACCGCTGGGCGTCTATTTCAAGGAGCAAAAGGAGGCCAACCAGCTCATCGAAGAGTTCATGCTGCTGGCCAACAAACAGGTCGCCGAATTCTGCGGACATCACAAAGTGAACGGCCGTGCCGTTCGGCGTACGATGGTTTACCGCGTACACGACGTTCCGAACGAGGAGAAGCTCGAAAAGTTCCGGACCTTCGTTCTGCGCTTCGGCTACGTATTCAAGGCCGACAAGGGACGCGCCGTGGCCAAGGAGATGAACAAGCTGCTGGGACAGGCCAAAGGACGCATCGAGGAGAACGTCATTTCGAACCTCGCCGTACGTGCGATGTCCAAGGCCTTCTATTCGACCGACAACATCGGTCATTACGGCCTCGCTTTCCCCTACTACACGCATTTCACCTCGCCGATCCGCCGCTACCCGGACATGATGGTCCACCGGCTGCTGGCCCGCTACCTCGAAGGAGGCAAATCGGCCGACCGCGACACCTTCGAGAAACTCTGCGTACACGCCTCGGAGCGGGAAGTGATCGCTGCCGAAGCCGAACGCGCCTCGATCAAGTACAAAATGGTGGAGTTCATGCAGGATAAAATCGGCCAGTTCTTCGACGGCCATATCTCGGGCATGAGCGACTGGGGCATGTACGTCGAGCTGGACGAAACCCACATCGAAGGCATGGTTTCGCTGCGGGAAATGGAGGACGACCTCTACCAGTTCGACGAGAACCGCTACGAGGTCTATGGACGCCGCAAAGGACGGATCTTCACCTTGGGCGATGCCGTGCGTATTCGCGTCAAGCGGGCCGATCTGCAACGCCGCCAGCTCGATTTCGAACTGGTGCACGATGCGGCGGCCGACTCCCGCGAGGACGACGTAAAGGGGCACGCAGCGATTCCGGTACGCCGCCAAAGCACGTCCCGACCGGGTAAGGGCGGCAAAACGTCCCGCAAAGGGGGCAAAAAAGGATCGAAGCGATGATCCGGGAACAGACGCAGCGAACCGCCGGGACCGGCCCCAACCGTGCGGAAGAGATATACGAAAAATGTCTGAAGCGTGATCCCCTCACGGCGGAGGAGGCGTATTGGCTTTACGAACAGGCCCCCCTGCAGGAGCTGGCTCTCACGGCTGACCGCGTGCGCCGTGCCGTAGTGCCCGACCTGGAGGTCGTGACCTGGCAGATCGACCGCAACGTGAACATCACCAACGTCTGCATTTCGGGCTGCCACTTCTGCAATTTCCACTGCAAACCCCACCAGACGGAGCGGGCTTTCATCACTACGCTGGATGAATACAAGGAGAAAATCGAGCGGATGCTCGCCCTCGGCGGCGACCAGTTGCTGCTGCAGGGCGGTCTACACCCGAAGCTGGGGATCGATTTCTACGAGGAGCTCTTCTCGACACTCAAGAGCCTCTATCCGCAGGTACGCCTGCACGCCCTCGGAGCGCCCGAAGTGGCGCACATCGCCCGCATCAGCGGCCTCACCACGCTCGACACCCTGAAACGGCTGATCGCCGCCGGATTGGACTCCCTGCCGGGTGCCGGGGCCGAGATCCTCGATCCCGGCGTGCGGAAAGCCATCTCGCCCGCCAAACCTTCGGTCGAGGAGTGGATCCAGGTGATGCACGAAGCCCACTGCCTCAACCTGCCGACCTCGGCGACGATGATGTACGGCCATGTAGAAACATCCCGTCAGCGTGTGGACCACCTGCTGCGCATCCGCGACCTGCAGGCCCGCTGTCCCGAAGGACATTACGGCTTTCTGGCCTTCATCCCTTGGATTTTTCGCTCGTCGGGCACCGAATTGGAGCGGCAGGGAGTTGCAACCCGCTTTTCACCATTGGAATACATTCGCATAATCGCCGTCAGCCGACTGGTTCTGAACAACATCCGCAACATCCAGGCTTCGTGGCTCACCGTCGGCAAGGCCACCGCTCAGGTAGCGCTGCACAGCGGCGCCAACGACATGGGTTCGATCATGATCGAGGAGAACGTCGTTTCTTCGGCCGGGGCGCACAACCAGTTCGATGCCGCAGGCATCCAACAAGCGATCCGCGAGGCGGGCTTCACGCCTCGTCTGCGGGACCAGCTTTACCGAATGCGGTAACGATCCCCATGCGGCAAGCCATATCAACTGAAGAGGGGTATTTCCCTGCACGAAAAAAAGCCGGAAAATTCCGGCTTTTTTATTCGGAACGAATTTTGAACTCTACCCGACGATTATAACCAACTCCCTATGACGGCATATTTACGGCCTGCTCTTCGACAGACAAGACTCTTCTCTCGATCCGGACTTACACGACATCTCGGACTTCTATACCGGACCGTACAGCCGACTATTGTGCTGTTCCTGCTTGTACTCGCCCTAACGGGCTGCCTTTCCGAAGAGATCCCGACGGAAAAGGAAACCACGCTCGTCCGCGTCGGAGAGAAGGCCCCTCACTTCACGGTCGGGATGCTCGACGACACAGCGATCACCCTGTCCGACCTGCAAGGCAACGTGGTGTTGCTTACCTTCTTCTCCACGTGGTGCCCGACCTGCCGGGAGCAGATGCAGCAGATGCAAACCCAAATCGTCGATCGCTTTGCTGACCGGAAATTTCGCTTCCTTCCAATCAATCGAGGCGAAACGCAGCAGACCGTTCAAGAGTTCTGCCGCGAGCTGGGAATCGTATTCTCCGTAGGTCTGGATCCCGACATGTCAATCTACTCGCTCTACGCCACCCGATACGTTCCCCGCAACTTTATCATCAGTCCCGATGGCAAAATCCTGCTCTCCGAAACCGACTACGACGCAACAATACAACGCCTGCTGATCGAGCAAATCGAACAAGCGCTCCAAACAACAGAATAAAGCAGCATACCCAACAAAGCCGACCACACAAAACAGCCGTCTATGACTGACATGACCGGATTCCGAAGACACCCCGGAATTCCAGCGGTTTCCACCCCGTAACCGTCCGATCTGCCGGGACACAGCAACATTGCCGAACCCCGCAATTTACTCCACCTCGAATCGAACCGTCCCCTCTCATGCCTTCTCCAAAACCCCTCCACACACACCCTCTTCCTCACAAAACACAAACAGGCGGAGCTTGCAGAAGCTCCGCCTGTTCTTTCGAAATCCGGGATTTCGATTACTTCATCAGACCGGTTACCAGGAAGGTGATCGCCACGGTCAAAATACCGTACAACTCCGGGAAAGCGGCGAGGATCAGGGTTTTGGTACCCACGTCATGACCGTTACCTACGGCAGCGATACCGTTGGCGCAAAGCTGGCCCTGACGATACGACGAGAAAAAGTTCACCAGGCCGACCAAGATACCCAAACCGAAGATAGCGGCCGCCTGCAGCATCGTAACCGAATCGGTCAGGTAATTCATGATAAGGAAGAGCGAGGCAAAGCCGTAAAGACCCTGCGAAGCGGGCAGACCCGACAGGATGATGTAGTTACCGAAGGCATTCGGGTTCTTCTTCATCGCACCGACTGCGGCATTGCCCGCGATAGTAGTACCATAGCAACTGCCTACGGCCGCCAGAGTAAACATGATGGCCATACCGAGATAGCCCAACGTAATAGGTTCCATAAATCGAATTTTGTTTTAGTTGTTAATATTGATTATCATTTAGTTTATTCGTTTTTCAACGGGGTGAAGACGCGCGTTGCGGCCTCGAACCCGGCGTTCTTGTAGAACTCCACGAACGTCAGACGCAGCGGATGCACCACCGACGAGAGAACGCACATGAAGAGGTTGATGCCGTGTCCCAGCAGCAGGATCAGCAACATCACGAGCTGCTTCACGACCGGAATATCGGGACTCATACCAACGGCCAACTGGTTGAAGACCATCGCCAGAATACCACCCGAAAGGCCGATGGCGAACAGACGGATGTACGACAGCAGATCGCCCACCAGCCCCGACACATTATTATAGGTATTCCAGATACCGAGTCCGAAGTTCACGAAGATATTCTTGCCCGGCGTATTGAAGAAGAACATCAGCACCAGGCCGATGCCCAGGATCACCAGATAAGCGACCGAATGGAACGTGAAGCCCACGCTTTCGGGCAGCAGGAACGCAACGGCACTATCGACCAGCACGATGATCCAGCCGATCAGTCCCAGCGCATAGCGCAGGCCGAAGCTGCGGGCCGTGACATAAGCGTTGATCATCATGGCGAAAAGCACCTGCACGGCACCCAGTCCGATCGAAAGCGGGAAGAGGATGTCCGGTGTCAACAGATGATCGCGCAGGCTGCCCAGCCACTCCCATTCGGAGAGCTGCAATCCGAAGAACGAGCCCGACATCAGGCCGAAGACCATGCCCGAGAATCCGCACAGCATCGTCAGCATACCGATCTCCTTCATGGCCGAACTCCCCTTCTTGCGACCCAGCATCACTGCGGCCAAACCGCCCAGCATGATGACCAGTCCATAACCGCCCTCGGCCATACAGAAGCCGAAGAAGATCATATAGAAAGGAGCGAAGAAGCGTGTCAAATCGATCGTGCCGTATTTAGGCAGCGCATACATCGCGCCGATCACCTCGAACAGATGGGCGAAGGGACGGTTGCGCAGCTTCACCGGGGTATTGTCCTCGGGGGTCGGCGTACTCTTCAGGAAAATCAGATTGGGGTATTCGGCCAGCAGGGCATCCACCTTCGCGGAATCGGACTCCTCGGCCCACCCCTCCAGAATAACCAGCGTACCGTCGGCTTCAGGCTGCGCAGTATTCTTCACGCGAATCTCTTCCAACTTCCGCTTGAGCTCGATCCCATGCCGGCGGATCGCCTCCACCGAAAGAGCCGCACGGGAAAATTCCCGATCCAGCTCCGCGAGCTTCCTGCGGGCCTCGGCGATCTGCGCTTCGGCCTGACGGCAGTCCATCGTCGGCGCCTTGACCTCCTGCGCATCGAGCACCACCTCCTCGCCCGGCCGGGTCACGACCACGAAGTAATCGAAGGTTTCACCCTCGTGCACCAGAGCGATCGTATAACGCTCCGACCACGCCTCGATATCCTTCTCGTAAGCCGCACGGCTGGTGAAGAAATAGCGCAACACCACGCCCTTGTCCGCTAACTTGCGAAGCGTATCGACCGAAAAATCGCCCCAGGGACGCAGCTCGTCGGCGGTTTTCTGCAAGCGTGCGATCTCCGAACGGAGCGCCGCTGCCTGCTGCGTAGCGGCCATGTAGCGGTCGAAAGCCTCGCCGCCGTCGGCGATGGGCTGCTCGTCCTTGACAAAGCGCTCGTCCTCCAAGAATCGTTTCAGGGTCTCGACCGCCTTGTGATGGTTGTCGATCGTAAGCAGCAGCTGACGGTCTTCGTCCGAAGGCTCCCAACCCGTAGTGGTGATATCGACCAGCCCCAGGCCGCGCAGCTTCTCGATGAAGTCGCTGCTCTGACCCGCATAGAGTACCAGGTCGTATTTCGACATTCTCGCTATCATAACATCGCGCCCTCCCCGGCTTGCTGTTGTTTGGTTTTCACGATCTTCTGAGCCGACTTGGAGAGGTTCTCCTCATCCTCCATGAAGCGTTTGATCTTGCGTATGGCATCCTCGTACCCGGGTATCTGCACCTTTTCGTAGAGGTTTACCTTCTGAGTAGTCTTGCGGCGTGCGAAATCCAGCAACTCCATCTTGCGGTTGAACACCTCGAACTCGATACCCAGGCGCGCGAGGCGCTTGAGAATATCGACTCCGTCGGCGAACCACACGGGAGCCGAGAAGAGGTCGTAATCCTTCTCCTCGAAACGGATGTCCTGCAACACCGGCGTACGCACGCCCGCGATCTTCTGCTCCGCAAGATCGACGTCGGCGATGCGCAGCAGGTCCGCATCGAACTCACCCCACAGGGAAACCATGTAGTCGTACTGCGCCGTGAGCGCGTCCAACTGCCGTCGGAAATCCTGTGCGGTGTCCTTCGCCTTCTTCACTTCGGAACGCAGGGCCGACTCCTTACTCTTGATCGTAGGGAGCGCCTTCTGCCGCATTTTCAGCTGTTTTCCGAGTTCGCCCAGCGAGGTCTTGTTATATTGGAATTTTATAGCCATTCTGTTTGAGTTGAATTGCTCTACTCGGTTTTAGGCCAGTATTTCTCCACCAGTTCGCTCTTGATGGCCACCTCTTCCTTCGAGAAGTATTTGGCGAAGAGCTCCCACGCCGTGTCGAGCATCTGCGTAATTTCGATATTGACATCGATCGCCAGCAGTTTCTCCGAATAGTCGTAAGCGAACTTGAGCGCACGCTCGTCGTAGTCCGAAAGGTCGAAGCCGTTCTCCAGTTTGGTCTTGGCATTGGCCGCATCGGCGTAGAGACGCACGGCAGCGTTCATCACCTGCGGATGATCCTCGCGGGTCTTCTTGCCGATCACCAACTGTTTCAGACGCGACAGCGAACGGAACGGATCGACGATAACCTTACCCGTGTCCGAATCGTTGCGCAGGAACAACTGACCCTCGGTGATGTAACCCGTATTGTCGGGGATGGCGTGCGTGATGTCGCCGCCCGAAAGGGTCGTCACCGCGATAATGGTGATCGAGCCGCCGTTGGGCAACTGCACGGCCTTCTCATAGATCTTCGCCAGATCGGAGTAGAGCGAACCGGGCATCGAGTCCTTCGAAGGAATCTGATCCATACGGTTCGATACGATGGCCAGCGCATCGGCGTAAAGGGTCATGTCCGTCAGCAGCACCAGCACCTTTTCACCCTTATCGACGGCGAAATATTCGGCGGCGGTCAAGGCCATGTCCGGCACGAGCAGACGCTCCACCGGGGGATTCTCCGTGGTATTGACGAACGAAACGATGCGATCGAGCGCACCGGCGTTTTCGAACACCTGCTTGAAGTAGAGGAAGTCGTCGTTCGAGAGACCCATGCCGCCCAAGATGATCTTGTCGGCCTTGGCACGCAGGGCCACATTGGCCATCACGGCGTTATAGGGCTGATCCGGGTCGGCGAAGAAGGGAATCTTCTGGCCCGTCACGATCGTATTATTGAGGTCGATGCCGGCGATACCCGTGGCGATCAGCTCCGACGGCTGGATGCGGCGGAACGGATTCACCGTCGGACCACCGATCTCGCGGGCTTCGCCCTCGATCTGCTCGCCGCCCTCGATGGGTTCGCCGTAGGCGTTGAAGAAACGGCCCGCCAGGTTGTCCGAAACGCGCAGCTTCGGGGGTTCGCCGTGGAAAATAACCTCCGAATCGGTGGTAATACCCTCCGTGCCCGCGAAAACCTGCAAAGTCACCTGGTCGCCCATAATCTTCACCACCTGGGCCAACTTGCCGCCTACGGTGGCCAGCTCGTCATTACCCACGCCCTCGGCACGCAGCGTCACGGTCGCCTTGGTAATGTTTTCAATCTTGGTATATATCTTCTGAAATGCTCGTGTTGTCATACCGCGCCTTATTTGGATTCTTTTTCACTCACTGTTTTCTCGATCTGACGGCGGTAGTCCTCGAATTTCTCCGATTTCCACTCCGAATAGTTCATCTGACGGAAGAGGTTGATCAGGCCCTTGAAGAACGATGCGCACTCCTCGAAACCGGTGAACCCGAACTCCCGGTCGCAGATGTCGAGCACCATCTCGTACATCATCTTCTGGCGTTCGATCGGGCAGTTGGCGTCGATCTCGTCGAAGGCGTCCTGCTGCAAGATCACGAAGTCGATCAGCTCCGACTTCCAGAACCGCTCGTGGTACTCCACCGGCACGCCGTCGTCACCCAGGATGTTGATCTGGTCGTTGGCCTCCTTACCGCGCTGCACGAGCGTCTTGCCCGTATAAACCTTCTCCACCCAGCCCTTTTCGATGCGGGTGTCGAGGTACTCCTCGATCTCGGGATATTCGAGGTATTTCGAGTAGGACTCCAGCGGGTCGATAGCCGGGTAACGCTTCGAATCGGCGCGGCCCTGCGAAAGGGCGTAGAAACAGCGGGCTGCCTTCTTCGTCGATTCGGTCACCGGCTCCTTGAGGTTACCGCCGGCAGGCGACACCGTACCCAGGAAGGTCACCGAACCCGTCTTGCCGTTGCTCAGCTTGACCAAACCGGCCCGCGCATAGAAGTTCGAAATGATCGCCGAAAGATCGACCGGGAAGGCGTCCTGGCCCGGAAGCTCCTCCAGACGGTTGGACATCTCGCGCAGCGCCTGCGCCCAACGCGAAGTCGAGTCGGCCATAACGAGCACCTTGAGGCCCATCGAACGGTAGTATTCACCGATAGTCATACCCGTATAAACGGACGCCTCACGCGCTGCGACGGGCATGTTCGAAGTATTGCAGATGATGATGGTACGTTCCATGAGCTTGTGGCCCGTGCGGGGATCGACCAGTTCGGGGAACTCCTTAAAGATCTCGACCACCTCGTTGGCACGCTCGCCGCAGGCCACGATGATAATTACGTCGGCATCGGCCTGCTTCGAGATCGCGTGCTGAAGCACCGTCTTACCCGCACCGAAAGGTCCGGGGATGAAGCCCGTTCCGCCCTCGGCCAGCGGGTTGAAAGTGTCGATGGCCCGCACGCCCGTCTCCATGACGCGCGAGGGGCGTGGCTTCTCCCGGTACCCGCGCCCGGGATTGTGCTCGACCCACTCCTCCTTGACCTGGCCCAGCCACGATGCGGCCGAAACCTTGTCGCCGGGCTTGGCCAGCGGCTTGAACTCCCACTTCTTCTCGAAGTCGATAGGGTCGGTGATCGAACCGCGTGCGATGAACAGACCGTCCATCTTCTCCAGGTCGTTCTGCAGACCGTCGTAGTTGCGCGAAAGAAGACCGGGAGCGAGCGTCGCTTCCAGCATGTGACCCTCGAATTCGACCTTTTCGCCGATCTTCAGTCCGCGGGTCGAGTCGAAAACCTGCACGTAGGCATTGTCGCCCACGACCTTGATGACCTCGGCCATCATCTTGGTATCCCCGCAGTAAACGTGACAGATTTCGTTCTGGCCGACAGGGCCGTCCGCCTTCACGATCACGATGTTCGAGATGATACCGTTTACTCGTCCTGTTGTTTTCATTATCTGTTTTATTGTTTATTGATCAAATCCTTGCCGTCCAGACTGGTCATCAGGCGATGCAGCATTTCGCGCCCCTGCTTGTCGTCCAAACAGGTCCAGCGCGCCACGATGTTCACCTTCACCAGGTAAGCCAGCAGCGCGTTGATGTCGAAATAATCGAAAGTGGAAAGCTCCTCGGCCTGGTTCCAGCGGATCGCGTCGATCTTGCGCTCCTTCTCCACCAGGTTGGTTTCGTCGTTCACGGCAGCGATCACCGCCTCCAGATAGGGGACGTCGCCCCGCAAGCCGAAATCGGCGGCCGACGAGCGTTTGAGCTGCTGCGAAGTTTCATCCCCGCCCACGACAGACTGCTCGGCCGAACGTCCCGTAACGCGGGCTACGACGGCGGCAGAGATGTTGCGCAGGTTGCGGTCGAAATCGGCCCACTGGCGCAGGAAACGGCTCTTGGAGTGGGCGCACTCGTCGTAGTAGGCCGAGAAAAGAGCGTTCTCGAACGATCGGTCGGTGTCGATCCCGTCCTCGTTGTCGGCATCTTCATCGACGATGGCCGAATAGGAACGGACCACGGTCGCCATACGCGCCGGAAGCCGGTCGGGGTTCTTGGTCTGCTCCTCGATCTCTTCCCGCGAGAGGTTGCCCAGCGGGTTGTGCGCCGCGCGTCCCTTGCGGAAATTAACCAGGTTCTCGCAGTCGTAGTAACCGTAAAGCAGACGCACGCAACGTGCATCGCGGGCGGAAACCCCTTCGAGAATCTCCTCGATGATCGCCCGGGCATTGAAGCCCTTGGTATCGGCATCGAGCGAATACTCCCGCAATCCGGCTACCAAACAGTAGTAATTCTTGTCGAACATGGCGCCCGGCTTAAGCGTTATACAGCATTTTATAGACTTTGTCGCGCAGGTACTCCTTCAACAGAGCGTCGAAATCCTGGTCCGAGAACGAAATGTAGTAGCCGCCGTCTTTGGCACCCACCTTGAATCCCGTCCTGACCTCCTTCGAATAACCCACTTCGACGCCTGCGGCCAGCAGCTCCTTCGCAGCGGCTTCGAACGTCGCTTCGAACGCCTTCTGTTCCGCCTCCGGCAGCAGGGCCTTCAACTGGTTCTTCGACGAATCGGCGCCGCTCCAGTTCTTGGCGACGGTAAGCAGCATCTGCTTTACGAATTCGGGATCGAGCGTCGCGGCTTTCACGGCGGGAGCGGTGCTCTTGGCGATAATCATGGAGCTGATCTCGGCTTTGATCTTCGAGAGGGCCTGCTTGCCCGCGAGCGAAATTTCGGTCATCGCGTTCTTCTCCACGTCCTGTGCTTTGGTATTGGCTTCGGCGAGGATCTTCGCAGCCTGCGCCTCGGCCTCCTTCACGATCTTGGCCGCATTGGTCTTCGCTTCGGCCACCAGACGTTCCGCCTCGGCACGGCCTTTCTCCAGTCCCTCGTCGTAGAGCTTCTGGGTTAACTGTTGAAGTTTGTTTTCCATAAGAATTTATGTTTATTATATTTGAATTTCTTATTCGTCACTCCATGACCTCGCGTCACGGATTCCGGGATGCAGCCCGGCCTCACACCGACCCTGCCGACCGAAACGCACGGCATACAGCACCGCTTTCCCCGCCGGCAAATCCGACCGCAGGCATACGATCCGGGATCATCGGAATCTTTCTCTTCCTCACCTCCATCCGAAACTCGATCGCAAGCGATCTCTCCCCGACTCCGACCGGAAACATCGGAACTGTTCCCGAAATCACACTCCTCCGAATTAGTTCCTACAAATATATAAAATCCATTTTAACCCACGCATATTCGGCGCATTTTTTTTTCGGATCGAACCATAAAAAAATCGTTTGGGACAACCAACGTCTTCATCTCGAAAAAAGCTCCCTCCGAATGAAAATCCGAAGGGAGCAATGGCTTATTCAAAATTCATCGCCCTGATGTTCGGGACGCAGCAGATCGGTGACTACCTTTACGGGCGAAAAAGTCGTGATGGGGACTTCGACGAAGACCGTATTCCACCGGGCCATGGCACCGTTCCAAAGACCGGGCAGTTCCTGCGCGAGCAACTCGCGTCCGCCGTCCGACTTGCGGGAGATAAAACCCGTAGCGGGATCGACGAACTCCCGCAGATCGAAACGACCGCCTTTCGAGGTGCGGAAGCTGCAAACCAGATCCACCGGATTGAAATGAGTCGCCGAGCGCATCAATTTCCGCTTTTCGGGAGCGATCTGGTTCGATTCGGCGATCTGGAGCGTCTCCAACCCGTCGGCCCCGGCCACCCAGAAGGGGCCGCCGCCCGGTTCGCCTTCGTTGCCCATTCACCATGCCGCACACCCGGATCGGGCGATTGAGCACCCGCCTCAAAAGAGGCGTACCGTAGTCCTTGGGCAGTTTCACGCAGAGTTCATTCTCGATGAACGCGGCGATGGGCTCCAACTCGGCACCCGGCACTTCGAGGGCCATGAGGTATTCAAAAATCCGCTCCTGCAATGCGAGCAACACTCCGGCCAGCGCTTTTTTATAAAGCACCGTATCGCCCCGCCGGGCATCGGTAGTAACATTATCGATATTTTTAACGAAGACTATGTCGGCATCGATCTTTCCGAGGTTCCCGATCAGCGCCCCGTGTCCCGCAGGACGGAAGAGTAGCCGCCCGTCTGCCCGTCGGAAAGGCGTACAGTCGGGATTCACGGCCAGCGTGTCGGTCGAAGGGTCCTGCACGGAGAAGGAGATGCGGTACTTGACCCCGAAACGGGATTCGTAACCCGGTATCTTTTCGGCCAGCAACGCTTCGAAACGGGTCAGATGCTCGGGCGAGACGGTAAAGTGAATCTTCACCTCGCCCCCGGCGGCGGCGTACTGCGCCCCTTCGACCAGATGCTCTTCGACGGCTTTGCGCACCTCGTCCCCATAGCGGTGGAACGACACCAGTCCCTTCGGGGTTTCCCCGTAACGGAGCCCTTCGGCGACGATATTTTCGACCGTCCGCAGCTCGTCGGCATCGTCACCGACGATCGTCCGCAGCTCGGGCCAGAAGGCGAAGCGGCGGCGGGTGGCCAGCAACTCCCCGGCCACAGCTCACAGCCGTACGGCGCCCCTCGCGGACGAACTCGAACAAATCCTTGAACATACGGGTCGCGGCGCCCGAAGCGGGCACGAATTTCACCACCCGCAAAGACTCCTTCGCACGGTCGTAACGGGCCGCCGCCTGCTCGATCCCGGCAGCATCCAGCACCCGAATACCGTCGCCGCACGAAGCGGCCCGCGTCACGGGAAGAAAGGGAAAACCTTCCCGAAAATTCTTCAACTGGGTTTCGAGAGCCGCCGGCGTCAGGCCGTGCTCCTCCATTTGCACAAAATCCTCTTTCGTAAACATATCGGAAACCGTTTATCAGTCACATTCATTCTCTTTCAGCAAGATCGGCGCCACATCGACCGACGCCCGACGAAGCGGGCGATAAAAAACAGCGACTCCGCCCGTTTTTCTCTTCACGCACACGGCGCCCTACCCGCCTGTTACAAAAAGCTCCCTTCTCACTCGCATAGATCGAAACCGTTGAACGATCGTTCTCCTTGCCCGACACAACGCCCCACATCACTCGACCGAAAACGGCGAATTGCGAGCCCCTTTCTCTCCGCCGGGCAAAAAAGCCGTCCTCTCCTGCCTCACTCATCGGAAACATCGAACTACATTCTCTGTTTTCTACGCCCGGCAGAACGAGTGAAGTCGTTCTGCCCTCGCTTGTCGAAAACATTCAAATTAACGAAATAATTCCTAACTTTGCAAATATGATACGAGAATTTAACAATCCCGAACTCGCCCCGCGCAACAGTTTTCACGTGGCGCAACGAGCGGCACGCCTCATCGAGTTCGACCGGACGGAAGATTTGCAGGAACTCTTCGAGAAAGGGATGCCTGATCCGTGGTACGTCCTCGGCGGAGGCAACAACGTCCTCTTCACGCAGGACTATCCCGGCACACTGCTGACCCCTGTGGCACAAGGTATCCGCATCGTGGACGAACAGCCGGACTGCGTGACGATCGAAGCCGACGCGGGCGTCGAGTGGGACGACCTGGTCGAATGGGCCGTGCAGCACGAACTGTGGGGATTGGAGAATCTCGCGCTCATCCCCGGCAAAGTCGGGGCCGCACCCGTCCAGAACATCGGAGCCTACGGTTGCGAAGCCAAGGATGCGATCCGGAGCGTCGAGATGTTCTGCACGGAGAGCCTCAACACGCTCGTCCTGAACAGAGAACACTGCGCGTTCGGGTACCGGGACAGCGTCTTCAAACGCTCCCTGCGGGGACGTGTAATCATCACTTCGGTCCGCTTTGCGTTGAGCCGCACGCCCCGACCCCGCCTCGAATACGGGGACCTGGCCGCAGAGGTCGAAGCGCGGGGAGGCATCACGCTGCGCAACATCCGCGAGGCCGTCTGTGCGATCCGCCGGGCCAAGCTGCCCGACCCTGCGGTGACGGGCAACGCCGGGAGCTTCTTCAAGAATCCGGTCGTCGGCCGCGAGGAGGCCGAACGCTTGTCGGCACTTTATCCCGATATGCCGCACTATCCTGCGGCCGACCCTTCGCAAGTCAAGCTGGCCGCAGGCTGGCTGATCGACCGCGCCGGACTGAAAGGCCACAGCGAAGGACGCGTAGGCATCCACCCCCGGCAGGCGCTGGTGATTATCAACCTCGGAGGCGCTACGGGTACGGAGATCGTCGCTTTCGCCCGCAAGGTGCAGGAACAGGTAAAGAAACGCTTCGGCGTGGAGATCGAACCCGAAGTCAATATATTATAAAACCGACAAGGCACTGCCTATGAACCTACTGGACAATTTCCAACGCTACATCCGCCGCAACGAGCTGGCCGCTCCGGAGGATTTTATCCTGCTGACCGTTTCGGGCGGCGTGGACTCGATGGTCATGCTCTCGCTCTTCGTGCGAAGCGGCTATCGCGTCGGCGTGGCCCACTGCAATTTCCAGTTGCGGGGCGTGGAGAGCGAAGAGGACGAGGAACTCGTACGCCGCGAGGCGGAGAAGTACGGCGTGCCCTGGTACAACAAACGCTTCGACACCAAAGGCGAGATGGAGCGCACGGGCGAATCGATGGAAATGGCCGCACGGCGGCTGCGCTACGCCTGGGTCGACGAATTGAGCCGCGAGCACGGGAGTAGCCATCGCCCACCACATCGACGACTCGATCGAAACCTTCTTCATCAACCTGTTGCGCGGCACCGGCCTGCGGGGTCTGACGGGGATCACCACCCATGCCGGGAAGCTGATCCGCCCGCTGATGTTCGCTTCGCGCAAGGACATCCTCGAATACGCCGTAGCGCAGCACATTCCCTACCGGGAAGATTCGTCGAACCGCTCGACCAAATACCTGCGCAACAAGATCCGCCTGGGACTCGTACCCCGCATCAAGGAGATCAGCCCCAAGTTCACCGACCTGATGCGTCAGAACATCGGCCGTCTGACCGACGCGCAGCTCTTCATCAACCACGGCATCCAGCGCATCCGCGAAGAGGTCATCACCACCGAAAACGGGATCGACACGATCCACATCGACCGTATCGACCGGGCTTTCCCGCTGAATTTCGTAATCTTCGAACTGCTCAACTCGACCTATTCGTTCAAAGGCGACGTGTCGGACGCTCTGGTCAGGGCGCTGGAGCAGAACTCCGGCACGGGCAAGCGGTTCTACTCCAAATCCCACGTGGCGTACATCGACAGGGGACGGATTATGGTAACCCCGATCCCGGCGGACGACCCCTGCCAGGTGCAGGTCGAGGCGGGCGCCCCGCGCTGCTACTGCGGCAACTCGGTGCTCTACTTCGAGCTGCGCGACATCGACGATATCCAGGGCTTCGGCGTACCCGAACACATCGCCCAGGTGGATGCCGACAAACTCAAATACCCGCTCACGGTGCGCCGCTGGCAGGAGGGGGACTGGTTCATTCCCTACGGCATGTCCGGCCGCAAGAAGGTCAGCGACTACCTGATCGACCATAAAGTCCCGCTGCCGGAGAAGGCGCGGCAATTCGTACTGCTTTCCGGGGATGAGATCGTCTGGCTCGTCGGGCGGCGCATCGACGACCGCTACCGGCTCACGGCCGAGACCGAAAACGTACTGCGCATCACCAAAGAGATCATTTAAGCCATGGCGAAAGGCGGCGTAAAATTCAAAGATACGGTGGCGGCCTACGACCGTCTCCGAGGCGAAATCACGGCGCGGAAGTTCGCGCCCGTCTATCTGCTCATGGGCGAGGAGGCCTTCTTCATCGACGCTCTCTGCGACCTGCTGGCCTCGACGATCCTCCAGGAGTCCGAACGGGCTTTCAACCAGCTGACCGTCTATGGGCGGGACTCCGACGCGGGACAGGTGGTGAACCTCTGCCGGCAGATGCCGATGATGGGTTCGTACCAGGTGGTGATTCTCAAGGAGGCGCAGCAACTGCGCGGCCTCGACAAACTCTCGCTATACACTTCGAAACCCTCGCCCACGACGATCCTGATCGTCTGCCACAAGGAGAAGAACGTGGACAAGCGTTCGCAGCTCTACAAAAGCATCGCCCAGCACGGTGCGGTGCTCGAATCGGTCCGGCCGCGCGACTACGAGATCGGCCCCTGGCTCGCGCAGTTCGTCGCCTCGAAAGGCTGCACGATCGACGCGAAAGCCCAGGCGATGCTGACCGACCACCTGGGTACCGACCTCGCCAAAATCTCCAACGAACTGGGCAAGCTGCTGCTCTCGCTGCCGGAAGGAACGAAGAAAATCACCGATGCACACATCGAACAGAACATCGGCATCTCGAAGGATTTCAATAACTTCGAACTCTGCAAGGCCGTCACGGAACAGAACCTCGAACAGGCCCTGCGCATCGCCGACCATTTCGCCCGCAACCCCAAAGACAACCCCCTGCTGGTAACGATTCTGGCCCTTTTCAATCAGTTCCGCGAAATTTTCCGCATCAACTACCTGCGGTGGCTCAGCCGCCACAAGGGAGTTCCGTTTCCCTCGGACACGGAACTCATGGGCATCCTGCGAATGAACAACGCCTACGCTCTGGGCGAACTGAAGCAGACCTCGGCACGGTGGGACAACCGCCGAGTGTTCCGCATCCTGGGGCTGCTGCGCGAATACGACGCCAAATCGAAGGGCATGAACGCGGGCGGCGCCCCGGACGGGGAGCTGCTCCGCGAGCTGCTTCTCAAAATCTTCCTCCAATAATGGAACGCATCCTGCTGCGCAACGGTATCCCGGAGCCGATGCCCCGCATCGAAGGCACATACCTCTATCAGACGCTTCATGTCCGGGGACGCCGCCCCCTCTGGCTCGACCGCCACACGGAACTGCTGGCTCGCAACATACAAGAGCTTTTCGGGTTGCGCTGGGCCCCCGACCTTCGCCGGCTGGAGGCAGAGATCGCCGCCCTGCTCGACGCCAACCGTCACCCCGTCGCAGGCTCTTCGTTCGTACGCATGGCCTTCACACCGGCGGGCGACCTGCTGCTGATCCCCGGAGCAGTATCCCTCTACGACGGGCGTGAACTACGGCGTTCCCTACCCCGAATACCCCACCTCGGCACGCGAAGCAGCCTGCATGCTGGCTTTGCAGGCAGCGGTGACGGCGGACAACCGGGCGGCGGAAGCGGACATTGAACGGGCGGCAGTCCGGACAGGCGTACAAGCGGTGATCCGCTGCGACGGCGAGGGATTCGTGCACGTATGCGACGAAGCGCCCCTGTTCGCCGTGAAAGGGAAAAAAGTCTATACTCCGCCCGCCCCGCCGAGTGTCGAACGGGAATTGGCATGCCGGGCCGTCGAAGCCGCCCGCCTGCCTCTGCTGGAGCTGGAGATCGGCCGGGAGCAACTTGCCCGTTTCGACGAAATTTTCTATGTCGATCACCGGGGCCTCACCTCGCTATCGGCCTGCGAAGGGCAACTCTACGCCGCAATCATCACCGAACGTATCGCCCGCGTCCTGAACAAATTATACTAACACATCCTGCCCGATACAAACCGGACAGGTTTCCTTTGTCCCACCCTATTTACAATACCTTCACAAAAGATCGGAATACACTCGGCATAAAAAACAGTTCGCTCGTTTCATTCTGCACTCATTTTCATTACTTTTGCAGAAAGTCGGATACATTCGGCAACACCCCCGGATCCGTTTGTTGGATTCTGTATTCATTTTCATTACCTTTGCTCCCAATGTCACACACCATCGCCATTTTTCCGGGATCGTTCGATCCCTTTACCCGGGGCCATCAGGCACTCGTGGACGATGCCCTGCGAATCTTCGACAAGGTCGTCATCGGCATCGGCAACAATGTTTCCAAGGCAGGACTGCTGCGCATCGAAGCCCGCAAACAACTCATCGAAGACCTCTATGCGGACAACCCCCGGGTCGAAGTGAGAATCTATACCGGTCTGACGGGCGACTTCGCCCGCGACCAGCATGCCTCGGCCATCATCCGCGGCGTGCGCAACACCACCGATTTCGAATACGAACGGACGATGGAGGCGACCAACCACCGCCTGCATCCCGACATCATCACCGTGATGCTCTTCACCCCGGCTCCCGTAGCCGACATCGCCTCGAGCACCGTACGCGAAGTACTGGCTTTCGGCCGCACGGTCGATGAATTCATGCCCGAAGGAATAGACATAAAAAAATACCTCTGATTACTATATTGCTATGATGGAATTTACCGCAGAAATGATCGCCGGTTTTCTCGGCGGCCAAGTCGCAGGCGACAAAGAGGCCAAGGTGCACACCGTCTCCTCGATCGAAGAGGGCGAACCCGGCGCCCTGACCTACCTGACCAACCCCAAATACGAAAAACACCTTTACAAAACCCGTGCGTCGATCGTATTGGTGAACAAGGATTTCACCCCTTCGGAACCCGTGACCGCCACCTTGATTAAAGTCGAAGACACCGGCGCCGCAGTGCTCAAACTGCTGCAAATGTATCAGGCCGCAAAACCCCGCAAACAGGGCATCAGCGAGCGGGCTTCGATCTCGGAGCGGGCGACACTGGGCGAAGATTGTTACGTGGGCGATTTCGCCGTTATCGAGGCGGGAGCCCGCATCGGCGCCGACTGCCAAATCTATCCCCAGGTCTATATCGGTGACGGCGTGACCGTCGGCGACGGAACGATCCTCTACCCGGGTGTCAAGATTTACGAGGGGTGCGTGATCGGCAGCCGCTGCATCCTGCATGCGGGTGCGGTGATCGGCGCCGACGGCTTCGGCTTCATTCCCAATGCCGCAGGCGGCTTCGACAAGATTCCGCAACTGGGCAACGTCGTCGTCGAAGACGACGTGGAAATCGGCGCCAACACCTGCATCGACCGGGCCAAGACCGACTCGACGATCATCCGCCGGGGCGTGAAACTCGACAACCTGATCCAGATCGGCCACAACGTGCAAATCGGCGAGAATACCGTTTCCTCGGCCCAGACAGGCATCGCAGGCACTTCGAAGGTGGGGCACAACTGTTTCCTCGCGGGACAGGTCGGCATCGCGGACCACGTGACCATCGGCGACAGGGTCTGCATCGGCTCCAAAAGCGGTCTCGACAAAGACGTACCTGACGGAGAAGTACGTTTCGGCTATCCGGCGCTGCCCGGCATGCAATATCACCGCGCATCGGCCATCTTCAAGAACCTGCCCGACCTGGCACGCCGCGTGAGTCAGGCGGAAAAGGAGATCGCGGCCCTCAAGGAGAAGTAACGTCCCTGCACCGTGTCCGACCCGACGACATACCGCATCATGGGCATCGACCCCGGCACCAACTACATGGGGTACGGGGTGCTGGAGGTTTGCGGACGGGAGGTCCGATCGGTCGTGCTGGGCGACATCGACCTGCACAGGATGAACGATCCTTACGAAAAGCTGCGCTACATTTTCGAGCGGGTCGGTGCCCTCGTGGACGAATACCGCCCCCGCGAGGTGGCCCTCGAATCGCCCTTCTTCGGCGAGAACGTGCAGTCGATGCTCAAGCTGGGCCGGGCGCAAGGCGTGGCGATGGCTGCGGCGTTGAGCCGCGGACTGCAGGTATTCGAATACGCCCCCACACGCATCAAACAGTGTATCACGGGCCGAGGCTCGGCCCCCAAGGAGCAGGTCGCGGCTCTCGTCAGCAGCATGCTCACGATCGAACGTCCGCCCCGGCGACTGGACGCTACGGACGGTATGGCCGTCGCCCTGTGCCACCATTTCATGAGTTCGAACCCATTGAACGGCGCCCTCGGCGAAGATCGGTTCAAAGGACTCGGCGGAGGCCGCAAGGCTGCCTCGGCAAAGGGCAGTTCGAGCTGGGAACGGTTTTTGAAGGATAATCCCCAGCGCGAAATCCGGCAAACGCCGCGAACACCCCAAAAGACGAATCACAAACCGACCAAATAATCATTTTAATCCTTTCTCAGCACTATGAAAAAAGCGTTAATAGGTCTTCTTGCCGCAGGCACCCTCGTGGGATGCGGAGGCAATACCTACACCATCACCGGCAAACTGGACCCGGGAATCACGGACTCCGTATTCCTGATGCAAGGCAATCCCGAAAATCCGACCATCGCATCGGCAGCCGTCGCTGCGGACGGTACGTTCAAAATCAAAGGCACGATCGACCAGCCGGACCTGGCCATCCTTACCAACCGGCACCGCCAGGGCATCGGATTCATCTTCCTCGAACCGGGAAAAATCGACGTTAAAACTGCGGATCTGGGCCAATTCCAAGTCGGCGGCACCCGCTCGAACGAGATTTTCCAGCCGATAAACGACTCTTTGGGCATGCTTCAGGGACAATTCCTGGTGGCCATGCAAGAAAACGACATGGAGAAATTCGATTCGCTGAACCAGGTAGCCAACGGCATCATGCGCCGCGCTTTGGACAACAACTCCGACAACCTGGTCGGCGTTTACTTCTTCGGAAACCTCTATAACGAAATGGAACCGCAAGAAGCCCGCGAAATCCTGAATAAATTCCCCGAACAGATGCAGAAAACCCAGATCCTGACCGCCATCGCCAAATCGATCGCCGCCCAGGAAAATACCGAAATCGGCAAGCCCTATCTGGAAATCGCGCTGCCCGACTCCCTGGGCGAAACCGTTTCGGTGACACCCCTCATCGGCCCCGGCAAATGGGTGCTGATCGACTTCTGGGCAACCTGGTGCAGTCCCTGCCGCGGCGAATTGCCCTATCTGAAGGAGGCGTTCAAGGAGTTCGGCCCCAAAGGATTCAACATTTACGGCGTATCGCTCGACAACGATGCCGAGAGTTGGAAAGAATTCCTTGTAAAAGAGGAGATGACGTGGCCCAACGTAATCGCCGTCACCGACGGCAAGAGCGCCCCGATCGTCGAAGAGTACGGAATCCGCAGCATCCCGACCAACTTCCTGATCTCGCCCGAAGGCAAGATCGTCGCCAAAGACCTGCGAGGCGAAGGAATCAAGGAGAAGCTCGCCGAACTGGTCAAATAAGCGCATCCGGCAAAATCATCGAATTACCCCTGCGGATTTCAGCCCGCAGGGGTAATTTTTGTATGACAAATCTCCGGTCCCCATAGCCAGTCGGACACGACAAATGCCCTCTTTTCCCGGCAACGATATTTCCACCGACAAACTCCCGGAAAAGAATCCGAACAAAGCACAGATTACCTCAAATCAAACATTATCAATGTATTATATTCAAAATTACCCCTCTTACCAAGATATAAAATAAAAAGACTGGTAAATTTTACGACAAATTATTTGCATAAGAGCAATTTTCACACTACATTTGCATTCGCAATTCGGCGCCGTAGCTTAATTGAATAGAGCATCTGACTACGGATCAGAAGGTTACAGGTTTGAGTCCTGTCGGTGTCACTCTCAAAATCAACCACTTACAGCGATGTAGGTGGTTTTTTCGTGTCTTGTTTTGAGCCCGTTCTCCGTCGGTTTACGCAGTTTGTGTAAACCAATGTGTAAACCGAATTTTCCCGATGAACACAACAATCGAGGCGGTACTCTACACATCCAAAACATTATCCAACGGTCAGCATCCCATTATGTTACGGCTGACGAAGAACCGAAAACGGAAGTACATCAGTCTGCACATTTCCCTCGCTCTGCAATACTGGGATGCAGAAAAGTGTAAACCGCGCCGTAACTGTCCCGACAAAGAGCGCATCGAAGCCCTTATCCAACAGAAAACGCAGGAACTCCAAAGTCAGGTCATGGATTTCAAAACCAGCGATAAGGAGTACACGTTGAACACGCTTGTCGAAAAGGCATCCCGCAAGGTCGTGCGCCAAACCGTCGGCGAATATCTGAACGGCTACATCGACCGCCTGCTGGCCGAGAAACGTGTAGGCAACGCCAAGACCTTTCAGGAACTCCGCACCAGGAACTCCGCACCTCGCTGACGAAATTCTGCCGTTCGCTGGACTTTTATTTTATAGACATCGACGCCGAGTGGCTGAAACGATACGAACAATGGCTGCGGGTGGAACGGCATTATTCCGACAACTCCATCGGCATCCGTTTCCGTTCGTTGCGGGTACTCTACAACAGCGCAATCACCGACGGCCTAATCAAGAAGACGGCCTAATCAAGAAAACGGACTACCCTTTCGACACGTTCAAAGTGAGCCGATTCAAGGAAGCCACGGCCAAACGGTCGCTGACAAAAGAGGATATTCGGCGGATTATGGATTGCGAGGTACGGACGCTGACCAAGTACCCCAAACCGTTCCTGCAACTGGCAAAAGACTTGTTCCTGTTCAGCTATTTATCATGCGGCATCAATCTGACCGACATTCTGCACATCCGCTATGCCGACATCGTGGACGGGCGGCTGGTTTTCAACCGACAGAAAACGGGTAAACTCCTGTCGTTCCAACTCCAACCCGCCGCCCTCGACATCCTCGACAAGTACCGCCAACCGAACGCACATCCGCAGGACTATGTTTTCCCTGTTTTAAGGCGTTCTGTTCACATTACGGCACAACAGCAGTACGGACGGGTGCAACGGACGAACAAGCGGATAATTATCGCTATCTGAAACTAATCGGCGAGCATCTGCACCTGCCTATCACGCTCACGACATACGTTGCGCGGCACTCGTTCGCAACTGTTCTGAAAAGGTCGGGAGTTTCGACATCCATCATTTCGGAATCGCTGGGGCACAGTTCGGAAAAGATTACGCAAATCTACCTCGATTCATTCGAGAACTCGCAGATAGATGCGGCCATGCAAAACTTATTGTGAGGTGGTGACAAGGTTTGAAAAAAGGTCTATCTTATAGCCCCCAAAACTAAATTTATCACTACCTTTTAAGGGATTATCCGCTTGCATCGGGTAGTCCCTTTTCTTTTTTCTGCGGTCGTCGGTTGCGGCAGAAAGCGGAATTTTGTAAATTCGTCTTTATAAAGATACTCCTATGCAAGAAGAACAAACCTTTTACCCCGTAACAACCGAATATTTCACCGCTTGCCTGCCCTTACTGGAAAAATATTTCGGCATCACGGCAGGTTATTTCAACAAAGAACTTTCAAATGCCAAATGTCTGATACCTCACCGAGAGGGTAATATCGTAAAGTACAGCATTAAAGAGGATTGCAATCTGGTTTTGCCGTTTCGACACCTCGAATGCCATGATTTGTTGTCGCTTATCAACTCTTACGGGACAATTACCCCGATAATAGAGGAAGCCCTATTGCTGGTGGCCTACTGCATCCGCGAACAGCAGATCGACGAAAACGAATACAATGACCTTGTTCAGTTTCATACTTGGGACATATACCAAAGCGAATGGGCGCACCTATTGCTTTTTATGGAGCAAATGGAGGCACGGACACTTAAAAGCAACAAACAGACCGCCATCACAATTCGCACCAATAATGGGGAAGCGGAACAGATTTCTATTCCGAACAGCAATAACTGGTTATTCCGTCTGATTAAAAAGGAACTTGCAAGCTATTTTCCCGAAGTACAGACAGCCGAGGAAGCACGGCAGGATATTCAACGGCGCAAACCGTCTGCGGGGCGAGAAAAGAAGAATGCCATCTATTCGGCAGTTGCATACGGCATTTACCGAATGCTCCATGAAGAAAACGCAATCCCCAGCCAGCCCAATATGCCGAACGAATTATGCGCATTTATTCACGACTT
>ERZ791615.114-NODE-114-length-40462-cov-14.2577_pt1 | contig 40462 bp, 68 predicted proteins | sample MGYA00510273_ERZ791615 | MGnify/ENA primary metagenome ERZ791615 (study PRJEB30046, sample SAMN00715185) | human gut metagenome | study: EMG produced TPA metagenomics assembly of the A metagenome-wide association study of gut microbiota in type 2...
CTTCTTTTCACACGAATTTCTAAAAACGAAGTTTCAAAATGGGCTTTTTCCCCGCTAAAAACAGATAAAAACGTGGTTTCTTTTCAATAAAATCAACGGTTACACAGATTGTTTCATGAACTCACTAATACGATTTTACTCCCTTATAGACAGCATGGGAACTGGTTTCTCAAATAAATATTTTTATGTTATAATTTTGTTAGGGACTTTTTTCTTAAAATACATAGATTGGAGGTTATAATTTTATGCCAGCTCCTAAGCCTATTATGGTAAAAGATTTAAGAACACAACAAACACGCGTTTTTAAATCACAGTCAGAAGCAGATAGATTTTATAATAAAAAATCTGGGTACTTTAAAGACGTAAAAACTAAGCTAGGCGGTAAGAACCGCCATTATGAAATTATCCAAGTTGTATAAGGAGGTGAAAGAAGATGGCTAGACCACGCAAGCTATTAAACGCACAACAAGGAAATCTAACACAAGAGCAACAGCACCAAAAGAAAAAGGAAGAAGAACGCCTAAAGAATTATGAGCCTTTAGATTTTTCTTATTTTCCTATGGGTTTATTGCGTGGCGCTTATCCAGAGTGGGAACGAATTTCTCATTTCATAGGTGATTTACCTATTTCTGAATTGGACCAACAAGCAATGGTTAGGTATTGCAATTACTCATACTTATATGCAAAGGTAGCTGAGGAAGTAGCAGTAGAGGGCGAACTTACACCAGATGGCAAGTTGAATCCTAAAGTAAATGCTATGAACTCGTATTCTAAAGAACTAAAAAGCGCTACGAACGACCTAGGGTTAACGATTAATTCACGACTAAAAATCGTAGCACCTAGCGAGGTAGAGGATGAAAGCAAAGACCCACTAGGTCAGTTAATCAAGTTACGCGCACAAGGTTAACACAATGTGATATAATGTATTTACAAAACGCCTCCCAGATAATTTGTAGATTTAGAATAGTAGCGGGCAAATACTATTCAGGCGCAACTTCTACCAAAGGTTGCGGACATGTTAGACTTAGGTATAACCTAAGTCTTTTTTATTTGTGTTATAATAGAAATAAGGAGGTATACATATGAATAATATAGATTATGTTCAAGATTATATTGATTATGTACGAATGAATAACGTACCAATAGGCAATAAAATACGACAGGCTATTAAACGACATGAGCGAGATTTAGAAAAATCAAAAGACCCAGAATATCCGTATTACTACGACCCGCAAGAAGCTATTGAGCCAGTGGCTTTTATTGAAATGTTACCAGACCCAAAAAGTAAAAAGACAAACACACTAGCTAAGTTCCAACGCTTTATCGTTGGTTTGATATATGGATGGCGCAAAAAGAAAAACGGAATGCGCAGATTCAGAAAAGTATACATCAGTTTAGCACGTAAGAACGGAAAATCTATTCTAGTTGCTGGTATTTCATTATATGAGTTTTTACTAGGTCAAAGCCCTAAAGCTTCAAGACAGATTGTAGCTGGCGCGAATACAAAAGAGCAAGCTGGTATTGTGTTCCGTATGTTAAAATCGCAGTTGAAAGCACTACGCAATGTAAGCGACAGTGTGCGCAAGATAACCAAAGTAAATAAATATGATATTGAGCAATTAGAAGATGAATCAACAGTTAAGCCATTAGCCAGTGATGCAGATAGCTTAGACGGCTTGGATGTATTATGTGGTGTATTAGATGAGTATGGTGAAGCAAAAAGCACCGCACTGATTGAGGTATTAGAAAGTTCACAATCACAACAAGAACAAGGTTTAATATTGATTATTAGTACTACAACAAAGAATCTGAATGGTCCTATGCACTCTATAGAATATCCGTTCATTACTAAATTATTGAATGATGAAGTAGAAGCGGATGCCTACTTGGCGTTGTGTTGGGAAATGGATAGCCTAAGCGAAGTAGACAATCAAGAAAATTGGATAAAAGCCAACCCACTATTTGAGAATACCCATTTATATGAAACGATGTACGAACATAAGATTAATTCATTGGCAGAGTATAAAGCTAAAGGGGATATGAGTGGATGGCTAACAAAAGAAATGAATTTCTGGGTACAAGCTTCACAAGATAGTTTCATGGATAAAGAGAGTTGGGAAGCAGTCAAAGCTACCAAAGAGTACGATATTAGAAAACGTCCAGTTTACATTGGCATGGACTTATCACGCACACGAGATATTACGGCTGTTAGTTGGGTGATACCAATTGAAGAAGAGCAAAAACTACTATTAGATACACATGGTTTCATTGCATCAATTGGAGGTATTGAGCGTAAGATACAAGAGGATAAGATACCTTATAGGCAATACGAAAACCAAGGACTAGTTTCTATTAGTAAATTAGAAAGTGGATTGGTAGACCACGCGGACATGTGCGAATGGGTAATTAATTTTGTGGAAGAGTACGAATTGGACCTACAAGGTATTTACTACGATGGTCACCAAGCATCACAATCCGTTTTGAAGCTTTCAGAAGTCTTTGGTGAGAGAATGTTAATCGAAGTACCACAGCGCATCCAATACCTAAATGCGCCTACAAAGTTTTTACGTGATGCAATCTATAAAGGTGAGGTTATTCATAATAACAACCCATTATTAAATACTGCAATGTACAACGCATACCTAAAAGAATTTGCAGATAATATAAGTATAGAAAAGAAATTGAATCGTAACAAGATTGATAGCCTAGATGCTTTGATTAACGCGCTATCAGAAGCAATGTACTACGACTTTAACATGGCAAACTTTGAATCATTAGTAGAGCAAGGTCAGTTTGGCTTTGGTGTATAAGAGAGTGGTTTAAGTACCACTCTTTTTTGTATACTTTTGTGTTAAAATAAGACTATATAGGAGGGATAATAATGTTTAAACCTACAGTATTAGTTATTTTATTTTACATTTTAGGGGCAATTTCCTTAGTAATTGCTGGCTTTTTAATGAATATTATGCTAGGTTTTGTAGCATTAGGGGTGTTATTTTTAATACCTTGCGTTGTATTATACCTAGAACTAAAGGAGGTTAACTAGTAAATGGGCGTATTTATTGCACCAAAAAGCATGACAAGCGACCGTTTTATTGATTATATCAACAATGGAATGATAGATATACCACAAGTAACTGGTTTAGATGCACTGAAAAATTCAGATGTATACACTGGTGTAAATATTATTGCTGGTGATATTGGTAAAACGATGTTTAGAAATGTTCCAGATGAACCAAGCGACAATAGTTTAATCAAACTATTAAACAAAAGACCACACAAGAAACAAAGTCACTACACATTTTTATATGCAACAGTAGCACAACTTATCTTATATGGAAATGCGTATGCTGTTATTCATCGCGAAACAAGAAACGACTACACAAGTCCTATCACATCTTTAGAGTTTGTGAGAGCGGACCAAGTGAATGTAATTCAAGATATGACCACAGGGGAATGGCGCTACGATGTAACCTTAGACTATGGAAGCAAGATGTACCATTGTAATGAATCTGATATTTTACATTTCAGAATTTCATCCGTAGATGGTTTTTTAGGAAGAAGTCCACTATTATCATTAAATGATGAAATCGCCATGCAATCAAATGGTAATAAGATTTTGACCAAGTTCTTTTCAGATGGTGTATTTGGTGGCGGAATATTGAAACTGAAAAAAGGTTACGTAGACAATGCAACCAAAAAGAAAATTCGCGAAGATTTTGAAGAAGCTAACGCGGGTAGCACAAAATCTAATGGTGTAATTGTGTTAGATGAATCAACAGAGTTCACAGAATATAAAATGAACACTGAAATTCTTAAATTGATTCAAGCAAACAAATTCAGTACACAACAAATTGCCAAAGTGTTAGGTATTCCGTTGAACCGTTTTGGTATGGAGTTAGTAAACTCAACAGATAGCGGACAAAACTCTATATACATTGCATCAACACTAAGTCAATATGAATCTGCTATTTGTGATGAAATTGCAATTAAAACAGGTACAGTTTTAGAAATGGACTTTTCAACTATCTTAAATGATACCCTAGATGATAGACGAAAAGTATTATTCACTGGAAAAGTGTCTAAGGAGTTATTGGGTAGCTTCACAGATAACGAAGTACGTGAGTATTTTGGTTATGAAGAATTGCCAGAATATGATAAACAAGTAGAAGTAAAAACAGAAGAGGATGTGACAGTAGATGACAAATCTGGAAATCAGACAGCTACAGAATATACAGAATGAGGATAATGTAGTTGAGGGGTACGCTTTAAAGTTTGGTAAACCAAGTGAAGATTTAGGCGGGTTTATTGAATATATTGACCGTAGTGCATTAGATGGTGTGGATATGTCAGACGTGCGATTATTCGTAGACCACGACCCAGCGAAACTATTAGGGCGTACAAAAAGCGGTACTCTAAAATTAGAAGTTGACGAAGTAGGATTGAAGTTTAGAGCAGTTCTACCAGATACTACAGTTGGGAACGATGCACTAGCTCTTGTAAAACGTGGTGACCTTAGTCAGTGTTCATTTGGATTTACAGTGGCGGATGATGTGTGGACGGATGGGCAAGATATGTTAGTTCGTACCATTAAACAAATTGGAAAGCTTATGGAAATTTCCTTGGTTTCTATTCCAGCTTACGCAGATACAGATGTAAGTGTAGCACAGCGCTCTTTAGAACAAGCACAGACAGAGTTAGAAAAGCGTAAAATGCAGACTGAATTAGACTTGTTAGGGTTGTTCAAGTAACACCCACAAGTCTAGCGTTTAATGCTATAATGACTTTAGTAAGAAAATAACTTGTAAAGGAGCGATATATTTGACACGTGAGGAAATGTTAGCCAAAGCGCAAGAATTACTTGATAAAGGCGAAATCGAAGAAGCTCGCTCAATGATTGCCAGTATCAAAGAATTAGATGTTGAAACTCGCGCAGTAGCTAATGAAGAGGATAAAGAGGAAACACCTAAGTCTGATGATGAACCAAAAGGCGAACCTAAAAACGAAGATAAAGAACCTCAAAACGAGGATAAGCCAAAAGAGGATAAACCAGCAGACGATAAGGAAGAACCAAAAGATACAGAGGATAAACCGAAAGAGGATGCGCCAAAAGATAAAGAAGAGCGCTCACTATTAAAAGACAAAGGAGATAAAGACAATATGGAAGAAGTAGTATTAAACGGAAAAGAAACAGCTGGAAAGGAAGTAACAGAGGTTCGCTCGTTCTTAAATTACTTACGTAGTAAAGAGGTAGGACGTTTGCCAGAACAACGCGCATTACCAGCAGATTTAGCGGGTATGAAATCAGAAGATGGTAAAGCCGTAATTCCAGAGGAAATTATTACAAAAGCTCGCATGTTACCTGAAACTGTGGTAGACTTACGTAATAAAGTAACACGTCAAAAAGTAACACATGCTGTTGGTAAATATCCAATCTTGCAAGCTAACAAAGCAGTTCTAGCTTCTACAGAAGAATTGTTAAAAAACCCAGATTTAGAAAATCCAAAATTCACAGAAGTTCAATATGAAATTGAAACTTACCGCGGTCAATTAGCCGTTGCGCAAGAAGCTTTGGATGATTCAGACGACGATTTAGCTGGTATTATTGCACGCCACATCCAACGCCAAGGATTGAACACTGCTAACAAAGCGATTGCTACAGAGTTGAAAACAGCAGAAGCAGTAACCGCAACAGGGATTGACGAAATCAAAACAGCAATTAACACTGGTTTCGACCCAGCTTATAATTTAGAGTTCTTAGTATCTCAATCATTCTATAATGAAGTAGACTTATTGAAAGATGCAGAGGGTCGCTACTTATTGCAACCATCATTAAGTGCGAAATCTGGTAAAATGTTATTAGGTTTAGACGTAACTGTTTTAGCGGATGAGTTAATTGGAACCAACAAAGGTGATAAAGTTGCTTTCTTAGGTCAACCAGATGCCTTTGTAACATTCTTTGACCGCGTAGACACAACTGTACGATGGGTAGAAAACATGTACTATGGGCAAGTATTATCAGTTGCAATGCGTTTTGATTGCAAAGTGGTAGACCCAGCCGCTGGGAAATACATTACTTTAAATGTAACTAAACCCTAGTACGCCACCTGTGGTAGGGCAGGTGACACCAGCAGAAACAAGCGTAACAATTGAATTAACTTAAACACTAGCGGGTGGGGCAATCGCCCTATCCGCTTTTAATTATAAAAAAGGAGAGTGCAAACATGCCTAAAAAATTTAATGTATACAAAAAATCAGGTGAAAAGATTGTGACAGAAGCAACATCACCAGTAACAATCACAGGGTTAACAGCTTCAACAGAGTATGCAAAAGGTGATTTTCAAGTAACCGCAATTGAAGATGGTAAAGCAGAATCTACTAAAGTAGATGTACCAGCGTTTACTACCACAGCACCAGCAGAATAAAGGGCTATTATAGCCCTTTTTTATTAAGGAGGTATGATAATGTTAACATTAGAAGAGGTTAAAAACAACCTACGTTTAGACTATGATTCAGATGATTCTTACATTACGATGTTAATTGATGCTAGCACGATGTTTATCTTAGGGGCTATTGAAGTAAAGACAACGCCAGATGATGAGCGATTTAAAACGTGCCAGTTTATGTTGGTTTCTCTTTGGTATGAAAACCGTGTACCAGCAACAAGCGCACTACAGCAAGATGTACCATTCACAATCCAAGCGCTTATCTGGCAATTAAGGGGGCTACGTGATGGCGATACCAACACAACATCTTAATCAAAAGATAACCATTCAAGAAAAAACGCAATACAAAAACGATAAATTTGAATGGGTGACAGATTGGGAAGATAAAGCTACTATCTGGTGTAGTGTCAAACAACAATATTACAAAGACTTCCAACAAACATATGGAACAAGCTTACAAGATACAACAAATTTTGTTGTTAGATATGAGCAACGCTTTCAATTACAAAATGATATGCGGGTTGTTTACAAGGGTATTAATTATGAAATTGTATCTATTTTAGAGGGTAGTTATGATAGAGATTTTACGACCTTGGTTTGTAAGAGGGTGGCTAAATGAGTAAAACCAATTATACGGACTTTTCAGAAGTATACAACGCACTGAACGCAATTGGAAAGAATGCAGACCGCATCACGGTGAAAGCTCTTAATCATGCGGGAGAGATTGCTAAAAAGGAATTAGCAAAGCGCTCACCTTATTTTGATGGTAAAAAATATGCTAACAAATTTCAAAGCTACAAGAAAGAGCATATGAAAGACCATACGGTAGCCAGTAGGGCAAGCAAAAACAAGTTTGAGGTAGAAGTTGGTTACGATTCAGATGTATCATGGCGTATTCATTTTACAGAACTAGGTACAATCAGACAAAGACCCCAACATTTCATAGAAAAAACAATCAAAGATATTGAAGATGAAGTACAACAAATCATATTGAAAGCAATGAAAGAGGTGTTTTTAAAATGACATTACCTATTTTACAAGTAGCGCAAACGATAGACAATGAATATAAAGAGTTGAACGTGTTCACAAACGAAGTACCAGAAGAGTTTATTAGTTTGCCAAAGCTACCAATTTGTAGAGTATCAGAATTAGATATGCGATACTCAACCTATGCTAGCGAGAATCCTAACTACTATGATACATATATTCAGGTAGATATATGGTTAAGTAGCTTAGCAGATGTTGAAAAATACTATCTAGCAATAGATACAACGATGCGCGCGGATAACGTACAATGTACTTACAGCACGCAAACATACGACCCAGATTTAGAGGGTTCATACCGCATTGTTAAGCGCTATGTAATAAGTAATAGGGTTGTCTAAGTAACACCCTATTCTTATTCATTTAATGATATAATGATTCTAGTAAGAAAATAACAATTAAAGGAGAGAAATCTATATGGCAGTAGTAGGCTTTAAAAAAGCAATTATTTCCGTGCCTAAAGCAGAGGGAAATGGAGTAGACCAATACACAATTGATAAAACAGGTGGAGGTACTATTGAAGCATCTATTTCAGGTATTTCAGCAGAACAAACAACAGTGTACGCGTCTAACGTACCTATTTGGGTATCAGCTAAAGGCGTAGGAGAATTGACATGCTCATTAAACGTATTTGACCTTTATAAAAATGGCGTTTATGAAAAAATCTTAGGTATTACACGTGATGAACAAGGTATCGCAATTGTGGGTGAAGATTCAGAAGCACCTTACGTATCAGCGGTATTTGTAGCAGACGGAGCAGACGGCAAAGAAATGTACTTTGGTTTAGTAAAAGGACGTTTCAGCCATCCAGAGATTGCATTAAATACAACTGAATCTGGAGGTACAGAACCTAACACAGAAACGATTGAGGGTTCATTTGTAACAGATGACCGCGGGTTTGCATATATGAGTGCTGTTTCAAGCGAAGAATTAACACTTGACAAATTCTTAGCTAAAGTAAACAACGTTAGTTTGCCCTAGTACGCCACCTGTGGTAGGACAGGTGACACCCGCAGAAACAACTGCAACAATTGAATTAACTTAAAAGAGAGGGTAAAACCTCTCTTTTTTATTGTCTAAACTGGTTTCACTAAGGCACACAATCGCGTATTTTAATGTTATAATAGCTTTAGCAAATAAGAAAACGGAGGAATTATATCATGAAAAAACAAACAAAATCATTTAGTATTGACTTAATTATTGACGGAAAGAAACGTAAATTCACGAAAAAAGGCGTAAAAGTTAAAACAATGCGTAGTATTTTGAAATATTATAGAGATATGGAAGAAATGACGGAAGCCATGGCACGCGGTGAAAAGGTGGATGATTTAGCTGTTTTAGATTCCATGATTGTTTTACTTGTTGAAATTTTTGAAATGCCAGAGGTAACTTTTGAAGCAATTGAAAACTCTATTGAATTAGAAGATATTTCAAACATTTTAGAAAACATCTTAGGAACTATTATGGGTGTAGATGAATCAAAGGAAGCCTAGAGGACTGTGACAATTTTTCGTGGGATGAACAAATAGAATCACTGAATAAACTTTACAACTCGTATATGGAGGGGGGGTGGACTGTTAACGATGTAAGTGAAGCAGACTACCTCCTTTTATTAGAATTATTCAATGATGATAAAAAAGAAAAAGAAGAGAAACAAGACCCACTAGCATTCTTTGGTACAGTCCTAACACCGCAAGACTACGCAAGAGCGAAAGGAGAAATTAGTTAATGGCAGAGAAACCTATTGGAAGTATGAAGTTTGGTATTGGCGTAGATGGTTTAGACCAGACTATCACTACATTAGATAAACTGAATAAGGCTATCAAACAACAAGAAAGTGCAATGAAAGCTAATCTTTCAACCTTTGATAAGGCTGGTGTAAGTGCTGAAAAGCTACAGCAGAAAGAGAAAGACCTAGCAACAGCTACTGACTTACAAGCCAAAAAAGTTGACATTTTAACTAAACGCCGTGATGATGCAATTAAAAAATACGGTGAAGAATCAGACCAAGTACGTAATTTAAACACTCAAATCAATAACGCAAGCGCAAAATACAACAATATGCAACGCGACTTACAAAAGACAACCGCGGAGCTTGTCAAGTTTGAGAATGGTTTAGGTAGCGTAGGTAAAGACTTAAAAGAGAACGCAAAAGACTTCAACACCCAAGCCAATGCAATGGATAAAGCGGGCGACAAAATGGGTGCATTGGAAACAAAACAAGCTGGTTTAAAACGCCAATCAGACTTATTAAAACAAGCTATTTCAGGTCAAGAAAACGCAATCCAACAATTAACACAAAAGTTTGGTAAAAGCTCTACAGAAGTAGGTAAAGCAGAACAAGAATTAGCAGAGTTTAAACGACAACTAAACAACACAGATAGCGAACTAGATAGCGTATCTAAAGGTATGCAAGAGTTAGGTAAGTCAAGCGGTGAAACCAGTGAGGGCTTAGGCTTAGCAAGTAAAGGACTACAAGGTTTAGTTGCTGGTGTTGGTATGTCTGTAGCTACCAAAGCTATGGATATGATTAGTGATGCAGTGGGCGAAGTTATTGACAATATCAATTCTGGTATTGAAGCCGTTGACCGTTTCAAAGCCGCCTTTGATTGGGATGCAGAAAGCGCACAAGCTGTTTCACGTTTAGCAAATGAACTCGTTGCGGAGGGTTTAAGTGATAACCTAGATGAAGTGGCGCAGTCTATGATTGACGTTCAAAACGCAATGGGTAACATGGGTATGGATGATGAAACACTACAAAACATGACACGTAACGCAATAGCATTCGCAAAGGCAACAGGTGGGGATGCTAAAGAAGCTATCCGCGGTGTATCGCGTATGATGCAAAACTTTGGTATTGAAGCTGATTATGCGTGGGATTTAATGGCACGCGGAGCATCACTTGGTTTAGACCAGACAGATGAATTAGGCGACAACATGGCTGAATACTCTCAACTTTGGGGTCAAATGGGCTTTAGCGCTTCTGAAACATTTGAAATGCTACAGAACGGACTAGATAACGGAGCATACAACTTAGATAAAGTCAATGACTTAGTCAAAGAAATGGGTATATCATTAACTGATGGTCGTTTCGAAGATAACATAGGTATGTTTAGTGGTAAAACACAAGAGCTATTCCAAGCATGGAAAAACGGTGGAGCAACGCAAGCGCAAGTAATTCATGCTATGATTGATGACTTTGGTAATATGGAGGGGCAATATGATGCCTTAAACAAAGCGGGTACTATTTGGAGTGCATTAGGTGAAGATAACTCACTACAAGTTATCAAATCATTAAACAATACCACAATGGCATATGAAAATGTTGAGGGCGCTCAAGAAAACATGAACAACGCAATGAGCAACACAACAGGAATGGATGCCTTTAAATCATCATTAAAAGCAGTTGGAAATGAAATTGGTATCTCATTAAATCCAATGTTTGGCGCAATGGCTAGCGGTATTACTAACTTTACCAAGAAAGTTCTACCAATGATAGAACCAGCTTTGAAAAAGATGTGGGAGTACGCACAACCTATCCTAGAAAAGTTAACACAGTATCTAGGCACATCATTCAAAGTTGCGGGCGACATTATGGGTACAGTTATCAAGTATATTTCAGATGAACTAATACCTTATATTATGCCTAAGTTACAAGCGTTAGGCGACCGTTTAGGCGCTGTTTTTGATAGAGTTACTAAATGGTGGGATGAAAACGGAAAAGGTATCATGGAAGCAATAAAGAAATGGTTGGAATTATTAACGCCAATCTTTAAAATTGCAATTGATATTGTAATGAGTTTTGTAGATTCCGTAGTTGGTTTGATTGAGGGCTTCTTTGATGTTATTGAGGGTGCAACAAAAATCTTCAAAGGTATTTTTAACGGAGATTGGAAACAAATGTGGGATGGTATCAAGCAATTAGTTTGGGGTGCTATTCAAGTAATTTGGAACTGGATTAATATTTCATTCTTTGGTAAAATATTAAAAGGTGTCAAAGGGTTTGGCGGAACGTTTAAGAATGCTATTTCTAGTATGTGGACAGCGGTTAAAAACTTCTTTAAAGGAGGTATAGCCAATGTAAACGGAGCTATTTCAGGATGGTTCAGTAATTCAACACGTATTGTAACAAACCTTAAAAATAGTGTATCTGGAACAATTTCATCACTTTGGAAAGGTATTAAAAACACCTTTAGTAATGGAATTGATACAATTATTCGCTGGTTTAGTAGTTTACCACAACGGTTAGGTGATGCCATTTCTAGAGGTGCGGGACATGTAACTGGTGCATTTAAAGGCATCTTTAATAAGGTATTAAAAGCTATTGGCGGTCCAGTAAATGGTATTATTGGAGGGGCAAACTGGGTATTAGAAAAATTCGGAGCGCCACAAATACCACGCTGGGATGTACCACAATATGCGAACGGTACAGATGGTCACATTGGCGGACCTATGGTTGTAAATGATGGTGCGGGAGCTGAAATGGTGATTGCGCCTAACGGTCAAGCAATGATACCTAAAGGGCGTAACGTTATGATGAATGCACCAGCTGGTACACAAGTGCTTAATGCTAAAGAAACATCAATGGTATTAGGTAAAAAAGGACGTGTACCATTCTATAAAAACGGAACTGGTTTCTTAGATGGTGTCCGCGATATGTGGGATAACACAAAGAGTTGGGTTGGTAATGGTATTCATAAGGTAAAAGAAACCATTGGCGATATTATGGACTGGGCAAAAAAACCTCTTGACCTAGCTAGAAACGCTATCATGGGTGCTATCAATTTAGATGGTATCACAGGTGTAGCATTAGATATGGCAAAAGGTTTAGGAACAAAAGCCACACATGCATTTGCTGAAAAAGTGAAAGCACTCTTCAAGAAAAAAGAAGAGGAGGAACGTGTTAGCGGTCCAGTAGATGGCAACTGGCGACCACTCATCATCAAGGCATCCAAAGAGATGGGTGCAAATGCAAGTGAAAGTGAAATCAACGGTATTTTAGCGCAGATTCAACGCGAATCAGGTGGTAATGAGAAAATCGTTCAAAGTTCAGCAGTTTGGGATGTCAACACTGCCAGCGGAAATCCAGCACGTGGGCTTTTGCAGTACATTCCACAGACGTTTGATGCTTACAAAGTAAAAGGTCACGAAAACATTTATAGTGGTTATGACCAGTTACTAGCATTCTTTAATAACACTAACTGGCGACAAGACTTACCTTATGGTAAATCTGGTTGGGGTCCATCTGGTGGACGTGTGAGAGGTTATTATAATGGTGGTATTGCAAAAAGCCCACAATTGGCAACACTCGCAGAGAACGGCTATCCAGAGTTTATCATTCCAACAGAGCCAGCTAAACGAGGAAGAGCGATGGCATTACTTAACCAAGCTAAACAAGCTTTAGGGGTTAAGGATGAACGCAACACTCCTAAGCAAGGCACTGCAACGGACTTTGCAACACTGGTTTCATTAATGCAACAGCAGAATGAATTATTGCAAGCTATCTTAGCTAAAAATACAGATGTTGTATTAGATGGTAAGAAAGTAAACAAAACACTAAACGAATTAGACAGAACGGCAGAACGTAATCGTTCACGTGATTTAGGTTTAATTTAATTTTAAAAACCTCCTTTACAAGGGGGTTTTTTTGTGTTATAATACTAGTAGATTAAAAGATAAAGGAGAATGAGAATGGCAGAAAAATATGATTTTTTAAGAAGCTTCACTTTTGGCGGTAACGAAACAAGCCATCTTTTCCAGATAGCTAAAGTTAATATCCCTTTTTTGTCTAAAGAAAATGATTTTTTCACAGTTGGGAATACGGATGGTAAACACTTTAGAAATACGCGCCTAGGTGACTTTAGTATAACTATAGATGGTTTCATTATCACAGACAACAGTGGTATGAGTGTTTCAGATACTAAGGATGAGTTAGTAAAATTAATCAATAGTGATGAACCTCAACAGTTAATTTTAGACTTGTTCCCAGATAGGTATTTTAATGCTATCTATACAGGTACACAAGAGTATGATGCAACAGACCCTAAATATACACCTCTCACTTTAGAGTTTGATGTACCTGACGGATTGGCACACGCTATCAATCCAGCTGGATTTACAAATGTAAAAAGCGGTAATGTTAATTTAATCTATGATAGTGAGTTCACTAAGATTGACCAGTATTTAAAACCGTGGGTTAAGGTGTTAACTGAAAAGAGATTGAACTCTACAGTAGTAGGTGCAGACTTCACTAGTGGTATTCCATATGATTATGATAGAAACAGTACGAAAGGGCAAGCATGGTTTCAAATGAATCAATACACTAGACGGATGATACCAACACTTAAAAAAGGTGATAGGGTTGTATGTGGTATTACTTTCAAGAGTTATATTGATGATGATGTACCAGAAGTTGCTGGTGCGCTTATTTTAGAAGAATGGGGCGATGCACCACTACGAATCTTAAAACGTCACACAAGAGAAATACCAAAAGGCACAACAGATTGGCAACACTTCTTTTTAGACATCCGTATAGAAAACGAAAATTGCAAAGGTATTAATTTAGCGTTTGGCGCGTATGGTGATGCGTTTAGCGTTGCTTGGTCAAGACCTTACATGTATTTAAACCCAGAACAAACAGGCGTATATATTCCATCAGAGTTCCAATATGAGGAAAACCTAACTATTCAAAATAATGGAACATACAAGTCCTATCCAACGTATAGTTTTAAAATGAATAGTGACAATGGTTTCTGTGGTTTAGTGGATGGTAAAGGTAATGTGTTACAATTTGGATACCCAGCAGAAAAAGATTATATTGAAAAGACAAAAGTTGAAACAGTTAAATGGTGGTCATTTTGGGGTAATACGTTACCACCTGAATTTAAAGTCAACGAGGGGTTCGTTTCTAGTTATCCTAACTATGCTGGCGACCCAAGCAAACCAAACATTTTTGACGGCTCTATAGATATGGCAAAAGACCCAAACAGTGCAACCCCTGTGTTTGGTAGTGCAAACGACCAATATTGGCATGGACCTAGTATGGTTGCTATTATTCCACCTAGTTCTACTAATGATAGAACACTACAATTCACAGCGAATATACGTTTCAATTTCAGGTTTGATAGAGCTATTCAAGCTATGGGGCGTATGGAAATGAACTTAGTTGACACTACAGGCGAGTATATTATGGGTGTTGTGTTCCGTGATTCTACTACAACAAGTGACAATATTCTAATGGAAATCATATATCAAGGCAAAGTTGTATATACCTATACATTAGATAAAAAGAAATTTGCTAACGGTTGGCGTGAAATTAATCTGGAACGTTTGAGCGATAAACTAGTATGGCGTTTGTGTTCCATTAAGAACTTAAACAAAAATGATAATGTGAATATCAAAGATGAATACAAGTATATCATTAATGAAAAGAACACACAGAATATCTACGAGTTTGGAACTTGGTTTCAGCGTTGGCGCTCTAATCAACATATATTAATGGATATTACAGATGCTAAAATGAGATGGAAAGACACGCCTTATTTACAAGATGTTAAAAACGTATTCCAAAATGGCGACCTAGTAACGATTGATACAGCAACAAGGACATTGTTGGTAAATGGTACAGTCAACGGACAATTAAACACACTAGGTAATGATTGGGAGAAATTCGTTTTACCAGTGGGTGAAACCATTATAAAACCAGTATTTTCTGATTTTGCATTAAATCCAGAAGTGTCTGTTAGCGTAAATGAGAGATATTTATAGGAGGAATGGATATGGATTTTTATATTACAGATAGAACTTTTAAACTAGAAACAGTGGTTTCTACAAACGGAAGTACACAATTTAAAGTTATTAGTGCGGAGGATGTTTCTAACTTGGAAACATCTTCTCGTAGAATGACTATGGAAATTAGTTTCACACCTGAAACAACAGGGTTAGCCAAAGACTTTTTTAAGGTTGGTAACTACGTTTTGTATATTGACTTAAATGGGAAATATGAGTGGATGACTATTCTTAAATCAAAACACGACCCACTAACACAAGTTAGAACTCTTGAATGTGAGGATGCTGGCTTAGACTTACTAAATGAAACAGTGGGTGAGTATAAAGCAGACAAAGCGTATAACATTGCGTACTACATTAATAAATTCACTTACGATAGTGGGTTTACAATTGGTTTAAATGAAATTAGTAAGCTAACACGCAAACTAGAATGGGAGGGTGAAGCTACGGCTTTAGAGCGTATCCAATCAGTAGCCACACAGTTTGACAATGCAGAGATTGAGTTTCGTTTTGAGTTTAGAGGTAACGAGCTGGTACAGAGATATATTGATATTAAAAAGAAACGTGGTACAGATGCTTTTCACAGATTATACGTAAATAAAGATGTGCATTCTATTGTGGTGGAAGAAGATATTTATGAACTTGTAAATGCTATTTATGCAACAGGTGGAACACCAGAGGGTGCGGAAAACCCTATTAACTTAAAGGGTTATTCATGGACAGACCCAGATGGTAGATTCACATTAAATAAGTCAGATGGTATTATACGTGATACGCAGAACATTAAACAATGGTCCAGAACTAACACAAATTCACACTATTTCTTACAGCATAAGACATGGGAAACAACAGATAAGAAAACCTTAGTCAATAATGTGGTTTCCCATTTAAAGAAATACAGTCAACCAGTGATTAATTATGTAGTGGATATTGCAAACATTCCAGACATGTTACAAGTTGGCGATACCGTTGAATTAGTTGACGAAAACGAAAAACTATATCTTAGTTCACGTGTTCAACAGTTAACGTTCAATTATGAATCTGGTTCATGCGAAGCCGTATTATCTGATTTTGTTCGTTTAAGTTCAGGTATTGCGGAACAATTAAGAGATATTCAAATAAATATAAAGAATGATACTACAGCTAAATTCAATAGTGTACCACGTGTTTTTGTACAAGAGGAAGAGCCAGCAACACCAAAAGAAAATGATATCTGGTGGGTTCAAGAAACCGTGCAACCTACTGTAGAGCCAGCTAGATTATTGAGATTGAGCGATGTGCAACCATTAGAAGCTACACCAAAAGCAGAGTCTGAAAAGCGTGTTAATGCGTACAAGGTATATAAAGATGGTCAATGGCAAGACCAAACAATTGACCAATCTGTATTGAATATTGAAACGTTAAATGCGGTTAACATTAATGGTTCAATTATTAATGGTTCTGAATTTATCAATACATGGAATAAAACAGAGCCTATTAGTGGTGGTCAAGCACGCAGACAAGGAACAACTGTAATTAGTGATGGTGCTATTGTACAAGATAATGATACCTATATCATTCCAACAGGCTCAACATTAGAAAAACTTAGAACGGAAGAGAGTACAACAATTCAGTATGGGCAAATTCTTAATAGCACCAACAACTATGATGTTGCAACAGGTACAACTATAGAGAAAAAATCTCATGGTTTACTTTCATCAAGTCGCGTGTATCTAAGTGAGTTAGACTATACAAAAGCTAATACAGAAGTAAACCAACAGGCAACATTAGAACCAAGAGGTCTTACATTCGTAACCACGACTAGGGAGGGTGATGGACTAGCAAAAATTACAGGTACAACAGAGTTAACTGGTGGGTTAATCAAAGTTAATGGTCACAGTCCTAACATGTCCGCATGGGGTGAGGGTGTAAATACCCTCAACGCAAAAACTACTAACCTATTCAAGTTTGGTGGTTTGGTTGCTCTAGGTTTTAACACAGATATTAATGCTTTAAATAATTTTGTACAACCCGCTAGTACAAACGATGCGTTCCAAGCACAGCGCGATGCTAGGATAAAAATGCAAGCCACAGTGTTAATGCAGGGCGACAACGCGACTACCTCATCAGACTATGCGTATTGTAAATTACAAGTTAAAAATACCTATAATGAGTTGAAAACTACATCAGGAGGGGTAATGTTATCCTCCGCAATTGGTACGGGCGCAAGCGATTCTGTGCGTTTACAATGGGTTGGTACAGCAACCGTTGTATTTGATGTTAAGGCTGGTCAATGGTTCGGTTGTGTATTAGAGTTACGACCTAGCAGAAACAACTTGATGGCAATGCGTTTGGTAAACGTTCAATTAGAAGAATGGTTCCCAACTGCATAACACTATAAAACACCTCTTTTTAGGGGTGTTTTTATTTGCGTTTTAACGTATATTTACATTACTTTTAATCTGAAAAACGCTTAGAATGCGCGTATGAAGCACTCCATTTCCCTTAAATCTTTGGTATACTATATTAGTAGCTGAAAGGCGGTGATAATACTAAGATAGGAGATGTAAGACGTGGAAGAAAAGGACTTTATGGAAATAAAAGTACAACTAGCTAGAATTGAATCTAATTTAGAGGGTATACCAGAATTAAAGAATGAGTTGAAAGCCAATAATAACTTATTGAGTGAAACCCATCATCGTTCTATTCAGAATGAAAAGGATATTGCTAGTATAAACGACCGCTTAACATGGCTAACGCGCACCGTATCAGGCGCTATTATTGTTGCCGTTATTGGAGCAATTATAACAATATTATAAGGAGATGATATAGGATGGATTGGAAAGCACGTATCAAAAACAAGGCATTTTGGGTTGCATTAATTCCAGCAGTAATTGTATTAATTCAAGTTGTGGGCAACATTTTTGGATTAGACCTATCAAATCTAACTGGTTTAAGTCAACAATTACTTGACGTGGTTAATGCAGTATTCGTAGTATTATCAATTTTAGGGGTTGTGATAGACCCTACAACAAATGGAATCAAAGACAATAAGGAGGACAAATAATTGAAATTAAAAAATATTTTATTAACAGGTGTAGCTTTAGTAACCATTGGTTTGACTGGTGGAATGAAAGCAGATGCTTACGAGATTAACAACGAGTTCAATTTAGCACCTTGGGAGGGTTCAGGACAGGTTGCGTATCCTAACAAGATTATTCTTCATGAAACGGCTAATGAACGCGCTACAGGACGTAATGAAGCTACTTACATGAAAAATAACTGGTTCAATGCTCACACAACCGCTATTATTGGTGATGGTGGGATTGTCTATAAAATCGCACCAGAGGGCAACGTAACATGGGGTGCTGGTAATGCAAATCCATATGCACCTATTCAAATTGAGTTACAACACACTCACGACAAAGAGTTATTTAAAAAGAACTACAAAGCGTATATTGACTATACCCGCGACATGGGTAGAAAATACGGTATTCCTATGGTATTAGACCAAGGTAGTTCTGTTTGGGATAAAGGTGTGGTTTCTCATAAGTGGGTATCAGATTATGTATGGGGTGACCACACAGACCCTTATGGATATTTAGCAGAAATGGGAATCAGCAAAGCACAACTTGCTAAAGACTTAGCTAATGGGGTGTCTGGTGAATCAGTAAAACCAACACCAAGTAAACCAAAGACATTCAAAAAAGGTCAAAATGTTTACATCCATAACGGTCACAAGTCACACAATGGTCCTGTAGTACCTTTTGTAGCTGGTGCTAGTCTATGGACACAAGTAGGTACAATTACAGAAGTTAAACAAGGTGCAGTAAATCCTTACAAGATTGAAAACAGCGGTAAATTTGTAACATATGCTAACGCTGGCGACTTAGAGGACCTTAACACTAAGTTCCCACCAAAACCAAGTAAACCAGTTAATCAGTTTACAATTGGTGTAGATGCTATTATTTTACGTAGTGGACGACCAAGCGTATATGCGCCAGTATACGGAACATGGAAATACGGTGCAGTGTTTAAGTATGATGAAATCGCAGTTGGTGATGGTTATGTATGGATTGGTGGAACAGACACTAATGGTACACGCATCTATTTACCAATTGGACCAAACGATGGCGACCCTAACAACACGTGGGGTACATTAGTATAAAACAAAAAGACACCCTATATAGGGTGTCTTTATTTGCGTTTTAATGTATAATCACCTTACTTTTCACCTGAAACGCGCTTAGAATGCTCCTCTCACACAAGGTTTTCTAGGATATTGGGTGCATATCCACCTGTTACCATAGGTGCGCCATTACTATTGAACACAACTGGTAAAGAACGAAACCCGCATTCCATTAAAAATTCTAATGCACTCAAATCTTCATCTACATTAATTTCTTTATAGCTAACTCCTAACTCTTGTAATTTCCGTTTTGTCATTTTGCAAGGCATGCAATTGTTTTTAGTATATACTGTAATCATTTAAATTCCTCCTATTAATATTCATCAAAATATAAATCTGATACTTTAACTGTGAACTGTTTTTTACTTCTATCAAATACATAGTAAACAGTGGCAGTTTCATTATTCATATTAACTACTTTTACAATTCCTCCATCAGGGTGTCTGTCTGTTAAATAATAAGCACTGATAAGTATTTTTTTCATTTCTATTACTTCCTCTCTTTATCTTATACTAATAGTATACATTATCAGCGCTTATTTGTATTTAGATTTAAATAAGATATTGATTAGAATTTTCTAATCAATATAATTTTTTACTTCCACTGGTTTGAATCCTTGTGCTTTACGTTCATGATGTGCTTGTTCAATACGTTCTTTCCAGTTCTCACCAAACCATAACTCTAGCGTATCTTCCACTTGTCCAATATAATAATCTTTGTCAATTTCATATAATTGGATACCATGTCCGCACGCTTCATTAGAAATAATATAATTTTCTGGTGCGTTTGGAACTGCTTTACAATATGAAGTATTATCTACATATTCATCTGCTTCAACATCTAAAGAAGTACCCTCTTTTACTTTCCATAAGGTAACGGCTTTTTCTGGGTCTTTAATGGCAAACACACGGTTAACCTTTTGTGCCTTGGTTTCATTCCCATAATAATCACGTGTAACAGTACCGTCAAACGTCCACCCAGTTTTAGAGATAATCTGGAATTGACGAATATCTTCGCATTCATATATAAACTCTTTGTAATCTTTACCAGCTACTAAGTAATTGATAAAGGCATTAGATACCACAGCTTTTGATACTTTCATTCCACCAGTCAAACCAATAGCACCTTTTATTTTTACTTTACCTTTAGGTGTGACACCAATATAGTTATTTACATCTTTTTGCCATATTTCTGAAAATTCATCTTTATCTAATGTAATGCCAATACGTTCTGAAAATTCATCTAAAGCTTCATCAATTGCTTGTTCATCAGCTTCACTGTTAGGTATATATGCGTGGCAGTCTGTATTAGATTGAATGAAATCTGCTTTACCTTTAATAATTTCATACATATTTGTCATAATTAACTGACCTGTGGCACATACTAAGAACTGGTTTCTAGGGTCATATAAATCGTTAAATTCTGCTCCTGATGCACCAAACTTAGTATTTAGAGGTAATTTTAATCCGTTAACCATTAACCACGTTGGAACATCTAAACCACTAATGTTAACCGCATCATCTTCTAAATACTTAGCATCCATACGTTGTTGCAATAAGTCACCATAACGATGAATCTTATCTTCTGGTATATTACGTGACAATAAGTTAAATTGTTCCATAGTGTTAGGGTACAGCGAACCAAAATCACGCATTAAGAAGCGACCAATATGGATATAACTAGGTTTTGCACCATGTACACCACCACTACCATATACTAATGTATAGCCATCCTCGTCCGTATACTCTAGTGACACGTTCAATTTACCATCTTCATTTAATTCAAACTCATGGTTTAAATAGGCTTCTCTAATTTCAGGTGTGTTCACTTCTAAGCGTTTATCTAATGTTAAGGGTTGTGTTAGGTCGCCACGTACTTCCGTTTTAACTGCGCCTAACATTCTAGCTGTTAAATTAGCATTAGTTTTCATTAAATCCATTTTATCCATATCAAACATAAGCAAGATAACCGCTTTAGCTACTAACATTGGTAAATTCTGTTCAAAACGTTTTTCAGTTCCTAGTACGTCATTCTTACAGTATCCAATGTTTTTCTTTTTCTCTTCATCCGTTAATGGTCTGTCAAGTTCAAAGTCTACTTCTGTTTCTTTAATGTCTAAACCTAAAAATGCGCAGTGTTCTTTCAAACTCCAACCCTTATTATCTTGGTATAGGTCCATTCCAAAAAGTGGTGTCTTATGGCTATCAAACATCTTATATGCAAGCCCTCTATCATCTGACTTGATAACGACATTAGATAATTGAAATGCGTTTTTACCTTGTAAATATGCACGCATTACTGTATTATCATATGAAGCGTTATTATATCCAATAAACATAGAATCACGATATTCAAGATAAAATTGACGTAGTGCATCTAAATCATTGTTAATAATGTACCACTTTTTAGTGAAGTAGTCACGGAATACAAATAAGCTATCATGTTTAAATATCTCAATATCAAACAGTAAAATTGTTTGTTTTGATAACGCTACCTTTGGTTTCTTTGGAATCTCGTTACCTTTAGAAATTACTCTAATTGGATTTACTGTAGCGAAACCATTACTAAAACTTACATCTACTTTTAAGCGGTCACCTACGTTAATGTTTTGCCACTTTTTCCAGTCTAACTTTCTGAACTTCATAATGTAAGAAGTAACGTCACGCCCATCTGTTAGTGAGCGTAGCTTAATCAATTTCATTTCTTTACCTTTTTGTGATAACTTATGCTCTGCGTGTGTTACTACCACATCATGAACCCCAGCAGTCATAGGGTCATAACTCTTAGAATTACCATTTAAGTTGCTGAAAATGTCTAACAATAATTTTGCTAGAGGTTTATTTTCGTCAAAATTTGCAATGTTTTGCATATGTTTTCCTCCCTTTGTGTTACATTAATAGTTTACTTTACAATTACAATTCTGTCAAGTGTTTTCGTTGCCAATTTTAAATCTTTTTCAAGAAAACCCTCTGTGGCGCCATTGGTAAAACGTACTATACACTCCCATCCGTCTACTGGCTTAAATAGTTTAGCCAATAAAACAACCTTGTCACCTTTGTTGCCAATACCTCCTAAATTATCATGTTTCAATTCTAAATATTGTCCTAACTTAAAATCTGATTTTTGCATTGCATTAACCTCCTACCTATCTTACACTCATAATATATCACAATAACAAAAGAAAGTCAACCATTTAGGTCAACTTTCTTTAAAATATTTTAAAATGGTAGGTCGTCATCACTAATATCTAAACCAGTATCCTCTACCACATCAGTCTTAGCTGGTTTCTTTGGTTGGTCCTCTGGGTCAAGTGGTAAAGCTTCAAGCCAACCAAATGGGCTATTTTGGTCTAGCGGGTTTTTATTCACTGAACAGTCTACTACTAAGCCTACTGCTTTTTCTGCTGTTTCCCATGAAATATTTACATCTTCAAAAATTTCGTTGAAACGTACTTTCGCTTTTTGCAATTTAGCTGGGTTAGGAATGAACATTTTTTTCTTAGCTAACCATGTACTTGTATTAAAGTTAAATGCGTAATAGTGTTCTTTGTGTTCTACCACTACTGCACGTCCTTTAGGGCTATCTTGAATTGCTACAATAGGCGCTTTTTTAATACGTTTCAAAGTAACCTTTGGTTTTTCTACTTTAATGAAACCAGAACCCTCTTTGAAGTACGCTACACCGTTTTTAACGTCAACCCATAACTTAATTTTTGCATCTTCTTCAAATGCACCACCAGCAACCTCTAAAGCATCCTCATATGCTTTTTCAGCATCTTTTGATTCTTCCCATTCTTCTGTTTCTTTGTTGTATTGTTTTTTGTATGCTACAGCATCATAGATTGCTGAATAGTCTAATTCAGCTACCTGTAATTTTGTTGAAATTTCTGAATCCTCTACACTTACAATTACTAATTCTTTTAATTCTGACATAATAAAATTCCTCCAATTTGTTTGTTGTTTTATTTACTTGATTAGTATAACATATTTTCCCTTACTTGTGTACCTTATAAACCTACCTCCCACTCAATACCTAAGTCTTTTAGTTTGGCTAAGTCTGATGTCTTAACCTTAATAATACTATACTCTATTTCTTTAGGTTTGTCAAGTGGTTTCACATCATTTCCTGTTAAAATAATAATTTCAGGAACTTTTGTTTTCTTCACGCGTTCTTGCTCTTTTTCTAAACGCTTGCGTTCTGCCATCATTTCTTGATAGTCTTTAATGGCTTCATCCATATTGAAACCATTCTTAGAGTAACTCATTAGAATCGCAGAACGTTCATCTTTGTTACTTACAACCTCTTTTAGGTCTGAATAGTCTTGTTTAAATAGTTCAAAGTACATTACAATAGCTTGCGTGATGGTTTTCTGCGATGTTGCCTTGTTGGTTACTAAGCTTCTGTTTTTTGCTATAAATTTATCAAAAGATAACCACTTAGGCGCATTATATGAAACCTGATATTTAATAAATAGCTCTTTGATTTTCTCTTTCCGTAGCTCTTGCTCTGCGTAGGTGTATTCTTTAATTTGTGAATCAATTGATGTAATAGCACTTTGCAAAACCTCCTTTAGCTCTTTGCGTTGTTCATCTATTGATTGATAAGGTTCTAATAACTTGTTTTTGACTGATACTGTTTCCTTGTCTAATGCTTTGATACGCTTTCTTACTTCCGCCAGTAGTGTTTTATAGTGCTTTTGATTCTCTTCTGTAACCTGTACGCGTTGCATTTCATCAGCCAGTAATGTAGCTTCTTTTAATAGTTTGTCGTAATTTTCAAACTCTACAGTTTGAACACCTTGCGTTTTAATTGATACCTCATAAGCCATTTCTCTCATCCTCTGCTTTCAATCGTAGCCACTTAGCTTTGAAAATTTCGTTAAATGTGAACCCCATTTTAATTAAATCTCTTCGTTCCTCTAATGTGTTTAGTAGGTCATTTACAGTATAGCCATAGTCTAACATTAATAATATTTTATAGCTCATTTCTTTTTCTGTTTCCATAATTCCACATCCTCCATTGTGATTGCTTGTTTAGAGCGCTTAATTAATCCATCAAATGAAGAGTAAGTTTCGCTCTGATGTAATACTACCACATTAGCCCCTTTTTTGCAATACTTTTGTATAAATTTTTCATGGCTTTTTTTGCTTAAATGTCTATAGCTACCATTACTAAAAATATCAAACCCTGTGTGCGCTTTGGTAGATTCATAGAAACCAATTACTTCTTCATCATAATTAGATTCTAACAAACAATGGTCAATTTGTAAAGAGTTTTTATTTAAATATTCTTCATAATCTATTGTTGTGCTTAAATCAGTAGCGTATAATAATACCTCACCTGTTTCTAAATCCTCCATAATAACACCATGCGTGTCTGTGAACTCTTCATTTTCACCATGATAGTTTTGAATTGTTGTGAATACCACATTGCCAATCTGAAATCTAAAATTATCACTAAACACCACATCAGCACCAATGCCAACTTTATCAAACATTAAATTGCTAACTGTTTCATTTGCTAAAATTTTAATGTGTGGGAAGTTTTCACGAATTTTCTTATATACCGTTGGTATGAAATGGTCTGCGTGACGATGTGTTACAAGTATAAATTGTACATTGTATAAATGCTTTTCAATATATTTGTATGGTTTTCCAAAGTCAATTAATACTCCAATTTGTTTATTAAAGATTGATACTGCGTTTCCTTTGCTTCCTGTAAAGTGTACATCATAACTGAAATTACTCAATGAACTACCTCCTTAATATTGTGAGGGTGTGTTACGCTCTGACCATGGGTTTCCCTCTAGCTCCCACAATACAACACCTAGCATTTTAGCTCTTAACCAGTTACCTTTATCAATTGCCTTGTTAATTTCAACAATTAATCTGTGTCGTTCTGCTTCTACTTTTTTTCTAAGTGGTCGTGCTTGGCGCTGTTTTGCTTCCTGTGGGTTAATCGCCCAACCTAAGTTGGTATACTGTGTGTTATTGCTGTTACCATCTTTATAGTAAATATAACCTAAATTATCAACATTACGTACAAAGCTTTCAGCCACTAGATTAGCAATATAGAACTTGCGAGTTTTTTTGTGTTCTCCCTCTAATACCACAAATGGTTTACCATTATCATCGTAATAGTTCCACACTGCTAAACCAGTGTCGCGGTCTATCACATATCCCATGTTTGAAACTGCATACTTATCATACGGTTCAAACAAGGGTTCAAATTTTTCAATCATTTAAGTTCCTCCAATAATTTTTCTAGTTGTTCAATGGTTAAAATAATATCAATATCTGGTGTTTCTGTATGGATACTTGCTAAAATATCTCCATCTGGAAATTTTGTAACTTCTAAATACTCATTGTTATTACCATTACATAATAAGTGTATAGTTTTATAATTTCCAATTGGTCTATTAAACACTTCTACATTTTCCATATTACAACCCTCTTTCTTCAATATCTTCAATCAGCCAACTTAGGTAAGTTTTTGCTTTTTTAAGGTCCTCAAGACCGTTTTTGTGTTTATAACGTAATGGATATTTTAGAATATTTCCTTCTAGGAAACCACGGTATTCTTCTTTTGTCATGTTAGCTTTCATTATTTGAATTGGTTGAATACCGTTAACTGTGTAATGAATTTGATTGTCAATCAAATCTGATTCAAAATAAACTTCTACATCAGGTTCAACACCATCACATTTTGAATCATCTGACTGGTTTAAGTATTCATCATATGTCATACTTTCTTCTTGTTCATCTTCAAATTCAATTTCTAATTGAGGAAGAACAAAGTGGTTTTTAAAAGCTGATTCTGTAGTATATGTGTGTGTTCCATCATGATATTTTACTTTCCACATTTTACCTTCCATTTTATGTGCTACACCTTTAACCCCATTGTCTTTGCGTTTTACTAACATTCCATCATGTAAAATCATTTAAATTCCTCCTAATGTTTTATAATTATAATTGTATCATATTGACGTTTATTTGTCAACACAAAATATTAATTTTATGTTATAATATTTTTAGTTAGTAAAGGTGATTCCTCCCACCTTAGACTATCACCACCTCACGTTACGGCGTGGGGTTTTTTTGTTTACCATTTTTGGATGTCTGCTATAATTTTAAAAACTTCTTCCGCTGTTTCAATATTTTCAAAACTAGCAAATCCACTTTCTACATTCTGTACCATTACTGAATATGGATAATTTGTACTATAACGGTCGTTGAACCCAGCTGGGTTGTGTTGGACATCAACTAACCAACCGTTTGGAAATTGTTTTCTAAACATGTGCATATTATTACTCATTCTGCCATTCTCCTTTGTTCTCGTTTCTTAACTGATTCATAGGTTCTTTTTACTTCATCAGCTGGTAAAGGTGGCGTGCATCCAATCTGGTTTACATATTGCGACCAAATCCAGACTTCTTCATCTTCTAAACCAGTTGCGAATAGTTTACCAATTTGTTGGGTTAACCAGTTATTACGTCCACCCTCGTCACATCCAGCGATAATGTCACCTAATAAGTTTGCGGTCCATTTCCGTTCGCGCTTCTTATTCTTTTTCTGAATCGTTTTATCTGTGAACATGTCAAGCCATTTTTCTGGTAGCTCTGCCATTTCATCATTATTAACAAGCACATATTTCTTACCATCAATTTGTGAACCCCAACCCACAATGTATCTCCCGTGCGTTTGGAAGTCAACACCATCTAATTCTTTATGATTCTGAATGAACTGTGTATCGTTATACTTTTCATCTAATTTGAAATACATGTGCATTCCACCAGTTGGTGTTATAACTGTTTTAGTGTCTGGTAGGTCAATTCCGTATGCTTCGCAGAATGAATCTAAGTTTTTAGCACCATCAACTCCATTATGGTTGTCAATGTCAATTACTGCAATACCTGAAATTCTACCAGTTAAAATACCATAGTTGCCACCTTGTTTTAGCCAGTCATTAACAACTTGCTTATCTTCACCGCCAAAGCTACCCTCTTTGTAAGGCGCTTTACCATTCTTCCTAAGTCTTAAAAATTCCATATTTTTTCCTCCCTTATTTTATGTACCTACTATATCACATGATATAGTAGTTGTCAAGCATTATTTTAAGATATTTTCAATATCTTTTTCTGTAAAGTCTTTACCATTTGTAACTGTTTCAAAAATCTTTTTTTCAGTTGGTGTTTCAGGTACAATGTGATAATAAAGCGGTTTCTTAGTTTGACCATAACGGTCTGTACGTGCCTTAGATTGTTCATAGTTAATTGATTCTAAAGGCATGCTATTGTATATTGTAATGTTAGCAATAACAAAGTCATTAATGCCTGTAGAAGCTGATTTGTAGTGTGCTAACACAACACCGTTGCCTTTACCTTTAAACTGTTTTAAATCCTTGCTAGCGCCATTATATTCGCTATATGGGCGTTTTAACTTGTCTAGCACCTGTTTCAACATTTCAAGTTCCACATTGTAATTATAAAAGATAACTACTCGTTCGTTGTTATGTGTTTCTAAAATAGCCTGTAAACGCTCAAATGGTTCTTTACTTACTTGTTTATTGATTCCTAATAAGAAACCATGGCTCACACAACGCATTGCATTAAATAGCTTACTACTATTGTCTAATTCAATCACTTCGCCGTTATCCGCTTTGTACATGCGGTGTTTTTTCAACTTAGCATACATAGCTGGTTTTTTAGTCTTATAAACATAATCTTCTGGGAAATAGTCTTTATCACGTGTGAAACGCACTGCGCATTGGTCAATCATTTGTTTTAATAAATGCTCGTTCTGATAACCTACAATATCCATAAATCGCATAGAACCCATTTGTCGCATTTGCTTAATTACAAATAGTTGCTCAAACTCTTTCTTTGGCTTGCGGAATACATTAAGCATGTATAGTTGTGGGTAGTAGTTCTCTAGCTTACCATTACTAACTGGTGTTGCGGTTAACAGTCTTACATATGGTGTTTTCTTACATAACTTCATAGCAAACTTAGTTACTTTAGAAGAACTAACACCCACTTTGTGGGCTTCATCAATGATAATAAAGGTGTCTTTATCTACCCACTTCAATAATTCAGTTACGCGCCAACTGCTTTCAAAAGATATTGCAACACGTTTTGAATCAACTAATAACTCTTTATTTTTCTTTGTTCCTTTATTTAGTGGTGTAATTTCAATACCCATCTTAACCCCATCCTCTGCAAAATCTGCAACTTTAGGTGCTAAACAGATAACTAATAACTTTTCGCATCCACTTTTCAAGTATGCTCCAAGAGCAGTATATGTCTTTCCTGTTCCAGCATCACTTAAATCATATGGTTTTTCTTTCCATTGTGAAATACCTTGTATTTGTGTTTCTAATAACTCAATCTGTCCTATTTTCAATCGTACCACACCTCTAACTTATCATCTGCAATATCTGGTAAATCTGGTTGTTCATAATTGAAATAAATATCATCTGCACCATAGTACACTGCACTTTCCATGTTATCCAAATAAAGTAATAGGTCCTCTAAATCATCAAGCGTATCTCTTAATAGTAAACCATATCCACCAGCACATCTAACTTCTTGTAAGTATCTAATTTGTAATGGGTCTGGCTGGTAGTTACCTGTTTTAAGCTCTAATGCAATGAAGTAACCACTATAACACGCTTCAATATCTGCACGTCCCACACGGTCATATATGGTTGCTGTGTTAACATTTACAACCGCTCCCTTTGATTTCAAGTATTCTACTACTTCTTTACTGAATTTAGCTTCTTGTTTCACGTACTGAACCACCTTTTTTATTACCTTGTAACATATTTGTTAATAGCTCAATGGCTTTTTCTACATCAATATTATTTTGAGAAAATACACCTAACATTGCTAATACTGAGTATGTTGCATATTTTTCTATGTCATCTTGTGAAACACCTTTACTTCTGAAATCATTTTCCAGTTCACTCAAAATATTATCAATTGCAATAATACGTTCTGTTTTCATTATAAAGTACCTCCTGTATTTTCTAATCGTTCTATTGTTCTTTTACCGTTTTCAATGTGTTTATCAATAGATTCTCCATATTCTTTTAATAGCATTAAATACATTGTAACACCTTTTGTAACATATAAATCAATTTCATGCTGTGTTACACCTTTTTCCAAAAAGTCCTGTGTCATGTTGTACGTGTCTTTGTCTAATTTTTCAATAAGTTCTAAGTTTGTCATTTTTATTCTTCCTCTCCTATTACTAATTCAATTGCGCCCCATGATTCATTGTAACTGATATTTAATACTTTTGTCAATTCGTTATACTTATTAAATAATCGTGCTACTGACTTATCACTTGTTGTATCAATTACTAGAGCAGTCAAACCATTTGATTCTTTCACTACTAAAAAATGACTGTCAACCACTTCATACGCTTGTAATAAATTCATTTTACTTATCCTCCTTGTTGTCACTGAACATCAAAATTAAAAATACTAGTGAAAATGTTGATGCCAATGTTGGAACTACTACATCATCTGAACCTGTGAATACAACTGTAAAAATTGCAACTAATCCACCTACCAATAATGCTGTTAAAACTTCTAAATTTTTATTCATTTTATTTTTCCTCCAATTTTTTAATTTTTTCATCTAGTTGTTTGATTAACTCTTTATTATCTAATGTTTTTGTGATACTTGAAACATCAATTCCTGATACTACTTTGTACTCCAAGATAATATCTTGTTGACGTTCGTTCAATTCTTTGTATAAGTGTAATTCTTGTTTAGCTTCATTCAATTTCTGCTTGTTTAAGTTGTTTGCCAACATTGCTGTACTTCCTGAAAAACTTAATCCTACTGCCAATCCAATAATTAATCCTTTATGTTTCATTTACTTATTCCTCCTAATTGATTATATACTTAGTATAAATGATTGTTTTTATTTTGTCAAGTGTTTTGGTAAATTAATTTTTAAATTTTTATTATATCGCCTTGGGTCAAGTGTCTTATGTCTATCACTAGCTTTGTTTAAATAGCTTGTAATTACTTTACCGCTAAATAGAGAAACCACTATACATTGTACTACTATATCATCAATAGATTCACCTACATACCCAATTCTTGAACGAATCAAAACACGTTTATCTGCACCTGTTTCATTATATTCAATAATTTCACCATGTATCATTGCTTCCATTGCTCGCAGATATGAAAATTTAGTTTCACCGTTTCTTATTTTATCTTGTAAGTGATACCCTGTTTTTATACCACGCTTTAACCACAAGTCTTTCACTCTGTCTTTTGCTTTGTTTAGTTGTTCTTTCTCTTGTGGAGTACATTGCGTAATGTGTTTTTTTACTTGCCCTTTGGTTTTCTTTACTGTTCCAACTTGAAACTCCATCTCATATCCTCCTCTTAATTTATGTATTTAGTATATCAGTAGGGGCTGAACTTGTCAACCCCTTTTTGATTTTATTTTTCTGGATAACGCCCCGTGTCAGCTAGAGTATTGCTGTTATGGCTTTGCGGTTGCATTTGTGGAACGTGATTAAGGTTGTTCATTTGTTTTCTAAATTCTTTACTGTCTAACAATTCGTCTAATGTGTTGTATTCCTCGTCTAGTAATTCGTCTAATGTGTTCATGTTAATTACTTCCTTTCTTTAATTTATATATTTAGTATATCAGTTGGGGTTGAACTTGTCAACCCCTTTTTTTTGATTTTATTTTAAGTTTTCTAATACTGTTTCAGTTAGTAAAATCACATCTAACATTTTTTCTAGTCTATCGTTTAGTTCATGTCCTAGTTCTTTGTTTCCGTTGTCGTATGCTTCAATCATTTGTACTTTTAACTCGTCATATCTTTTATTTAGTCTTTCTAATTTAGCTTCATATCTTTGTTTTGTTGTCATGTTTGTTTCCTCCCTTATCTCTATGAATTAATAATACCATCAATGTAATAGATTGTCAACACTTTTTATAAAATAAAATCGTTCTTGGTGCATTTTATTTTCAATGTCATATATCATCATAATTGTTTTAATTTCTGAAACCATTTTACGGACTTCATTTTCATAAAATTCAACATTAGCTGATGTTTTCCAATACCTTTGCGTTGTGTGTGATTGCATGTTTTCCTTATCGTTCATTTCAATTAGCTTCTTTGTTGTCTTATCTCGTTTCTTGTCTGCTTTCTTTAGTTCAGACACTAAATATTTTAATACTACTGGATAGTGGTTATCCAGTAGTATTTCTTTTTGACTTAACATGTGTAATCAACCCCACATAATGAACACATTTGTTTTAGAATCAACTCTACATCTTGTTTAGTGTGTGGTGCGTTACATTCCATTTTTTGAACTTCTCTAGCCCACTCTTCGTCACATTCCATTAGTTCCATGTATCTTTTAACAAATAATTCTTCTAATTCCTCAATTGTGTTTTCTAATTCTACGTAATATGGTTTCATTTCTTAATTCCTCCTCTTAACTTATGAATCAAGTATATCAGTTGGGGTTGAAATTGTCAACCCCTTTTCTGATTTTATTTTAAGTTTTCTAATACTGTTTCAGTTAGTAAAATCACATCTAAGATGCTTTCTAGTCTGTCGTTTAATCTATGTCCTTTTTCGTTATCTCCTTTCTCGTATGCTTCAATCATTTCAGCTTTTAATTTGTCAAATCTTTCGTTTAATTTTTGTAATACGTTTTCGTAATTTTCTTTAGTTATCATTGTTTAATTCCTCCCTTAAGTTATGAATTAAGTATACCATGCGAAAAAAAAGAAAGTCAACCATTTAGGTCAACTTTCTTTAAATTATTTTAAAAAATATTATTTAGTTCACTATCTTCGTTCCATTTCACGTTGGTAATGCAATTTATAATTTTACCATCAATCCGTTTCTTACTGCTTTTTGGCAAGATACCAAAACTTTGTGCTTTACGTTTGAACTCTGGCATAAATTTGCGTGCTGAAATTTCTGATAAGTTTTCTCTACGTAGCATCGTGTTATATGCATCTAACAATTCATGGTTTGGTATAGCATCCTCTTCATTATTTGTAAATTCAAGTTCAAACTCTTCAATAAAGTTAGCCATCATATCATTATTTTCAATAAACGCGCTACGTTCGTTAATGGCGTTCTCTGATTGATAAAACTCACCTTTTGTTTCACCATTCAAACCAAACAATACATTTCTATACTCTTGAATGCAATAGCTAATAAATTCAGATTTTTCTTCATAGGTAAAGTTCTTATAACGGTCATACCATTTTGCATCTTCTTCATTGGCTACACTTAATTTTTTATTAAATGGTAATGTCAAAATACGGCGTTTAAATCCGTGTGAAGTATCTGAAAAAGTAGGCATGTTATTAGTTGTGAAAATCATCAAAGCGTAGTTAGTAAAGGTAAACTTGTTTAAACCTTTATACTCTGCACTCATAACGTCATTACCTGACAATGTTTTCAGTGTACCTGTTTGTTTAATATGCTGTGCTGGCATATCCGTTTCAATATTTACCATTTTACCAAATAATTGAGAGCTTGCAAATTTATCCGTTGTACTGGATAGTGATTGTAATGTTGCGTGTGAGGTGTTCTTAGAACCAACTAGGCTTTCTACAAACCCCATAACCGCAGACTTACCATTAGAACCCTCACCAGTGGCAAATACTAACACTTGTGGGGTTTGTTGGCGGTAGAAAATACGACCAATCAGTTGGAACATAGTTTTTGCATCATCTTCTAAGATATAATCTATCCAATCGCAAATGATATTGCGTTTAGGACTTTCTACATAATCAAATTCAATTCGCGTTGTTTGATAATCTTCTTTTTGTGTTTCTGTTAATGTATTCTCTTTAAAACGGTACGTACCATTTTTAAAGGCAATTAGATTAGCATTCAATTTATCATTAAATGGTAAATCACTTCCTAAGCCTTGTGCGTTTTTTGCCATTTTTTGTACTGCATTTCTGAATTGGTTTGCAATCTTAGGGTTATTGGCTAACTCTGGTCTGTAATTAATCATGTATTCACCATATAATTTTAGCCATAAACGACTTTCTAAGTTATCACCTGACATTTCATAGATTTTTGTTTGATTATTATAAACCACTGGTAAACCAATTTCAGAACTTGCGTACGCTGGTAATACTTTTTGCAACTCTAAAGCTAGCATTTCCATATTTAGACCGTCAAACGTTTTTTTAGGTGGTTGTGGTTCTGCGTTTTTTGCAACGTCACCTTTTTCAAAATCTACTTTCCATTGTGCATGCTCTGAATGATATTCTTCCATTGCTTTTAAATAGTTCTTACTTGGAACTAACACACTATCTAATACCGTGTTGAATTTTAAATCTAGGGGTTGTTTATATTCCACCTTTTGTAATTCATTTACCATTATAATTCCTCCCATTTCATTATGGTTATACTATAGCATGTAAAAAAGAGAAAGTCAACTGTTTTATTTAACTTTCTCCCTCATCATAGCATATTTAATTATATTTTTGTTTATCATATTGGTATATGCCAACCCAAAGCATTAATATTAATACTAACGCAACACCTAATATTAACCATTCCATAGTATTTAATGATAGTAATATGCCCACAACTGCGATTCCTAGCAATATGAAACAACCTAATAAAACAACGAATGCCACTGCTAAAAATAATGCTTCTAATTTACTAATTCTACTCATTTGTTTTCCACCTCATCTAATTTTTTCAGTAATCGTTTTTCATTCCATACATTTACAATATCTCCAATATACTTGACATTGTATAGCCATCTAAATTTGTATGGTAAAATGTTGTATACATGTTTATATTGATATTCATATGCTTGTGGTACACCATTCTTTAAAAAAATGGTTACTGTAGCCCCATTATATGGTTCTTCAATTTCGTAGTGACGTTCTGTGTACATGTCAACTCTCATTGGTTTTCCTCCTCAAATTTTTCACGTTCTTCTTTAGTTAATTTTACATCATACATTGTACATTGCTTGTGTACCCACGTTTTTGATATACAATTTAGTTCTTTATCGTAATTTGTAATTAAGTAACCTCGTTTGTCTACTGAATCAATTCTGTAATGATTCAGATTGTCTGTAGACTTCCAGTAGCTACCTATAATCTTTACTGAATCACTCATTTTTAGACATCACGTCCGCTAAATACATATTCATTTCTAAATTTTCGCTAGGTATAAACATATTTGTCTGCTCATAACTCATCATCATAAAACAAACTTCCATGTTACTTGTATCAATTGCGCATACACTTATTTCATCTTTAAACGTACCAATAACAAAGAAAAACCATGAGTTATTTTCAAACTTCCAAAATGTACCTACTTCTATTTTCATTATTTAGCATCCTCCAATACATATAAGATTGAGTCTAATGGTATTGTGATAAATGTGGGTTGCATTTCACCATCAATATCAATTTCTTCTGGTTTTTCCAACTTCAATAATTTTTCATCGTTTTCAACTGCTTGTTCATACATTACAAGAATTGGTTCTTCTGTGTATATGTTAAAATACTCATTGTTTGTTAAACAGATATGATAATTAGTTTTTCTTGTCATTTTACTTCCTCCTAATCTTCAATATACTTGATAAGGTAGTAAGTACCCCAGATACCAAGTGTTACAAATGTTAAACCAAATAATGCCATGTTCGTTTCCTCCTTAGTTATATTATACACCTACTATACCATAAGATATAGTAGGTGTCAAGTGTTTATTTAAAATCTTTTAAAATCTTTAGTGCATCCTCTGCATCGCTTAATCTGTCAATCTTTGATTTTAACGCTCTTTGGTGTTTATCTAAGCGTTCAATCTTATCAATAATGCGACCTCGTTCTTCTTTTAATAGCTTAATTTTATTATTTACTTTCTGTTGCATCTCTACTAATGGGTTTTCTTGTTGCTCATCTACTAATTCAATACAGTTAAAATCAATCCAATTACCGCACTTATGAGTACCTAAACGCACACGCCCATAAGATTCGTTTACACCAAGCCAATGAACCTCACCTACTACAGCAATGTCACCATCATTGTAATATAATTTGTTTTCATCAGTTGCCAATGAACGGTTAGATAATACACGTACCTTATCTCCAATTTTGAATGGTGGTTTTGAAACCAGTGTGAATTGCGTATCTGCTACATAGTATCTTGGTGTATCTTCATTTAAATAAATATAACTATTACCTTGTGGGTCATACTCTACTAACTCATAAACACTACCAATAGATAAACCTACCTCTTTATCTTTTTCACCTGTACCCGCATACCCTGTAATTTTCGCAAATTTTTCCATTTCTTTTTCCTCCTCTACAATTTCCATTTTACAGTGAGCTTTACCATTTAAGAAATCTAAAATTAGCCATCTATTCCAGATATAACCTATTTCATCTTTTACTATAAATAAGCCATCTGTACTCTTTTCAACCTCATACTGTTTACCTACCTTCCACCAATACGGTTCTATTGTCGAAACACAACGTAATTTAGTACCTACTTTAATGTCTTTTTCAGTATACTTCATATGCTCGTTCCTCCCATGCTATTAAGTCTAGTGTTTCAAATGCTTTTCTCATTACTTTAATACTGTCCGTGTTGTAACCGTGTTTGTCTAATAATATCTGAACTTCACTAGCTTCGCCATTTTCCCAGCCGTATAAAATACCCTCGTTGTCCCAACCACCTATAATATCTCTAATCTGTTCAATTGTGAAATTTTCTTTAAATAATTGTTTCATTTAACTTTTCCTCCAATTCATTAATTCGTTGTTCATATTGTAAAACAATACGGTCAACTCTATCTAATTCTTCTTTTGTTTTGATAAATTTTTGAAACCACATATCTTTATGTTTTTCCTCTGTTTCACATTTAAAATTTAATTCTACCACCGCATCATCTGCTTTGTCAAGTTCTTTATAAAGCCTATTACATTGCTGTTCTAACCTAACTACTTTTGATTGACTTTCTCTATATACTTCTTCCCAATAATTTTTAGTGTCTACTAACCTGTTGTAATCGTCTTTTAACTTATTGTATTTACGTTTTAATACTAACATTTTGGTTTCATCCTATCTTAATTATTTTTTTAGTAACCAGTTTAATTTATTTTGTAAGTGCTTTTGGGCTTGGTTATAATATTGGTACTCATATACTTCGCCATCATCCATTGCTGTGGTTTTTAGCTCTTTGCATTGTGCAATTCGCTTTTCTAAATCATGGATTTTCTCTAATTTAGTCATTGGCACGCCCTCCAATGATTTTTAGTTCACTTTCTGCAATAATCTGCGGAGCAATACTTTCAACATCATCTGGACATGAGCCTAAACATAACCACAACTTATCACCACCATCTAAAACACCTACTACATCATATAATACCACCTGTGAACCCATTAGAAAATTGTGACTAGTTACCTCGTTGTTAATAATTTTTGCTAACATATTAATTCCTCCTCTTAATTTATGTATTTAGTATATCAGTAGGGGCTGAACTTGTCAACCCCTTTTTGATTTTATTTAAATTAATTCAGTTGTTTTGTATGATTCACCGTTAAGATACATGTAAATGTCATTACCTAATTGAATTACATCTAAGTTGTTACCTAGCATTTCTTGTAATTTAACTTCTGCGTTGATTTGTTCTTTTGTCATTTTTAATTCCTCCAATTTGTTTGTTGTTATCTTATGTACCTACTATACCATGTGATATAGTAGTTGTCAACACTTTTGTTTAAAAAGTTTTAAAGAATTTCAATATATAGGTAACTAGCTACTGTTGTTGAAATATTCATTACCTCACGTCCAAGGTGTGGTTCAACTTTTTCATATTCTCGTTTATATTCTAATTCTTCTGATTGTGTGAAAATGCAAATCTGTTCATCTGTACCATATTGTACTAATACCACCGTTTTGTCATATTCAACTAACATTAGTAATTGTTCTAGTGTAAGCATCATTCTTCCTCCCATTCAATTTGTTTGATTGATACTAAACCAAGTGTTGCGAAATACTTGTATTCATCGTCCCACTCTCTAAAGTGTGTTAAAAGTGGTTTTCCACTACTATATGATTCTATTTGCTCACAATTACGTTCTTCAATTTGTTCTTCAACTTTATTTACCATTTCATGATAATACTTGAGCGCACCCTCATATGAACTGAACCCTCTCATCGCTGGCACTTTATAATCAACTATTACTAACCATGCGGTTTTCATTAATCATTATCTCCTTTAAATACTTCATCGTATAATTCTTGGATTGCTTCACGTTGTACTTTTATTACTGCTAATTGTGTTTCTGATATATTACTTTTGTTTCGTCTTATAGAATTTTGAAGATATGCAATATCCTTATTGTATTGAACAAGTGTTCGCTGGAATACACTTCTAATCTTAGTTCGTTCATCAATATTAACAAGCTCAAATTTTGAATCCCAAAATTCATTTAGGGTTTGTTCTAAGTCAAATAGGTTTGGTCCATAGTCTGGTACTTCACCATCATTGTCCATAATCCCATAACCACACGCATTTTTAATAATGTCATACTCTTTGCCTTCTGTGAAAAACGGCTCCTGTGGGTCTGCTTTTGTGCATTTCATTTTTCTTTGTATAGTTTCTGTCATTTCAATTCCTCCTCTACAGTCCATACCTCAATTAAATATCGTTCATGCCAACGTGCTAAAAACTCTTGTTTGCTTGGAAAATATACATCAATCTGAAATAATTCTTCAAGTACAGTTGTTTTTGAGAAACCAACGGTTAAAATTGTATCTGTTTCATCATCAATACCAATGTATACTCTTTTCATTTCTTCACCTCATCTTTAATCTTAACCAGTGTGATAAAGTCCATATAGTCAATTTTTAACTCTTCCTGATTATTATAAATTAATTCAGTTGCTTTGTCAAGTAATTCGTGTACTTCTTTTTTAATATCTTTTTCTGGTTCTGTGTCTTCTATTGTTAGATTAGATACTGTGAAATGTGAATAGTATCCCTCTTTTAATGCTTCTAATAATGCATCAATTGGTGTTGCATAACCGCCTTTAAACTCACCTACTTTTCTACCAACATCATTTTTAATATAAACCAAACCACCACCATCTGAAAAATAAATATCATATCCTTTTCCTAATGTGAATGGTTCGCCTTCTGCTACGTATGTGCATTTAATTTTTAGTGTCATTTTGTTTCCTCCACTTCTTTGATTGACTTGATTATATATCTGTGATTCTCTCTAAATGCGTGATAGGCATCATCAAATGAATATGCGTATAACCTTGTTGTTTTCGTTACACGTCTATATGCGTTACTTCCAACCATTGGTTCGTCAACTTCTACTTCTAAATCAAATAATAATTGTTTTCTAATCATTTTGTTTCCTCCTTAGTTATATTCCATATTATATAGTCTTTCTTTCATTTTGTCAAGTGATTCATATATGAATTGTTCTTCATTTGGTGGGAATAGTGTTTCAGTTGCAAAGCCACCATAAGTACATCTTACTGCTACATAACCATGTATTGGCTCATAACGCATAATGAAATGATAGTCCTTATTTAAGTCTGTTCCTTTTTCTGTCCATTTATAGTGCATATTGTTTTCCTCCTAAATGTTTTGTTTTGCTTGTGTGGTACATTTATTATACTAAACTATGTTGATTAATTTGTCAACACTTTTGTTTAAATTTTATTAAGTGTTACACTTCTAAGTTAAAATGTTACACTTTGAAATTGTAAAGTGCAACATTATTTTTAATTAGAAACACTTATATATCAACGTTTAAGAAACCAGTGTTCCAGTTGTACACTTGTTCCACTTTATTTTAACTTATCCCATATATATTAAATATATTTTTATATAATTTTTTTATTTTATATCAGTAGAAACAAAGTGGAACAAGTGGAACACTATGTAAGAAACGTTGATATAACAGCGTTTAGAGCGTTCCACTTTGTAATTGAGAAGTGTAACAAGAAGTGCCACAAGTGGAACACTTAGAACTAATCTGGTTTACTTATGGTTAATATGTTCCCTAAAGATTAATAAAGTATGCTATAATAAGTACATAAACAAATAGGAGGAATTAATTCATGAATGATAATAATGTAAAGGAAGTTCTAGGAGTATTACTTGGTTTACTATTGGCAGTAGCAATGTTAGGGTTTAATGTATATGTAATGTATATCGTATTAGTATCATTAGTAGCATGTGGGCATCCAGTGATTGCTGGTATCTTAGTAGTATCAATTATCGTTAAACTTATTGTAGGCTTTGCGAATAGAGGTGATAAGTAATGAACCACGAACTATCAGGTAAAACAGATAAGCAATTACTTAAAGCCAGTAAGTTAGAACTGCTGGGATATATCAGAGAACTAGAGGATAGTGTAGCACATCCAATGTTAACCACAGATACAATTGAATATGTAGAACCACCAACCCCATTAACATCATACTCCTTTGGCAATACCACACAGACAAAGGACATCTATTCGTTCTAATGATGAGGAAGTGTAAGGTTGCTTTATGCAGAGAGTATGTAAAGCAACCAGAGTTGTATTGTGATAAGCACAAAGGAATGAATGCAACGCAATACAATAAGTATGTAAGAACATCACCACAGAATAAGAAGTATGCAGACTTCTACCAATCAGGAGAATGGAAAAGGTTAAGACAATACAAGCTAAGTATCAATCCAATGTGTGAAGCATGTCATCGCAATGGAAACCAGTACACTAACCTAGCTACAATCGTCCACCATAAGCACGAGATTAGAACTGTTTTAGGTTGGAAAGAAAGATTAGATATTAATAATTTAGAATCAATCTGTCATGAGTGCCACAACAAAGAAGAACACGCTCACAGCTTCAAAAACGCTGGGAGGGCTAGCCACAAATAAAATTGTGGGGTGTCTGATAAAATGTAGGGCGGGGATAGTCAGAAAATTTTGATACCCCCGCCCTATAAATTTTTTGGAATCAAT
>ERZ791615.117-NODE-117-length-39709-cov-5.41494_pt1 | contig 39709 bp, 29 predicted proteins | sample MGYA00510273_ERZ791615 | MGnify/ENA primary metagenome ERZ791615 (study PRJEB30046, sample SAMN00715185) | human gut metagenome | study: EMG produced TPA metagenomics assembly of the A metagenome-wide association study of gut microbiota in type 2...
ACTAGCGCCGATGGTACTGCAATGCAATGCGGGAGAGTAGGTAACCGCCTTCTTTTAGAAGAGAGTTCTGAGACGAAAGTCTTGGGACTCTTTTTTTATTTGTGCTTTTCAGTTTTTTTTTGTAATTTTGCATTTCTTATTTAGATTTTATTCCACGTTTACGAAATGAAGATATATTCGGATGCCGAACTGGCACAAATACTTGATAAAGATATTTTCCATTTGATAGGTGAAGCGGCTGATGAGCTACATCTCGACTGTTATGTTGTCGGTGGTTATGTTCGTGACATTTTTCTTGAGCGTCCCTCCAACGACATTGACGTAGTTGTTGTTGGTAGCGGCATTAAGGTCGCTGACGCTTTGCGTCGTAAGTTGGGACGTAAGGCTCATATCTCTGTGTTCAAGAATTTTGGCACGGCTCAAGTGAAATATAAAGACTTGGAAGTTGAGTTTGTTGGAGCTCGTCGCGAGAGCTACAGTCACAATTCCCGAAAGCCCATTGTTGAGGACGGCACGCTTGAAGATGACCAGAACCGTCGCGATTTTACCATTAACGCAATGGCCATTCAGCTTAACAAAGCCCATTTCGGTGAGCTTGTAGACCCGTTTGGTGGTATCGAAGATTTGGAAGACGGCATCATCCGCACTCCTCTTGACCCCGACATCACTTTTTCTGATGACCCTTTGCGTATGATGCGTTGCGTCAGATTTGCCACGCAGCTAAAGTTTTTCATCGAAGACGAGACGTTTGAAGCTCTGACGCGTAACGCTGACAGGCTTAAGATTATCAGTGGTGAGCGAATATGTGATGAGCTGAACAAGATCATGAAATCGGCGCAACCCAGCCGTGGCTTTGTTGATCTTCAGCGTTCTGGGCTTTTGAATCTTATCTTGCCTGAATTGGCTGCTCTCGACATTGTGGAGACAAAGAATGGACGTGCACACAAAAACAATTTCTATCACACGCTTGAGGTGCTCGACAATGTGGCTAAGAATAGCGATAACCTTTGGTTGCGCTGGGCAGCTTTGCTTCACGACATTGGCAAGACCCGCAGCAAGCGTTGGGACCCTGCCTTAGGTTGGACGTTCCATAACCACAATTTTTTGGGAGCCAAGATGGTGCCAGAGATTTTCCGTCGTTTGAAAGAGCCTATGGACATGAAGATGAAATATGTACAGAAACTTGTCGACCTGCACATGCGTCCTATTGTCATTGCTGACGAGGTGGTTACAGACAGTGCTGTCCGTCGATTGCTCAACGATGCCGGAGATGACATTGATGACCTCATGACGCTTTGTGAGGCTGACATAACGAGTAAGAATCAGGTTAGAAAGCGTCAGTTCTTAGAGAACTTCCGTATGGTGCGCGAGAAGATTGCTGACCTTAAGGAACGCGACTACAAGCGTCTGCTTCAGCCTGTCATTGACGGCAACGAGATTATGGAGATGTTCCATCTTAAGCCTTGCCGTGAGGTGGGTGCCCTCAAGCAGTGTCTGAAAGATGCTGTGCTTGACAACAAGGTAGAGAACGAGCGCGAGCCTCTTATGCAGCTTCTTATGAAGAAGGCTGAGGAGATGGGCTTGTGTTGATTGGTCCATGTCTTTATTACTATGTTTTTTTGAGGATTTTGCTTCATATTTGCTCAATGGCAACTAATCTGTAGATAAGGGCCTTTGTGATAATATATGAGGCAAAATCCTCAACTTTTTTATTTGATTAAGCTCAAAAAATCATTACTCTTGAATAATTATTGTTAAATATCTTCCGCTAAATATAAATATGTGATAGATTGTTATTAATTTTGCAGTCGGAAACTTGAACGAGTGGTTTGAGTTTTCTTTATGACGTTTTTCAACGATAACTATTAAAAGGGAATAACATCATTCACGAGACATAAAGACATCAGAAATAATCTGGTTTTAGCACCTGATCTTAAAAGGAAATAGTTTATAACAAATAGAGATTAAAATAATTAGAAATTGAGATAATAAATTTAGGTATGAAAAGAAACAAGTTTTTATTGATTGCGGCTTTTGCTGCATTGCTCGTCTCCTGCGGTGGAGGCAAGAAGCAGGGAAAACCCGATTTTGGTGACAACGAATATGCTGTTCGTACAATCCAAGGTCAAAATGCGGACCTGCAGACCACTTATCCAGCAACCATCAAGGGTGTTCAGGATGTTGAGATTCGTCCGAAAGTGTCGGGCTTCATCACCAAGTTGTGTGTAAAGGAAGGTCAGAACGTCAAGGCTGGCCAGCTGTTGTTCGTTATCGACAACGTAACGTATGAGGCTGCCGTGCGTCAGGCCAAGGCTTCGGTGAGCGCTGCAAAGGCTGCTTTGGCTACTGCCAAGCTTACATATGAGAACAATCAGAAACTTTTTAAGAATAACGTTATCGGTGCTTTCGATCTTCAGTCGTCACAGAACAACTATGAGAGTGCAAAGGCACAGCTTGCACAGGCAAAGGCTGCTTATATCTCAGCCAAGCAGAACCTCGATTTCTGCTATGTGACCAGTCCCGCTACAGGTGTTATCGGTGACCTGCCTTACCGTGTGGGTGCTCTCGTGAGCGCTTCGTCACAGCAGCCCCTGACAACCGTGAGCAACATTAGCAGCATGCAGGTTTATTTCTCTATGACAGAGAAGGATCTTCTTGACCTTACAAAGACTGCCGGCGGTCTCCACGCTGCTATCAAGGATTATCCCGCTGTCAAGTTGCAGCTTGCTGACGGCACTATCTACAACCAGCCAGGTCATGTGGCAACTGTGAGCGGCGTCATCGACCCTACCACCGGAACCGTTTCTATGCGTGCCGACTTTGCTAACCCTGACCATCTGCTCAAGAGTGGTGCTTCGGGCTCAATTGTTGTGCCTCACGTTGCCTCTTCTGCTATCATCATTCCTCAGGATGCTGTGGCACAGGTACAAGACAAGCACTTCGTTTATGTTGTGGGTAAGGACAATAAGGTTAAGTATACAGCCGTTACAATCAATCCTAACGACGATGGCAAAAACTACATCATCACAAGCGGTTTGAGCATCGGCGACCGCATTGTTGTGAACGGAATTTCAAGTCTGCAGGACGGCATGGAGATCAAGCCGCTGACAGAGGCTCAGTATCAGGAGAAACTGAAGAAGACTGAGCAGCTGGGTGCCGCTCAGGGCGACCTTGGCGAGCTGAAGAAAGCTCTCACAAAATAAAAAAAAGACATTCAAATAAAATGGTTGACGACAATGCGGAATGTAGAAACAACGCATGGCGTGTTGCTACGTCAACTTGTCCAGATAAGAAGAAAATATGAAATTAGATAGATTTATCAAGCGCCCAGTGCTCTCCACCGTGATCTCTATCTTGGTGGTTATTCTGGGTGTGCTCGGCTTGGTGTCGCTGCCTATTGAGCAGTACCCGAACATTGCGCCGCCTACCATCATGGTGCGTGCCGCTTATACGGGTGCCAACTCGGAGACTGTGCTCAACTCTGTGCTCGCACCATTGGAGGAGCAGATCAACGGTGTGGAGGGCATGACCTACATGACCTCTTCGGCCACAAACGACGGTTCGGCTTCTATCACCGTGTTCTTTAAGCAAGGTATGGATGCCGACATGTGTCAGGTGAACGTCCAGAACCGTGTGTCGCAGGCTTCGGCCTTGCTGCCGGCTGAGGTTACAAAGGCTGGTGTGCAGGTTATGAAGCGTCAGTCGTCGACGGTTATCCTCTTCGGTCTTACTGCCGATGACGACCGTTACGATGACGAGTTCCTTGCCAACTATGCCAACATTAACATTGTGCCAGCCATCAAGCGTGTGAGCGGTGTGGGTGAGTGTCAGTGTTTCTCTCAGAAAGACTACACCATGCGTCTGTGGATTGACCCTGTGAAGATGAAGAGCTATGGACTTATTCCTACCGACCTCACAGGTGTGCTTGCACAGCAGAACATAGAGGCAGCCCCTGGATCAGTGGGTGAGAACAGCGACAACGCCTACCAGTACACGTTCCGTTATAAGGGACGTCTGAAGACTCCTGAGGAGTTTGGTGACATGATCATCAAGTCGACACAGGACGGCCAGACTATCCGTGTTAAGGATGTGGCTCGTGTTGAGATGGGTGCCCTTTCTTATTCGGTAGCTTCAGAGCTTAACGGCAAGTCGTCTGTGACCATGATGGTTACCCAGACAGCCGGTTCTAACGCAACCGAGATTGCCAAGAACGTCAAGACTCTCCTTGACGAGCAGGCCAAGACGCTGCCCCCGGGTCTCCACTTCGATGTGATGCAGGACGTTACCGAGTTCCTGTTCGCTTCTATCGAGGACCTTGTCAAGACCTTGCTTGAGGCGTTTGTGCTCGTGTTTATCGTGGTTTATGTGTTCCTTCAGGACACACGTTCTACGCTTATTCCGCTTATTGCCGTGCCGGTGTCGCTTATCGGTACGTTCTTCTTCCTTTATGTGTTTGGCTTCTCGCTGAACCTTCTGACCCTTGCAGCCCTTGTGCTTGCCATCGCCATTGTGGTCGATGATGCCATTGTGGTGGTGGAGGCCGTCCATGCCAAGCTCGACCTTGGATACAAGTCGGCACGTCAGGCATCTATCGACGCCATGAATGAGATCTCGGGTGCTATCATCTCCATCACTCTCGTTATGGCTGCCGTGTTCATTCCTGTGTCGTTCATGGGCGGAACATCAGGTACCTTCTACCGCGAGTTTGGTATCACCATGGCCATCTCCATCATCATCTCGGCTCTTAACGCCCTCACGCTCTCTCCTGCTCTCTGCGCCATCTTGCTGAAGCCGAAGAACGAAGACGGCACAGCGCGCAAGATGTCGATGGTAGACCGTTTCCATGCTTCGTTCAATGCTGCCTACGGCAAGGTGCAGAATCGCTACCGCAACGGCGTGCGCCGCATTGTGGAACGTCCTGTTATAGCCATCGGCTCTGTTGTTGTGGGCATCGCTGTTATGGCTGTGCTCATGAGCACCACCAAGACAGGTCTTGTGCCTGATGAGGATACGGGAACCGTTTTCTGTACCGTTTCTACGCCTCCAGGCACTTCTATGAAGAAGACTCAGGAGGTTATGGACCAGGTGGACCGCATGCTTGCTACCAACCCTGCCATCGAGAGCCGTATGCGCATCACGGGTTACAACTTTATCGCTGGCCAAGGCTCAAACCAAGGTACGTTCATCATCAAGCTGAAGAGCTTTGAGGAGCGTCAGAAGATGGAGGGTCCGCTGAAGTATATCGGCGTTCACAACCTCGGATCAGGCATGGTGCTCGGAATGATCTACAAGCAGACAGCAGCCATCAAGGGTGCACAGATTCTTGCTTTCCAGCCGCCTATGGTGCAGGGCTTCTCTGCCACCAACGGTCTGACCTTCTCTATGCAGGACCGCACGGGTGGTGATGTGAACAAGTTCTATGACGTGACGCAGAATTTTATCGCAGAGCTGAACAAGCGTCCTGAGATAAGCAATGCCATGACATCATACAACACGAAATATCCGCAGTATAAGATCGACGTGGATGTGGCAAAGTGTAAGCAGAGCGGCATTGATCCTTCTACGGTGCTTTCAACCATGCAGGGCTATTATGGCGGTATGTATGCATCAAACTTCAACGCCTACGGCAAGCTCTATCGTGTCTACATACAGGCTGACCCGAAGAACCGTGCCGACCTGAAGAGCCTGGACAACATCTTTGTCCGCACGTCAACAGGTGCGATGGCGCCCATTAACGAGTATGTGCAGCTTAGCCGCGTGTACGGTCCTCAGGAGATTGACCGTTTCAACCTCTTCACATCTATCAACGTGAACGCATCGGCTGCTGAAGGCTATTCTACCGGTGATGCCCTCAACGCCATGGCTGAGGTCGCAAAGACCGCGCTGCCTTCGGGCTACAGCTACGAGTTCTCTGGTCTGACACGAAACGAGCAGGAGTCGAGCAACTCGACAGGCATCATCTTCGTGCTCTGTCTGACGTTCGTGTACCTCATCCTCTCGGCACAGTATGAGAGCTATTTGCTGCCTCTGTCTGTAATCTTGTCTATTCCGTTCGGTTTGGCTGGTGCCTTTATCTTCACCAACCTGTTCGGCAACAACAACGATATCTACATGCAGATTGCGTTGATTATGCTTATGGGTCTGTTGGCAAAGAACGCCATCCTTATTGTGCAGTTCGCCTTGGAGCGCCGCCTGACAGGTATGGCCATCTCGTGGTCTGCCGTGCTTGGTGCCACCGCCCGTCTGCGTCCTATCCTTATGACCTCTCTGGCCATGATCATCGGTCTGTTGCCTATGCTTATGCCTTGGGGTGTAGGTTACCACGGTAACATGACTCTCGGTGCAGCGGCTATCGGCGGTATGTTGATAGGTATGCTTTGCCAGATTATGATTGTGCCCGCCCTGTTCTACATCTTCCAGACATTGCAGGAGAAGATCAAGCCTATCGAGTTTGAGGACGACAACGCAAGTGTGGACACAGAGATCAAGCAGTACACTAACCCCTATGTGGCAGGTGCTCTGCAGGGTCAGATAGACAAGAACTCTAAATAAAGAAACGATGAAACTTAGAAAAATAATGATTTTCGCCTCTGCCACATTGCTGCTCGGCAGTTGCGGAATATATAATAAGTACGAGCGTCCTGACGTCAATGTGAAGGGATTGGTGCGCGACTCTGCATCTATCTCCGACACATTGGCTGTGGCCGACACCGCCAGCTTTGGCAACCTGCCTTGGCGTAGCGTGTTCACCGACCCACAGCTTCAGTCGCTCATTGAGCAGGGCTTGGCTCACAACACCAACATGCTCAACGCAGCCCTTAACGTTAAGATGGTTGAGGAGCAGCTCAAGGTTGCAAAGCTGGCGTTTGTGCCAGCCTTCACCTTCTCGCCACAAGGTGTTATCACCTCATGGGACGGCAACAAGGCCACAAAGACCTACTCGCTGCCCGTTCAGGCAAGTTGGAGCATTGACCTCTTCGGCAATCTGCTCAACGTAAAGCGTAGCGCACAGATGAGTCTGCTTGCCACGAAAGACTATCAGCTCGTGGTGAAGACGGGTCTCATTTCCAACATCGCCAACATGTATTACACGCTCATGATGCTTGACAAGCAGCTCGAGCTTGTGAACAACATGGCTAATCTGACAAAGGACACCTGGAACCTGATGAAGCTCCAGAAGGAGCTGGGGCGTGCTAAGGAGACAAGCGTGCAGAGCGCCGAGTCGAACTACTATTCTGTGCTTGCACAGTCTGCCGACCTTAAGCGTCAGATCCGTGAGACCGAGAACTCGTTATCGCTCCTCTTGGGACAGCCCGCACAGACCATCAGTCGCGGAAAACTGGAGAACCAGTCGCTGCCTTCTGAGTTTAGTACAGGCATCGGCGTGCAGTTGCTCAGCAACCGTCCCGACGTTCACTATGCCGAGATGTCGCTTGCCCAGTGTTTCTATGACACTAACCAGGCACGCTCACGCTTCTATCCCAGCATCACCATCAGCGGCTCTGGTGCTTACACCAATAGTGGCGGTGGTGGCATCGTGAACCCCGGCAAGATGTTGTGGAACGCTGTCGGTAGCCTGACACAGCCCATCTTTGCCCACGGTCAGCTCATCGCTGGGCTGAAGGTGGCAAAGGCAAAGCAGGAGCAGGCTTACAACACCTGGCAGAACGCTGTGTTGTCGGCAGGTAGCGAGGTAAGCAACGCTCTCGTGCTCTACAACTCGTCAGACGAGAAGAGCAAGCTTGAGGCTAAGCAGGTGGAGAGTCTGCAAAAGAATGTGGAGTATGCCAAGATGCTGTTCTCACAGGGACAGGGCACCACTTATCTTGAGGTTATCACAGCACAGCAGAGTCTGCTCAACGCGCAGCTCTCAAAGGTTGCTGACGACTTCTACAAGATGCAGGCTGTCGTGAACCTCTACTACGCTCTGGGCGGAGGAAGAAACTAAATAAAGTGAAGAGTGAAGAACGAAGAGTTAAGAATTATGATGCTTCCCGTTTGTTGAAAAAACGATAAGAAGCGTCTTGCTCTCGTAAGAAAAAAGCGTAAGCTTTTGCCTCTTCGTTTTCCACTCTCTGTCCATAACTTCTAAAAAATAAAATTATGATTAGCGATAAAGCATACATAGCTCCTGGAGCAAAGCTTGGAAAGAACGTCACGGTTTATCCCTTTGTCTATATTGAAGACGATGTTGTCATTGGCGACGACTGTGTGATCTATCCTTATGTGAGCATTATGAAGGGCACGCGCCTGGGTCGTGGAAACAAGGTGTTCCAGAACACCGTGCTCGGTGCTGAGCCGCAGGACTTCAACTATAAGGGCGACGACACACGTCTCATAATCGGTGATGAGAACATCTTCCGCGAGAATGTTGTTATCAACCGCGCAACCTTCGCTGACGGTGAGACACGCATTGGAAACCGCAACTTCTTCATGGAGGGCGTACACATTTCTCATGACACGAAGGTGGGAGATTATGTGACCTTTGGTTATGGTACGAAGGTGGCCGGCGACTGCGACATACACAGTGCCGCTATCTTCTCGTCAGGCGTTATTGTCAACTCAAACGTGCGCATTGGCGGTGCGTCAATGGTTACCGGTGGTGTGCGCATCTCTCGCGATGTGCCTCCGTTCATCGTGGCTACCGACAACCCCGTGCGTTACGGTGGCGTGAACGAGACATTGCTTAAGTCGTCGGGCACAACAGACAAGGTGATCGGCCACATTGCCAACGCCTACCGTCTGGTGTTCCACGGACAGACAAGCGTGTTCGACGCTGTTATCCAGATTAAGGAGCAGGTGCCTGAGGGTAAAGAGGTGAACGCCATTATCGAGTTCATCAAGGGCACCCAGCTCGGAATTATTGGTAAGATTTAATCTTCATACCTTTTCTATATATTAGTGTTGTTCTAATATGGGCACGGCTGACTGTGTAGGTTCGCCGTGCCTTTTTTGTTGTTTATAGCCTTCTTTTTTTTCACATTTTTTGTTTAAATGTATTTTTATTATTAATTTTGCGTTTAGAAAACGCGGCTCATGAGATAAACCTAATATCTTCAGGATGTGGCCAAAACATACCATTATAACATAAATTACATATTACGGGTTTCTTTTAAACCACCTAAATAATAGTCAATGCTCATAGATATGGAAATGAACAAGATTACATTTTTAATTGTTTTGCTCCTTTGCATGGTATCTCCTTCAAAGGCTTCAAGCAGCGACGTTAACCAATGGCTCACCAAGCTTGACAAAAGTTTGGAGAAATCGTCGGTGTATCAGGCTCAGCATGAGCAGCACATACAGGATCTTAAGAAGATGATAACGGGCTATGAGAGTTTGGACGCACGTTTCGAGTTTACCCGCCGCATATTTCAAGCATATCTCTACTATAATGCCGATTCTGCCATTGTATATGCTCAAAAAAACATGAAGATTGCAGCCCAATTGAATAAGCCAGATCTTATTGCGCTTGCTAAGTGTAACCTCGCTTTCATTAGTGTCACTTCTGGCGACAACATACAGGCTTACAAGCTGATGTCTTCTATTGATGTCAGCGATATGCCGACTTGGCTAAAGATTGAATATTACAAGACCCAAAACAGGCTGTGGAATGAGCAACGTAACAGTTTTGTGGCATGCAAGAAGCAGCAGGCCATTTATGCGCGTTATGCAGAAAATGCTATTGATTCATTGCTTGCATTGGTTCAACCAAAATCGGCCAATTGGTTTCTGTATACCATCGCTAAGAAGGACTTAAAGGGAGACAATGATCAGGTGATAAAGCTTGTTAATCAGGCGCTTGCCAACACTAAAGACAAGCATTTAATGGCAGGACTTTTTATGTCGCAGGCATGGGCATATAAAAGGAAAGGAGACGAAGACAAGTCATTGGTGTGCTTTATAAAATCGGCCATTTGTGACAACGAGTCGTCAACGATGGAACTGACGTCGCTTTATAATTTGAGCAATTTCATAAAACACATTGACGATGCAAGGGCGAGCAAGTATATGGCAAAGGCTTTAGAAGCAATCAATTTTTTTAATGCTCCAATAAGGTTTGTCGCATTGAGCAACATCATGCCACAGGTAGAAAAGACCCGTCTTGGCATGGTTAGCCAGCAGCGCGACCTTTCCATCTGTCTCTGTGTGTGCGTGTTTGTTGTGTTGTGTGTGCTCGGCGGAGCCTATTATTATTCCCATAAGCTCAACTTACTATTGAAACAAGCGCACGCTCTTATCTCACAGCATCTTGACGAACTTAATTCTACAAATGAGCAGCTTGTTGAGGCAAACAAGGTGAAGAACGAATATATAGCGCGCACATTGTACGATTCTACCGAATACATATCTGCCCTTGAACACTATTTCAACATCGTGAACAAGGCGCTGGTAACCCGACAGTATGACAAAATAAAGAATCTCACAAGCCAAGACCTCATTGCCAACGAGCGCAGCGCGATGTTCAAGAATTTTGACAAGACCTTCCTTGCTCTGTTCCCTAAATTTGTGGAGCAGTATAATTCTCTTTTCAACGAAAGCGACCGCAAATATCCGTCAGAAGAAGGCACCTTGACGAGCGAGATGCGCATCTTTGCACTTATACGCATGGGCATAAGCGAGAATGAACGCATTGCCCACTATCTCGGATATTCTGTTCACACGGTGAACACATACAAGACAAGGGCAAAGAATCGCTCATTTGTAAACAACGACGAGTTTGAGAAACGCATTATGTCATTTTGAAAGCATAACCTTTCTTATAAGGTTCATATATGCGATTAATTTTGAACACCTACTTATTATAATTAAGGTGGGTTTTGAATATTATAAACGAAACTCACATTCGTCTTCTTTGGTTGCTTTATATGATGTAAGACAACAACAGGGAACTGTGGATAGTAACCGCAGCTCCCTGTTGTTGTTTGTTTTCAGCTTGTTTAAGTTGGTCTTCAACATTGGTCTTCAACATTGGTCTTCAACATTGGTCTTCCACATAAGTGGGTGCTCCTATAAATTTTGTTTTTCATTTTTTGCCCTTTTCCTGAGCATTTTTCATCGTTTTTTGGGCAGAAAATGACAAAAACATGAGATTTTCAGGCTTGTATAATCTTTCAAAATCGTTATACAAGCTTAAATGGACGGTTTTGTAAGTTATTGATTTTCAATATTGTTTTGAAGATATAACTCTCGCGATGTTTATACATTGGCTTTAGGTGTTTGCATTTTGGTTTAGAATTTCTAATTTTGCAACAGCTAAAAACGAAAGCGATAACCAAACCCAACAGCCAGGGCTTCTTTACGATGCCTATGGCAAGAGAGTAAATAACAAAACAATAACTTATCAATAATTAAAAACGTCATGAACATTTCTCAATTGCTCCTTATAGGAGGTCTCGGAACACCCGAGTTGATTATCACTCTTATCGTCGTGCTTGTGTTGTTTGGCGGAAAAAAGATTCCCGAACTTATGCGCGGTCTTGGAGTTGGCGTAAAGAATTTCAAGGATGGAGTGAACGGCATTGAAGCAGAGATAAACAAGGAAATGGACAACTGTCCTAACGCTCCTGTTGATAAGAAAGATGACAGACAGCAAGCTTGAAGCAAACGGACGACAGCTTGGCGAGATGTCAATCATTGACCATTTTGAAGCCTTGCGTTGGACGCTGGTAAGGGTGTTCACTGCTCTTGGTGTGTTCATAATAGGAGGCTTTGCTTTCGTGCCGTGGATATTCAAGCATGTGGTGATGGCGCCTATCGATAACGATTTCTTCCTTTATCGCTGGTTGGCCAAAGCATCGTCGATGTTTAAAATGGTACCCGATGATCTGACGCGTCCATTCCATGTCGACATTATAAACATAAGACTGTCGTCACAGTTCTTCCTGCACATGTCGCTGTCGTTCTGGTTGGCATTGCTCCTCACTTTTCCGTATCTTGTTTATGAGGTCTGGAAATTTGTGTGCCCCGCACTTTACGTTAACGAGCGTAGGAACATGCGTTTCACCTTCGTCTTCGGCACGGTGATGTTCTTTATAGGATGTGTGGTGGGCTACAGTGTGGTGTTTCCGCTAACCCTCCGCTTCCTTTACAACTACCAGCTCAGTGCCGACATCAGCAACCAGCTGTCGCTCGACTCGTATATGGACAACTTCCTCATGTTGGTGTTCATGATGGGCATAATTTTCGAGCTGCCGCTTGTGTCAATGTTCCTTGGCAAGATGGGACTGCTCAACCGCAGTTTCTTCAGAGAATACCGTCGTCACGCAATGGTGGCTCTGCTGGTTGTGGCTGCGTTCATAACGCCCTCTTCAGACCCCTTCACGCTCATGTCCGTGTTCATTCCCATCTACATCTTGTGGGAGCTGAGTGCGTTTCTTGTGAAGCCAGCCCAAAAGGACATCTCTGACGATTAATCTAAACAAAATAAAATAAGTGTGGCACGTTAAATGCTTACGCTTTGAAAAAAATAAACTTAACAACAATGGACAATTCAAAGATAAAAGTCGGCATAATTGGCTTTGGCAGAATGGGAGGCAAGTATTTGGACAAGTTTCTTAAGAACGGACGCTATGAGGTGGCCTACATCTGTGATGTGAACAAGGAGGCACGCGACTACGCCGCAAAGTTGTCGCCAAGCTCAACTATTGTTGCCGACGAACAGATAGTGTTTGAGGATCCCAAGGTGCAGGTGGTGGCGCTATGTACATTGGCCAACCTTCGCAAGGAACAAATAGATAAGGCCGTGCGCTATGGCAAGCACATCATCTCGGAAAAACCCGTGGCCGACACCGTGGAACGCGAGTGGGATGTGGTACGCACAACGGAAAACTCGAATGTGCTCTCCACCGTCAATCTCTATCTCCGCAACTCTTGGTATCATGAGACGATGAAACGTTTTATCGACGAGGGCGAACTGGGTGAGCTGGCTATCATCCGTGTGTGTCACATGACGCCTGGACTGGCTCCTGGTGAGGGTCACGAATATGAAGGTCCCTGTTTCCACGATTGCGGTATGCACTATGTCGACATTGCCCGTTGGTATGCCGGTTCCGAGTATTCTACATGGCATGCCCAGGGTTTGCGCATGTGGGACTATAAGGACCCTTGGTGGGTGCAGTGTCACGGCACGTTCCAGAACGGAGTGGTGTTCGACATAACCCAGGGCTTTGTCTACGGACAGTTGTCTAAGGACCAGACACACAACTCTTATATCGACCTTATCGGAACAAAGGGCATTGTGCGTATGTCACACGATTTCAAAACCGCCGTTGTCGATTTGCATGGTGTAACACGCACCGAGCGCATTGAACGTCCTTTTGGCGGCAAGAATATAGACGTGCTCATCGACCGTTTTGCGGACAGCATAGAGAAGGGACGCCTTGACCGTCGTCTGCCCACCTTGCGCGATTCGGCTGTAGCGTCCGAGTATGCGAAACGCTTCCTTGATGACAGCCGTCGCAACCGCCTGCCGTCAATAGGCGACAACCAGACGCTTGAACAGATAAGAGAGCGCCGCCGCAACATGACCAATGGTTATGGTTTGCTTCATGTGAGAAAAACAATTGATATTTCAACACCTATTATTTAACTTTTAATACGAATAATTATGCCTATTTCAAGACGAGACTTTCTTAAATCGGGAGCAGCCGCAATTGCCGGCTTCACAATTGCTCCAAGTTCTATTCTTGGCAAGAGCCATGGTCACATCTCTCCTACCGACAAACTTAACATCGGCGTAGTGGGAATTGGCGGTATCGGCCATTCTAACATCAACGCTGTGAAGGGCACAGAGAACATCGTTGCCCTGTGTGATGTCAACTGGGATTATGCCAAGGGCGTGTTCGATGAATTCCCAAAGGCAAAGCGCTTCTGGGACTATCGCAAGATGTACGAGGAGATGGGAAAGAGCATGGATGCCGTCATCATTGCCACGGCCGACCACACTCATGCCATCATCACCGCCGATGCCATGACGCTCGGCAAACATGTATATTGCCAGAAGCCTCTTACACACTCGGTGTATGAGTCGCGTCTGCTCACAAAGCTTGCCAAGTCAACTGGTGTGGCCACACAGATGGGTAACCAGGGTGCATCATGGGACGGCACACAGACTGTTTGCGATTGGATCTGGAATGGTGAGATTGGTGAGGTGACACGCGTTGACTGTGCTACCGACCGTCCTATCTGGCCACAGGGACTCAACGAGCCTGAGACCGTGGATGACATTCCTGCTTCGCTCAACTGGGATCTCTTCACTGGTCCTGCACGCCTCAATCCTTACAGCAAAGTCTATCAGCCATGGAACTGGCGTGGATGGTGGGACTACGGTACAGGCGCTCTCGGCGACATGGCATGTCACATCATGCATCAGCCATTCAAGGCTCTGCATCTGGGCTATCCCACAAAGGTTGAAGGTTCTTCAACACTGCTTCTCAACGCATGCGCTCCCCAGGCACAGCACGTTAAGCTCACATTCCCCGCACGCGACAATATGCCAAAGGTCGGCATGCCCGAGGTTGAGGTTCACTGGTATGACGGCGGCTTGATGCCTGACCGTCCAAAGGGCTTCCCACAAGGCAAGGAGCTGATGCAGGCCGGTGGTGGTCTGACCATCTTCCATGGAACAAAGGACACCCTCATCTGCGGATGCTACGGACAAAACCCATGGTTGCTCTCTGGCCGCAAGCCCAACGCTCCTCAGGTGGCACGCCGCGTAAAGGTTAGCCATGAGATGGACTGGGTGAACGCTTGTAAGGAGAGTCCGAAGTATCGTCACAAGTGTAACTCTGACTTCTCTGAGGCAGGTCCCTTCAACGAGATGGTTGTGATGGGTGTGCTCGCAGTGCGTCTCCAGGGCCTGAACAAGGTGCTCGAGTGGGATGGCGAGAACATGCGCTTCACCAACATTGGCGAGAACGAGACCATTAAAACCTGCATTAAGGACGGATTCACCATCCATAACGGCCATCCTTCGTTCAACAAGACATGGACAGAGCCGCAGAATGCTATCAAGCTGTCGCAGGAACTGATCAAGCATACCTATCGCGACGGATGGAAGTTGCCTGATATGCCGAAATAATTTTCGCCAAAGTATAACTAACTAAAAAGGAAACACAATGAAAAAGATTATATGTTCTATGGCTTTTATGGCCTTTATCGCTGGTGTTATGCCTGCTGGAGCACAGAAGAAAGTTTCGATTAACGTTTCTACCGAACTGATGGGCGATGAAAACAAGACCATCAGTGTTGCAAAAGACAGCAAAGGCTACATGACGTTGTTCGACGGCAAAACCTTCACTGGATGGCGTGGTTATGGCAAGGGTCATGTGCCCGCACGCTGGACTATAGAGAACGGCTGCCTCAAGTTTAATGCCGGACAAGGCGAAGGTGGCGACATCATCTTTGCACACAAGTTCAAGAACTTTGTGCTTGAGATGGACTGGAAGGTGTCTAAAGGCGCCAACTCAGGTATCTTCTATCTTGGGCAGGAGGCTAAGAGCCCCAAGGGATATGTTGAGCCGATCTTTATCTCAGCTCCCGAGTGTCAGGTGCTCGACAACGAGAATCACCCTGATGCCAAGTTGGGCGTTGACGGCAACCGCAAGTCATCATCTCTCTATGACATGATTCCCGCAAAGCCTCAGAACTCAAAGCCCTACGGACAGTGGAACCATGTAAAGATCGTTTGTGACAACGGACATGTAGAGCATTGGCAGAATGGTGTTAAGGTTGTGCAGTATGACCTGTGGACACCAGCGTGGACCGAGCTTCTGCAGAAGAGCAAGTTCTCTCAGGAGAAGTGGCCCGCTGCTTTCAACCTGCTCAACAACTGCGGCGGTGATAACCACGAAGGTTACATTGGCATGCAGGACCATGGCGACACCGTTTGGTTCAAGAATATCAAGGTGAAAGAGCTTAAGTGATGTTTAAGGGACAAGAGATTGTTGACAAGTGTAAGATGTTATCGTTATAAAAGGTATTCCCTTTTTTATTTGCCGCTCTTCTCTTGTCCCAAACCTAAAACCAAGGAACAATGAAAAAGATTTTATTAGCAGTAGCTGCCGCATTGCTCATCACAGGTTGCGGCAATAAGAAATGTCAGTGTAATTGCAATTGTGCGGGATGCGAATGCTCAACCGACACAGCTGCTGCCGACCAAGATTATGAGCTCAAGGTTGCTGACAAGAAAAATGTAGACATTGCATCCTTCCCCAAGGATAAGGATGGCTACATCGTGCTCTTCGACGGCAAGACTCTTAACGGATGGCGTGGCTACGGCATGGACAACGCTCCTAAGAGCTGGACCGTGCAGGATGGAGCGATAACCCTCAAAGGCTCGGGCACGGGCGAGGCACATGCTGCTGACGGTGGCGACCTTATTTTTGCGCATAAGTTCCAGAACTTTACGCTCGAATTGGAATATAAGGTAACGAAAGGCGCCAACTCAGGTATCTTCTACATGGCTCAGGAGGTGATGGGAAAGGTGAACGGCAAGTTTGAGTATTTGCCCATCTGGCAGTCTTCTTCAGAATATCAGGTGCTTGACAACGCCAACCATCCTGATGCACAGCTTGGGGTTGACGGCAACAGACAGTCGGCTTCGCTTTACGACATGATCCCTGCCAAGCCTCAGAACTCAAAGCCTTATGGCCAATGGAATTCGGTTAAGATTATGGTGTACAAAGGAACCGTTATTCATGGTCAGAACGGACAGAATGTTGTTGAGTATCATCTGTGGACGCCTAAGTGGACAGAGATGTTGCAGAACAGCAAGTTTAAGAAGGGTGGCGAGTTCCCCTACGCTTTCGAGTTGCTCAACAACATGGGCGGTGACAAGCATGAGGGCTACATAGGTCTTCAGGACCACGGCGACAGCGTGCAGTTCCGTAACATACGCATCAAGGTGATGGATTAAAGCCCTTGACGTGTGACGAAACAACAAAACATTGATTGACAGTTTCTTAAGAAAATCAAAATATGAAAAGAAATCTGATTTTTTCTTTTTTAGCAGCATTCTTTCTCTGCCTGCCACTCAGCGTGGCAGCGCAGAAACAGAATGGGCATGCCAAGCAGCATAAGAGCGTGAAGAAGGAGCTGTGTCTGCAACTCTACTCTGTGCGTGACCTTGTGCGCGACATCAACAAGGACGGCAAGGCCGAGGCTCGTTGGACCTCGCTGCTCTCGCGTCTTCATGACATGGGCTACACCTCAGTTGAGGCTGCATGGTATGATCAGGAGCACGGCACGTTCTACAACCGCAAGGCAAAAGATTTCAAGGCCGACATCGAGAAGGCTGGCATGAAAGTGCTCTCTTCGCATGTCAACCATGGTCTTACGGCAGAGGAGCTTGCTTCTGGCGATTTCACAAAGGCCCTTGACTGGTGGAAGAAATGTATTGCTGACCACAAGGCAGCAGGCATGAGCTACATCGTTAACCCGTGGATAGGTCTACAGAAGTCGATCCATGACCTTGATGTCTACTGTCGCTATCTCAATGCCATCGGCAAGATGTGCAAGGAGGCAGGTTTAAGCTTTGGCTACCACAACCACAACTACGAGTTTGAGAAAGTGGAGGGACAGGTGATGTACGACTACATGCTTGAGCACACCAACCCCGAGTATGTGTTCTTCCAGATGGACATGTATTGGACGGTGCGTGGCGCGTCAAGCCCCGTAGAATATTTCAAGCGCTATCCCGGACGCTTCAAGTCTTACCACTGCAAGGATCATCGCGAGATCGGCCAGAGCGGCATGGTGGGATGGGATGCAATCTTCCGCAACGCCAAGACAGCAGGTGTGCGTTATATCGTTGCTGAGATAGAGCAATGCACAATGCCTGTTGAGCAGAGCGTCAAGGTGAGTGCCCAGTATCTGCTGAGCGCCCCGTTTGTGAAGAGCAGCTATCCGGTAGCACAATAGAATATAAACGACAGGGCACGAGCAAGCGTCGCATGCCATGACAAACACAACTGAGGATTTCTCCTCGCTTTTTATTTTCTGATTTCTATGACTATGAGTCTTGACGCTTAGGGGCTCGTGTCATGTCGTTTACCCCATAACCATGAATGCACATTTAGGTTTTTAGTATTGGTATAAAAGATTGATTGGATTGGTTTGATTTCCCGTGTCTTGGGGCGTAATGGATCACAGGTCACATTCGTCTTCGCTCAGATGCTGCGTCATAGCATCCGTTATGTTCCCAAGACATGGGCTTTCAACCAAGGTGATGACAAAGGCAACGGCAGAAATTATTTTATGTCTTGCCTTGTATCTTGAGGCCTTACTTTGCTTAATGCCAAGAGAACACAAGAGAACCCAAAAATGGTGCGTTTCTAAAATGAAATTGATTACCTTTTAAATAAATGTTTCAATCCAAAATTAAAATTTACGTTTATGTATGACAACCTGAAAAACTATGCAACCAAAGCGTTAATTGTCTCGGCTTTGTTGGGTGGCAACTCGGTCATGATGCCTGCCTTCGCCGCAGGTGAGCATGGCATGGCTGCGCCAGCTTTAGACGGTCGTGTTAAGGGCACTGTTACCGATGCAAAAGGTGAGCCGCTCACGGGAGTGGTGGTAAGGGTGGTAGGCGCCGATGTGTCGTATGCTGCCGTTACAGACATTGATGGAAAGTTCAACATCAAGGTGCCTAACAAGAAATCGATGCTCGAAATTAGGGGCGTGGGTTACAAGACCAAGCGTGTAAGTGCTCAAGGTGACCTCAATATCAAGATGGAAGAAGACATCTCCAATCTTAACGAGGTCGTGGTAATTGGCTATGGCACACTCGACAAGAAAGAGGTTACAAGTGCCATCACGTCAATCAAGGGCAAGGACCTCATGGTAGGTGTCGGCGGTGCTGACGTGTCGAGCGCTCTGCAAGGCAAGATCAGCGGTTTGGTGATGAACAACGTTGGTTCGGTCAACTCAGAGACTACTTTCCAATTGCGTGGTATGACGTCAATCAATGCAGGACGTTCTCCGCTCATCGTTATCGACGGTTTCCCCGGTGGCGACATCCGCTCGCTCACACAGGAGGACATTGCCTCTATCGATGTGCTTAAGGATGCTTCTGCAGGTGCCATCTATGGCACACGCGCTGCTTCGGGTGTGATTCTCATCACCACAAAGAGCGGCACAAACACAAGCGGCAAACTCAATTTGACGTATGCCAACGAGTTCTCTCACCGCCAGACATACAATGCTCCGAAGATGTTGTCTGGACGCGAGTATGCTGAGCACAACATCGGCACCGACTACGGCTCTGATACCGACTGGTGGGACGAGATGATCAACCACAAGAACTTCTCGACCAAGCATCACCTCTCGCTTCAGTATGGCACCGACAAGGCACAGGTTTATACCTCGCTCTATTATAACAAGATGGACGGTATGGCCATTGTCGACAGCCGCAAAGACTATGGTGGCCGCTTCAACGCCAACTTCAAGCTCTTTGACGGATGGCTCGAGTTTAAGCCAATGGTCGACTATCGTCAGGCATCGCGCAACAACCACTGGCCCAACTTCCAGCAGGCTCTGTTCAACAACCCTACGCGCTCACCTTACGATGAGAACTCGGAGACAGGATTCAACATCTGGCAGAACGAGACGCTCGACTATAACGTTGTGGCCGATGCCCATCTCTACACCTATGAGGGCGTTGACAAGTGGTTCAAGCCCGAGTTGGTGATGAAACTGAACATTAAGCCTGTGCCAGGATTGTCTTATCAGCAGACTTTTGGCTATGAGAACCGCCAGTGGGAGAACCATACCTACAACCCGAGCTATAGCCGCACCTCTATAGAGGACAACCACAAAGGATCGGCTTATCTCGGATTCTCTAAAACAGAGAATATTACATCTGAGGGCTATTTCACTTACGTAAACGAGTTTAAGAAACACACCATCAGTGCTGCCGCAGGTTATTCTTATTTCGAGTATAACCAAGAGGGCTTCAACATGAGCAACTACGACTTCTCGGTTGACGGTGTGAAGTTCTGGGACATAGGTCAGGGTACCGGTCTGAGCGATGGCAAGGCTTCAATGTCGTCGTCAAAGGCTCCTACTGAGAAGCTGTTCTCAGTGTTCGCACGTGCCAACTATGCCTACAACGACACCTACATGCTTTCTGCATCGATACGTCACGAAGGCTCTTCAAAGTTCTCAAGCGACAAGCGTTGGGCCAATTTCTGGTCACTCTCAGGAGGATGGCGCATCTCAGGTGAGAAGTTCATGAAGAACATCAAGTGGATTGACGACTTGAAGTTGCGTGTCGGCTACGGTGTGACAGGTAACAACAACTTCTCGTCAACCTACATGGCCAACATGCTCGGCTCCGATGCCTACTGGCTCTTGCCGAACGGCAACTGGAAGACTTCATACGGAAAGTCGCAGAACGTGAACCCCAACTTGGGATGGGAGCAGAAGAAGGAGTGGAACTTCGGTCTCGATTATTCGCTTCTCGGCGGACGTCTCTATGGCAAGTTCGACTACTTTGTTCGCAACATCGACAATCTTCTCTACGAGGTTAGTGTGCCGCAGCCTCCCTACACTCAGGGCACACAGTGGCAGAACATTGGTAAGATGCAGATCAAGGGATGGGAGTTTGAGATTGGCGGTGTTCCCGTCAAGACAAAAGACTTTGTGTGGACCTCCAACCTTAACTTGAGCCACAACAGCGGAAAGATCAAGACCCTGTGGGGCAACAACTCTTACTACAACGGTAACGGCTTCCCCGCTCCTGGCACACCAGGCGATGCTGCACGCATTGAGGAAGGCTCAACCATCGGTAAGTTCTTCATCTGGAAGTTTGCTGGCTTCGACGAGAACGGCAACTTCCTTCTCTACGACAAGGACAACAACGTCATTCCTGCAGAGAAGAAGACCGAGCTTGACAAGCGCTACATGGGCGACTACAACCCCAAGGTCATAGCATCATGGAACAACACGTTCACCTACAAGAACTGGGACCTCGGCATCAACATGCGTAGCTGGATCGACTTCGATGTCTTCAACACCATGAACATGTACTTCGGCATCCAGGGTCGTGGCAACAACAATGTGCTGAAAGACGCCTATGGCAAGTTCGACCACATCCGTGGCGAGAAGCAGATTTGTGATTACTACCTTGAGGACGGCACCTTCCTGAAGATTGATGCCATAACTTTGGGTTACACTTTCGACATGACGAAATACACCAAGTTTGTAAAGAACATTCGTCTGTGGGGCACCTGCGGCAACGTGTGCTGCATCACTGGCTACAGCGGCATGAACCCCGAGGTCAACATCGCTGGATGGGATCAGGGTACAGAGAAGTTCTGGGATGGCTACTATCCCATGGCACGCACTTGGACTTTTGGAATGCAGTTTAATTTCTAAAAAAAATCACGAATATTATGAAAACCAAAAACATATTGAAGTCGGTGATTGGGTGTGTTGTCGCATCGGCGGCACTCACCTCATGCAACGTCGACCCCGAATTTTACACTCAGGTCACCCCAGAGACATTCTACACCAGCCAAGAGGCCGTGTATCAACGTTATGCGCGACCTTTTACCCACTGGAGATGGTATGCTGGACAAAGTGAGGACTTATGGCGTCTACAGGAGCTCGGCACCGATGAGTTCATGTTGCCAACAAGAGGTAGCGACTGGTTTGACGGTGGAAACTACCAGAAGCTCCACCACCACGAGTACACTGACGACATGGCATGTATCTCTGAGGGATGGAAACTGTCGCAGATGGGAACAGCCCTTGCGTGGGATGCGCTTGAAGACCTTGAGGATGTAGATTTCAACAAATTGGGATTCCCCGAAGGCACACGCGAGTCGATGCTCACCCAGCTGCAGTCGCTCGTGTCCTATTTCTATCTTAAGGGCCTTGACCTCTTCGGCGGCATGCCGCTTTACACCACTACACGAAGCGACATCCAGCCACGCGCAACCGACGAGCAGACCTTTGCTTTCATCGACTCGTTGCTCACAGTGTCGCTGAAGGGACTGCCTGTAAAGCAAGAATTGGGAGCCAAGGAAACGGGTGCCATCAACGCTGCAGCTGCTGCCGCAATGAAGGCTCAGCTCTATTTCAACGCCAAATCTTACATACGCAAGGAGATGTGGAGCGAGTGTGCTGCCATCTGTCAGGACATCATCGACGGCAAGTATGGCAAGTATGCGCTTGATCCCGACTGGACCAACATTTTCGGATTCAACAACGAAACGAGTCCTGAGATCATCTGGAGCGTGCCGAGCGAGAACGCAAAGCTTGAGACCGATGGCATGCACTGGTCACTCATGGTGCCCTATAACTATCGCAACTATCTGGGCAGTGTTGAAAACTCTGGCTCCAACAACGGTCTTGGTCTGACGCCAGGTCTTGATCCCACAGGCAAGCCCTACACCTATAAGCTTGGTCGCGTCTACTCCAAGTTCAACGACAAGGACATCCGCAAGCAGAATTATGTCTATTTGGGCGACGGCAAATACCGTGGAATGTTCATCGTGGGCAAGTTGCAGAACCCGCTCAATCCCGAATGGGTCTGCCTCGGTAGCCGCGAGTATAAGGGTCAGATCATCAACGAGGTAGACCAGGTGGCCTATTTCACTCGTGTTAAGAATGACCTCTACAAGAATGCCGATGGTTCTTATATGTATAATTCGGTTGCCGACTTACCCTCAACAATCGCTACTGCCGAGGAAAACTCTGGCATTCGCGTCACAAAGGTAAGTCCACGCCCTACACAGGAGGACAAGAAGCTCTTGTTAAACCCCGATGTTCCTATCATTCGTTTGGCTGAGGTTTACTATATGTTGGCCGAGTGTAAGATGCGTTTGGGCGACAAGGCTGGAGCCGCCACGCTCATCAACACCGTGCGCAAGCGCTACTTTGAGAACGGCAACGACCCCGACCCCGTAACCGCCGCCAACCTCGACAAGTATCGTATGCTCGACGAGTGGCAGCAGGAGTTTGTGGCTGAGGCTCGCCGCCGTACCGACCTTGTGCGTTGGGATGCTTACGTCACAGAAGACTGGTGGGACCACAAGGCCACCAATAACACTAACTTTAACCGCTTCCCCATCCACTATTCTGTTCTTGAGGCTAACCAGAAGCTGAAGCAGAACCCGGGCTATGGTCGCGATTAACGGTTAAGCGATAAGCTAATAATATATAAGGTGGGTCGTCTTTTCGACCCACCTTTAATTCGTTTTTATCACATACTTATGAATTTCAGAAGATTTTTAGCATTGGCATCTTTGGCTTTGTTGCCTTTGTGCAGCATGCAGGCAACGACACAAGCAGCCGACGATGCTCAGATGAACCGGTTCATCGATGGCCTGATGGCCAAGATGACGCTACAGGAGAAGATAGGACAGCTCAACCTCTCCGTCACGGGAACAATCGTCACAGGACAAGCCAAGAGTAGCGACATTGCCGGAAAGATAACGCGCGGCGAGGTGGGCGGACTGTTCAATCTTAAAGGCGTGAAGAACATACGCGACATGCAGAAGATAGCGGTGGAGCAGAGTCGCCTGAAAATTCCGTTGCTGTTCGGCATGGACGTTATCCATGGCTACGAGACGGGGTCCCCCATGCCCTTCTCGCTCTCTTGCTCCTGGGACATGCAGGCCATAAAGCGCAGCGCACAGATAGCGGCACAGGAGGCATCGGCCGACGGCTTAAACTGGACCTTCTCACCCATGCTCGACATCTGTGTTGACCCGCGCTGGGGACGCATGGCCGAGGGCAGTGGTGAGGACCCTTACTTAGGCTCTCAGGTTGCCCGCGCCATGGTTGAAGGCTATCAAGGCACCGACCTGTCGGCACCCAACACGGTGATGGCGTGCATCAAACATTTTGCTCTTTACGGTGGCTCTGAGGCGGGGCGCGATTATAACACGGTCGATATGAGCCGTTGGCGCATGTTCAACTATTACATGCCTCCCTACAAGGCAGCCGTCGATGCTGGCGCCATGAGTGTAATGACCTCCTTCAACACCGTTGAGGGCGTTCCTTCCACCGCCAACCGCTGGCTGCTTACCGATGTGCTGCGTGGCATGTGGGGCTTCAAGGGCATGGTCGTGACCGACTATACTGCCATCGCCGAGATGATGGACCACGGTTTGGGTGATCTCAAGACTGTGTCGGCACTTGCCCTGAACGCCGGCACCGACATGGACATGATGTCTGACGGTTATCGTGGCACGTTGGCACAGTCGATAGCTGAAGGCAAGGTGTCTGAAGCCGCTGTCAACGCCGCCTGCCGACGCGTCTTGGAGGCCAAGTGGAAGCTCGGACTCTTTGCCGACCCTTATCGCTATTGCAACGAGAAGCGTGCCAAGAAAGAGATTTTCACTCCTGCCCACCGCGCGGAGGCCCGCAACATTGCTGCTGAGACATTCGTCCTTCTGAAGAACAATGGCAATGTGCTGCCCTTGCAGAAAAAGGGACGCATAGCCCTTGTCGGTCCGTTGGCCAGCAGCAAGCGCAACATGTCGGGCACATGGAGCTTGGTTGCCCGCTTTGATGAAAACAAAACGCTGCTGCAAGCCATGAAAGAGGCTGTGGGCGACAAGGCAGAGGTGCTGTATGCCAGAGGCTGCAACTTCATGCACGATGCCAAGCTTGAGGCTAATGCAGGAATATATGAGCGCGACAAACGTTCCGACAAGGAGATGCTTGATGAGGCTATTGCCGTGTCACGCAATGCCGATGTCATCGTGGCTGCCGTGGGCGAGTCGTCGGATATGAGCGGCGAGTGTTGCAGCCGCAGCAATCTTGACATGCCCGATGCCCAGCGCGACATGCTCGCCGCCCTGAAGAAGCTTGGCAAGCCCATTGTGCTGCTCAACTTCTCTGGCCGTCCAACGGTGATGACATGGGAGAACGATAACATTGATGCCCTTCTCAATGTGTGGTTTGGAGGATGCGAAACGGCCGATGCCATCTGCGACGTGCTCTTTGGCGACAAATGTCCGAGCGGCAAGCTAACCGCCACCATGCCCAAGAGCGTGGGACAGATTCCGCTCTACTATAACCACCTCAACACAGGTCGTCCGCTTGAGGAGGGCAAGTGGTTCTCAAAGTTCCGCAGCAACTACCTCGACATCGACAACGATCCGCTTTTCCCCTTCGGCTATGGCCTGTCTTACGTCACGTTTAGCTATGGCAAGCCCCGACTCTCATCCAACACCCTCACGATGGGCGGCAGCCTGACGCTCACGGTTGACGTTACCAACACCGGCGACCGCGATGCCGACGAGGTGGTGCAGCTGTATGTTCGCGACCTTGTGGGCAGCTTGTCACGCCCTGTGAAAGAACTGAAAGGCTTCAAGCGTATAAACTTGAAAAAGGGCGAGACCAAGGCGGTGAGCTTTACCGTCACTCCCGATGATCTGAAGTTCTACAACCAGCAGCTCGAGTATAAGTGTGAGCCAGGCGACTTCAACATCATGGTCGGCCCCAACAGCCGTGATGTGCAGACGCTTAAGTTTAGCTTGAAATAGACTGAGGCCTTGCAATCCTTCTTAACAATTAACAAATCTAATAAAAAAAAACAGCGGAAACCTTAAGGTTGCATTAAAACCTTTTGGTTTCCGCTGCTTTATTTCGCGTTTCTGTATTTTTCTGTTCTTCTGTTCTTCTATTCTTGTTTTATATCGTGCGTCCCTGCACAACAAGACTTTGGTCTGAAGGCAGAATGTTTCCTTCAAGCGTTATGCGGTTTGAGTTGAAGTTTGGACTCACGGTTATGCTTGCCTCGTTGTTGTCCTTCCACATCCTTATGTAGACCTGCGCCGAGATGGCAATGCCCTGAACATAGAACGAGAGCGTGGTGCTGCCCTTCTTGTCGGTTTCCATCTTATACTTGCCAATCGTTCCTTCCACCGTCACGCCACCCATGCCGTTGGGACCGGCAACAGGGATGTTGAACGACAGCTGCACCGTGGCTTTGTTTTTCTTCACGGCCACAAAGTTGGTCGACGGCGTGACGTAGGCGCGTTGTCCATACTTGAACACTACGCGGTTTGCCTCAAGCGTGAACATAGAGTCGCGCATGGCTTGCAGAGCCTGCTCATGTTGTATGCTGTCAATCTGCTGTTGCAAGCGTTTCTGTTCCTGCCTGTTGAGCTTTTGTTTCAGTTCTACCTGTGCCTTTTGCTCGTTGAGCTGTTGCTGTTTTCCGTACACGTCATCCTGTGCGTGCATGCTCATTGCGCCAATCATGACCGCAATGAGCGTTAACAAAATCTTTTTCATAATCAGTTGTCTCCTTTTTTTATAGAAAACGTATTCTTCAATTCTCTTTTATCTGAAAACACTGATAAAGCCAAAATCTTGTATGACAAACCTTTATTGTTTGTTAAACCCAAATCGGTCGTTAGGGCTTGCTTGTATTTTGGCTTTTTAGAAGAGTTGATTTTGTTTGGCTTTTAATGAGTAATAGCGAGCTATTGCGAATTAAAAACAAGCAAAAGACACCTTATAAAAAACAAAAGACTGCAAGCAGTTTTAAAATACTACATAAAACGGCCTAATGACCGATTTGGGTTAATAAGATGCCGTGCATGCAAAACCTTCTGCTGCCACGCGGTCGCGTATGGTGTTAAGCTCTTCGCGAGTGGCTTTCAGAAGGTCCTGGTCTGGTGTCTCGCGGTCAATGGTGTAGATCATTACCTCCATTGGCTTGATCTTGCGCAGGGCTTCAAGCCATGGCCTGACAAAGCGCTCAGAGGTGTTGTCCACATTGTCGGCACCCATGCGGCCTTTCATGAACATGGTCTGTATGATGACGTGGCCGTTGAACGAGCGCAGCCCCTCAATGATGTTGTCCACGTTATAGTTGGGGCTGACGGGGCGGTCCACCTTTCTTATATAGTCGATGTCCACGGTGTCGAGCTTAAGGATGTTGTTGTCAACCTTCATCAGCGCGTCATGAACCTGTGGTCGGTGAATGAACGTAGAGTTGCTGAGCACCGACACTTTGGCTTCAGGAAAATATTTGTCTCTTAGGGCTATGGTGTCGTCAATTATTTCCGCAAACTGTGGGTGTCCTGTCGGCTCGCCGTTACCTGCAAAGGTGAGCACGTTAGGCTCTGTGCCGCTGTCGCGCATCTCAATGAGTTTCTTCTCCAAAGCCTCGCTCACCTCCTCGCGTGAGGGGCGTGGCAGGGTGGGGCGGTGGTCGGCGTTGTAGCCACACTCGCAGTAGATGCAGTCGAACGAACATGTCTTTCCGTCTGCCGGTTGCAGATTGATGCCTAACGAGATGCCCAGTCGTCTGCTGTGAATCGGTCCGAAGATGGGCGATGGATAAATTATTGTTGCCATAATGTTATTACCTTTTTCTAAATTATTATCTCTTTCTTCTTTTTCGTTATCTCTTTTCTTTCTCTTTTTTCAAAGAAAAAGTCTCTAATTCGGCACAAAAGTAATAATTATTTGTGAAACGAGCACCATCTTTGCCTTATCCTCTTGTTAATAGTGGTTAAACCTTATGCTGTGTGGATTTTTTTTTGTTACTTTGCAAGAAATTTGGTGTATTATACCTGTTTGCAAATGGGAAAAAAACGTAAAAAGACCGGCAGTCGTCATGGATTGCAGGCGATAACTCTATGTATAAGCACCGCCATGGTGCTTGTGTTGTTGGGTCTTGTCACCCTTTCGGTGCTCACGGCTCGCAATCTCTCGTCATACGTTAAGCAGAACATTGTCGTGACGCTCATGCTTCAAGACGACATGACCGACTCGGAGGCGCAACAGTTTTGTGCCCGTCTCGGAACATTGTCTTATGTCAACAGTATGGAGTATATAAGCAAGGAGAAAGCCTTGCGTCAAGGCATCAAGATGTTGGGTGAGGACCCTCGCGAGTTTATCGGTGCCAATCCGTGGCCACCGTCAATAGAGCTGACGCTGAAGGCCGACTATGCCAACAACGACTCGTTGAAATATATCTCGCGCGAGCTTACGGCTTATCCTAAGGTCACAAAGGTGAGCTACCAACGCGACCTGTTGGAGAACGTCAACCGCACGATTGCGCGTGTGAGCCTTGTCCTCCTTTCGTTGGCTGTGTTGCTCACCATCGTGTCGTTCTCGCTCATCAACAACACCGTGCGCCTCGGCATCTATGCTCGTCGCTTCTCCATCCACACCATGAAACTTGTGGGTGCTTCTTGGAGCTTCATCCGTGGGCCGTTTGTGCGTCGCGCCGTCGGCATCGGACTTCTTGCCTCTGTGTTGGCTTGCGCCGCTCTTGGCGCTATCTATTATGCCCTCTTCCTCTATGAGCCCGAGATCTTGAGCTTCCTTACCTGGGATGTGCTTGCCATCACCGCTGGCGTGGTGTTCGTTTTCGGCATTGCTATAACCGCGTTCTGTGCCACGATTTCCGTAAACAAATTCTTGCGGATGAAGGCGGGGGAACTGTATAAGATTTAAATTACAAAGGCAGTCCGCCTTTGAAAGGGAAAAGTGAAGAACGAAGAGTGAAGAATTCAATAGACTCGCCTTTGAAAGGGAAAAGTGAAGAACGAAGAGTGAAGAATTCAATAGACTCGCCTTTGAAAGGGAAAAGTGAAGAACGAAGAGTGAAGAATTCAATGGACTTGCCTTTGAAAGGGAAAAGTGAAGAACGAAGAGTGAAGAATTCAATAGACTTTTTAAAAGGTAAAAAATGAATAAGGGAGTTGATGTTTCTTGAAAGATGGTAATCTTTGAAAGAGGATAATCTTTGAAAGAGGATAATCTTGAAAGGAAGGGCAAAATCGGCTGAAAGCCGATAATTCAAAAATCAAAAATCAAAAATCAAAAATCGATAACTTCCTGTCACAAAAATAAGAAAAATGGATAAAAGAAATTATGCGTTCGGCAAGACCAACTTTATATTGTTGGCTGTCGGCATGTTGATTGTTGTTGTCGGCTTCTGCCTTATGAGTGGCGGCGGTTCCGATGAGACGGTGTTCGATGCCTCTATCTTCGATGCCCGCCGCATCAAGGTGGCACCCGTTGTATGCCTCGTGGGCTTCCTCTCTATGATCTATGCCATCGTGCATAAACCTAAGGACAACGATGACAACAACATAGAGGAAACGAAAGCTGATGATGACGTTGAGGCTTAATGGCTGAAGCGATAACGTCTATAATTGACAATTAAAAAGAAGGGAAAGAAGAAGAACAATGAATTGGTTTGAAGCATTGGTCCTTGGCATCGTGCAGGGACTTACAGAATATCTGCCCGTGAGCAGCAGTGGTCATCTCGCCATCGGCTCATATCTCTTTGGTGTAAACGGTGAGGAAAACCTCGCGTTCACCGTCTTGGTGCATGTGGCAACGGTGCTCAGCACACTCGTGGTGCTGTGGAAAGAAATCGACTGGATCTTGAAAGGTCTGTTCAAGTTTAAGATGAACGACGAAACAAAATATTTCCTCAACATCGTAGTGTCGATGATCCCTGTTGGTGTTGTGGGAGTGTTCTTCAAGGACAAGGTGGAAGAAGTGTTTGGATCAGGTCTGCTCATCGTCGGACTGATGCTCCTCGTCACCGCTGCCCTCCTCACCTTCTCTTATTATGCCAAGCCGCGTCAGCGTGAACACATCTCTTTGAAAGATGCGTTCATCATCGGTCTGGCCCAGGCTTGTGCTGTTATGCCCGGACTCTCACGTTCAGGAAGCACCATCGCCACAGGTCTGCTCCTCGGCAACAAGAAAGAGAAGCTTGCACAGTTCTCGTTCCTCATGGTCATACCTCCCATCCTTGGCGAGGCTCTCCTCGATTTGCTCAAGGCCGCTAAGGGCGAAGAGGCGTTTGGCAACATCGATGTCCTGCCGCTTGCCGTTGGCTTCGTGGCTGCCTTTGTGAGCGGCTGCGTCGCTTGCAAGTGGATGATCAACATCGTGAAGAAAGGCAAGCTCGTGTGGTTCGGCGTTTATTGTGCCATTGCCGGAGCCGTCACCATCGTGTGCTCGCTTCTCTAAAAGAATAGAGACGTGAATGTCCCCCTCTCCAGAATAGTAAAAAACAAAAAACTCTGAAATCCAAATAATGAATTTCACTAAAGGCGAAATTATCGCTATCAACAAGCCATACCGCATGACCAGCTTTGGCGCCTTGGCTTACGTTCGTAAACGCATAAGTGAGCGTAGCGGCGTGAAGCGCGTCAAGACAGGCCACGCCGGTACACTGGACCCTCTGGCCACAGGCGTGCTCATCCTCTGCACAGGTAAGAAGACCAAAGAGATAGAGACGCTGCAAGCCCACTCTAAGGAATACACTGCCACCCTACAGCTCGGAGCAACAACACCCAGCTACGACTTGGAGCATGAGGTTAACGCCACCTATCCTACCGACCACATCACCCGTGAGCTTGTCGATGAGGTGCTACAGCAGTTTGTCGGCGACATAGAGCAGGTGCCACCGTCTTACAGCGCGTGCAAGATCAACGGCGACCGTGCCTATAAGCTGAAACGTCAGGGCGAGACCGTGGAGCTGAAAGCCAAGACCGTGCATGTCGATTTTATCAACGTGCTCTCTTTCGATCCCGAGACCATGCTCCTGCAGATCCATGTGGGCTGCGGCAAAGGTACCTACATACGTTCCTTGGCACGCGACATAGGCAGAGCGCTCAACAGCGGTGCTTACCTCACGCAGCTCTGCCGCACCCGTGTCGGCGACGTGAGCATTGACGACTGCATCAAGCTTGACGACATCGAGCAATGGCTCGACAACCAGAACATAGAAAAAACAGACAAAGAATCAAAGAATAATGAAGTTATCACAGTTTAAATTTAAATTGCCAGAAGAACAAATCGCACTCTATCCTCACAGCATCTACCGTGAGTTTAAAAACGATGAGGGCGAGATGGAGAAGTTTCGCATCACACGCCGCGACGAGTGCCGCCTCATGGTGTTGCACCGCAAGTCGCAGCAGATAGAGATGTACAAGAAGAACGAGAACGGAAAACCCATCGAGGGCGAGTATCTCGATTTCCGCAATGTGCTCGACTATTTTGATGAGGGCGACACATTCATCTTCAACGACACCAAGGTGTTCCCCGCACGTCTCTATGGCACCAAGGAGAAGACCGATGCCAAGATTGAGGTGTTCCTGCTGCGCGAGCTCAACGAGGAGATGCGTCTGTGGGACGTGCTCGTGGAACCGGCCCGAAAGATCCGTATCGGTAACAAACTGTTCTTTGATGAGAGTGGCACCATGGTCGCTGAGGTCATAGACAACACCACCAGCCGCGGACGCACCCTGCGCTTCCTCTACGACTGCCCTCACGACGAGTTCAAGCGCGAGCTGTTCGCCTTAGGCGAGGCACCGCTCCCACGTTATATCATCGACCGCCGCGAAGATCATCACGGCACCGAGGACGACTTTGACGACTTCCAGTGTATCTTTGCCAAGAACGAGGGTGCCGTAACAGCACCTGCCACAGGCCTTCATTTCAGCCGTGAGCTGATGAAGCGCATGGAGATCAAGGGCATCAACTTCTCTTATATCACCCTCCATTGCGGATTGGGCAACTTCCACGACATCGAGGTAGAGGACCTTACCAAGCACAAGATGGACTCGGAGCAGATGATCGTAGGTCCCGAGGCATGCAAGATTGTGAACAAGACCAAGCTTGCCGGCCGTCACGTCTGTGCCATAGGCACCAGCGTGGTTAAGGCCACAGAGACAGCTGTAGGCACCGACGGCTTGCTTAAGGAGTATGATGGCTGGACAAACAAGTTTATCTTCCCTCCTTACGAGTTTGGCCTGGCCGACTCTATGGTTGCCAACTTCTACCACCCTCTGTCAACGCTCCTCATGGAGACCGCTGCTTTCGGTGGCTACGACCTCGTTATGGAAGCCTACAACCTTGCCGTGAAGCACGGCTACATGTTTGGCTGCTACGGCGATGCTCTGCTCATCGTCAACGACTGATAACTCTGTAAAAGCGTCATAACGCAACAACAACGATAAGTGAAGGCTATATTCGTGCTTCTTGTCACAGCTGCGGCAAGGCAAGAATATAGCCTTTCTTGCTTGCTTTAATTTTCAAAACAACAACAACATGCACACAGTTTATCTTTCTTTAGGATCCAATCTTGGCAACCGCAAGCGCTTGCTCCATGATGCTATCGGCATGATTGGCGAACAGGTGGGATGTGTAGAGCGCGAGTCGTCTTTCATAGAGACCGAGCCGTGGGGCTTTGCCTCGCCCAACAAGTTTCTGAACTGTTGCGTGAAGGTGCTCACCTCTTTGTCGCCACATCAGTTGCTGGAGACGACCCAGCACATAGAGCGCGAGATGGGACGCACACAAAAGTCGGTCGACGGCCAATATCACGACCGCGTCATCGACATCGACATCTTGCTCTACGACCGGGTGAGCGTCAACGACGACGACCTCGTCATACCCCATCCTCTCATGCACGAACGTCCGTTCGTCATGGTTCCGCTACGCGAAATAAATGAGGATGTGTAGTGACGGCACGGGAATTTTCTGTTTGTACCAATAGGGCATAAATGCAAAAAAAAAGCCACCCCTGCTCACGCAGAAGTGACTTCCAAATTATTCTAATTAACCCAAAACATTATCTAAAAATCCATTTCTGATTTCTCGTTACTGATTTGTCTTTACATCATTCTTGGCGGTCGCATGCCGCCACCCATTGGCGGTCTCATGCCGCCTGGGCCACCAAAGCTTCCGTGTCCGCCACGACCCTCAGGGCCTCTGTTGCCGTCGCGTCCTCCAATCTTGCCTCCAAACATGTTGAAGCGGTAGACCACATGCAGCATGGCGTAGCTGTTGATGCTGTTATACTCGATGTCGCTGCGTTGCGTGGCGTTGATGGTTCTACTGAAGTTGCTCTGGTTGTCGAGAATGTCGTAGAACTGCAGCATCACCGTCAGCGGCTTACCCTTGAGGAAGCTCTGTGCTATCTGCGCGTTCCACACCAGCTCGTTCGTGTTCATCGACTTGTCGCTGTAGCCGCGTCGGCTGTTCTCGTGCAGGTCGGTGCTGAGGCTCATGCCCCACGGCGTGTTTACAGAGAGCGTGCCTCCATAGGCAAACTGCCATGTGTCGAGGTTGGCCTGGCTCTGCAGCTCGTTGCGCGAGTGGGTGTAGTTGAATGATCCGTCAAGCGCCAGCTCCACCCAGTTGGTGCGCAGACTCGTCTCCAGTCGCTCGCCTATGTTAAGGCTCTTCGTCACGTTCTTCTGTGCCGTGGCGCTGCGGTTGAGGTTCACGAAGCCCACCATGTGGTTGTAGCCATAGTTGGTCGACGTGTTGACGTTCCAGACGCCTGTCGTGTCTATCGACGTGTTGAACATAAACATGCCGTTGAGGTTCCAGTTGCCGTTTATGTTGCGCGGCGTTGTTGTCCGTCCGCCCGTCTTCTCGTCATAGGTCGTCTCTGAGCCCACGGCGTTGCGGGTGTTTGAGAAGTTGAGGAACGACACGATGACCTGTGAGCGCTTCTGTCTGAAGTTGTGGTAGAAAGCGAACAGGTTGTTCGTGAACGACGGCTTCAAGCCGGGGTTACCCTTTCTGATGTTCAGCGGGTCGCTGTCGTCAGTGATGTCGAGCATGTCGCTCATGCTTGGCTGTGACGTTGTGCCGCGGTAGCGAATGCGCATGTCGTGCGTCTTGCTGAAGCGGTATCTGAAGTCGAGCGTCGGCGTGACGTTCACCACGTTGCGTGTGGTGTCAGAGTGAACGCCGTGATAGTCTTGTATGAAGTGTGAGGTCTGTGGCTGCACCATCACGCCCATGTTGAAGTTATATTTTTCTCTGATCATTCGGAACATCAGCTCCATGTTATGCGTGTAGTTCTTATATTCCGAGTATCTGCTCAGCGACTCGTCCTTGTAGTCGGTATATGGTTTCTGCAAGAGTGTGAGATAGCCGTCCCAGTTGCGGTAGCTGTTTGCCACGTCGCTGAAGAAGTTCTCGCCCAGATTGCTGAAATCGTATGTAGCGCGGTCGCTCTTGCTGTAGCTGTAGTTGAACTTGTAGCTCATCTGCAGGAACGTAGCCTTCCACAACGGCTCGCTGTATGTTGTCTGCACCGCGTAGCTCCACGTCTTTGTGGGTGTCACGTTGTAGCGGTTTGTCTGGTATGTGGAGTCGGCTTCGGGGTTAAGCTTGCTCTTTATCTGGTAGAGGTGCACGTTGTTTGTCGACAAGCTCTTGCTGTTGCCCTCGTTGTAAGAGCCCTCCAGACGCAGCGTCACGTTACGTCCCATGCTGTTGAGCTTGCGGTTCAGTTGCAGCGAGCCTCCCACCTGCTTGCTGTCGCTGTAAGACAGCGAGTTGTTGCGGTTGCTGTTCACCATCAGCCCCTCTGCCGCCATCTGCTTTATGGCCTCTTCTGCCAACGGGTCGCTGACGTGCAGGTAAGGGTCATCGTTATATGATGCCGCTTGGCTTCCTGAGCGCGAGTCGTTTGTAGAGTAGCTGAACCGCGGTCGGAACATGATGTTTGTCAGCGTGTCGGGCTTCCATTCGAGACGCATGTGCGCGTTCCAACTGTTGGAGCGTGTGTAGTTTTGGCTTATGCTGTTGCTGTAAGCTCCGTTGGTGGTTATGAAGTTTTGCGCCGACCTCTTCGAGTAAGCATCGCCGTCGTTGTGGTTCCACCTCACGCTACCGTCGAGCTGCAGCGTCTTCTGGTTGTCATAGTTGAAGTTGGCACCGAGCATCTTCGACGCGCTCAGTCCGCTGCTTCCTCGTCCGAAGTTGCCTCGTCCGCCGCCACCGGGAAATCCTCTGTCGGCCACGTTGTTGGCGCTTCCAAAGGTCATGACCCTGATGTCGTTCTGCATCACGGCAGCCATGAGGCGTTCCGAGTAGCGGTTGTGTGTGCCCACGCTCGCATCGGCGTTCGAAAACATGCCTTTGTTCATGCCTCTCTTTATGCCGAAATCGAGAACTGTCGACTCGTTGCCGTCGTCAATGCCTGTCACGCGAGCGAGATCGCTCTTCTCGTCATAAGCCTTGATCTTGTCCACGATGGAGGTGGGCAGGTTCTTGAGGGCCGTCTTCGTGTCGCCCGTCATAAACTCCTTTCCGTCAACCTTGATCTTCTTGACCTCTTTGCCGTTGATCGTTATCTTTCCGTTTTCGTCGATCTCGGCACCCGGCAGGCGTTTCACCAGCTCCTCGATGGCAGACCCCTCGGGTGTGCGGAAAGCTGACGAGTTGTAGACGAACGTGTCTTCCTTCACCACCACCTTCTTGGCTTGTCCCGTCACGGTTGCTCCCTTAAGCATTACGGCGTCTTCGCTCATGGTCATGTTGCCCATGTTCATGTTGCGGTCGCCGCTGACGGTGATGTTCTTCACAAGAGGTTTGTAGCCCACGCTTGTGAGCTTGAGCAGATACTTGCCGTTCTTAGGTGCCTTGAGGCTGAAAGAGCCTCTCGTGTCGCTCACCGTTCCCGCCACATAGACGCTGTCTGTTCGCAGCAGTTGCACGGTGACCTGTTCCATCGCTTCCTTTGTGTCGTTGTCGGTAAGCGTGCCGCTTATTTTCCTTTCCTGTGCGCTTGCTGCCAAGGCCATGATGGCGAGCAGCAGCGTCATTAGTGTTTTCTTCATAGTGTTACATTTGTCTCTGTGCCTATCGGTTGACATGTGCCTGTTGGCTTTCGGTTAAGATGTCATGTTGAGAGGCTTTTTTTTAATTGAATTTTCGATATTATGACGCTACTTTTGGAAAAAGGTTTAACCGATGTCGATTTTTTTTTGAAAAAAATGATTCTTTGTCATATCGGTCTTTACAAAACTTCCCCACACATATTTCTATTTTAACCGTGCTTTTCGTTCGTCGTTCTTTCAACATTTTTCTTTTATTTTTGCTAAAGATGGTTCGACAGATATACTTAGCCTCCTTAACTGCCATACTTAGCTTCCCTATCTGCCATACTTAGCCTCCCTATCTGCCATGTTTAGCTTCTCTATCTGCCATGTTTAGCTTCTCTATCTGCATGTTTGGCTTTTCTATCTGCCATGTTTAGCTTTTCTATTTGCCATGTTTAGCTTTTCTATCTGCCATGTTTAGCTTTCCTATCTGCCATGTTTAGCTTTCCTATCTGCATGTTTAGCTTTTCTATCTGCCATGTTTAGCTTCCTGAACAACCATAAAATTTTGTTTCGAAAGAAGCAGAAAAGGGGTGTTTTTAGCCCAGTTTTGCATAAATATGCAGAATGACATAATGAAAGAGAAAAAGATTGTTTTTGCGCAAGATGTATAAAAATTTAGTTAATATTAGAGCATGAATTGTTAACAGGTCTTAAAAACACCCTTGGTTTGTCATTAAGCCTCTTTGAGGTCGTCAAAGGGCCTCTTTGAGGCTGTCAAAGAGCCTCTTTGAGGACGTCATTAAGGCACTTTCATTTTGTCATTTGGGCTTAATGGTAAAGTGAATAAATATACGGGTCAAAGTGCATATTTATACAACAGTTCGGGATAAGAATCTCCGCACAGAGGATGATGCCGATAGAGCGAATACCCGATACCAAGCATCATCGACATCGTGAACAGCATACGTTTAGCCAAAGGCAACGTTTTTGATGAATGGAAACAGTCAGACACCGCAAAACTCTTCGAAGATCATGGCTATAAAAATAAAAAGCAAGCAGGAGGCTACTTCTTCTAAGAAAAAGCATTATTTTTGCAGAAACAATACAATAATATGAAAGAAGATCAAATAAGAAACCTGCAAGTTCTATTGCAACGATTAGATATTGTAAGGGATAAAATTACAGCAAGAAACGAGGGCAAGGAAAAGTTCAATGTCTTTACCTGCCTAATGGATTCAAGTGAAGAAGTGAATCTTCATTCTCGCTTTATATCAAGTCTGTTAGACCCACAAGGTAATCATGGACTTGGCTTTGCTCCTATTGATATAATTCTAAAGACTTTAAACAGTTCTTTTCAATATAATCAAGAAACTATAGAGGTTATACCTTCGTTTTCTAATTGGTCAGAATACAAGGAAATAGATATTCTTCTCATTGATAGGAAAACGAACTATGCCATTATAATTGAGAACAAAATCTACGCTTGCGACAGCAACCATGCTGATGAAGGACAACTTGAACGCTATTATAGACGTATAATTGAAGAGGACAAAATACCACAAGATAACGTTGAAGTTTATTATCTTACAATAGATGGGCACGAGCCTTCTGAAGAAAGTGTATCAACAAGTTCAAAATACAAGGATTTACCGGACATTGTCCGTTGTATAACTTATGGAAACGAAATCACACAATGGCTACAGCAATGTATGCAAATCGCATGCGACAAACCATATATTAGGGAAACAATCGCACAATATATAAATCTTATAAAAGAAATGGCAAACGATACTGAAATTGAAGACAGGCTCGAAATTCTTAAGATTATTTCTAAGAATGACGATACTTTGGCAAGTGCCAAATTACTCTTTGACAACTACAAGCACATACAATGGCATACTATTTTCAACCTGTTCAATGATTTTTACTCTGAGCTTGAAAAGAGAGGGTACTCTATTGTTTCAAAAGTTGAGAATAGCATGATTGACGACATTGTTCATGGAGGTCCTAAAAAACGTCAGCAATATCCAGAATTCAGCGTTAAGAATAAAGATGGATTGGAAATTACCATTGGATGTGACTATAATGATTGGTTCTATTTTGGATTATACACAAAAGAAAACAAATCTCTTGACAAAATGAAAATCAAAGAACTTCTTCAGTCATATCAAAATTTCAGCTCTGACTTTTATATTGATAAAGATTGGGTTTTCACAAGATACTTTGATGTTCCAGAGAATTACAATGTTAACATTTGGGACTTCAATCATAACGGTACATTCCGAATCATAAAATCCGATACGAGAAAAGAAACAATAAAAAGGTATTTAGATGACATGGAGAATTTTCTATATAAAGAGATGAATATTCTTCAATTTTCAAAATAACTTCTTGTCTTTTCCCCCATACAAATGCTTCCGTACTTTCGCAGTACCACGGCAAAAGTGCTACGGCGCGTAGCACTTTTGCATCGTGCCCTGCATAACGAAGATAAAACTTCTTCATGTTCCAAAGCTGTCGAGGTGAAAGACCCATCTTCGGATAGCGTTCTTTCAAGTCTACGGACAACTGGCGTACCACGCCATTGCCATGTCCGCTTTCTACCTTTTGCTCATGAAGCATCTTACCAATCTCCCAATATGCGGAAGCAATATTGCCGTTAATATGCTTGGCAATTTCCAGTCGGGCGTGTTCAATCACTGCAACGGCATGTTGAAGCATCGATTATGAGGAGGCTCAATTCCTTTCCTGACCACCAGAAATGCCGTGCCTCCTTTTTTCAAATCTTTGGTTCAAAAAACTCCAGATCAGTCTTTTTGCCGTAGCGTGGCATCGGGGGGCATTGGGTGTTGGGTGACATTAGGTGACATTAGAAAAAGCCCTTAATGTCACCCATAAATAACTGACTATCAGATAGCTGTCTTGGGTGGTGACAATAGTGACATTATTTTTAAGAAAAAAATTTTCATATAAGAAAAAAGTTATCTGTACTACCCTAGAAAAAGTTGAATGGATTTGTACTGTAAGCCTGAGGTTGGTTGAATGATTGGGATTGCTGTCCTTGTACTCTTGCAATTTATAATCGAACAACCACTTCTCACTATCAATGCTCTCGGTCTCTGCTGTCAGGGATAGCGCCACCACTTCCAAATCCGAAAACTTGGGAACAGGACCACGACGTGGAACATTACCTGATTCATTGACGAGATTTTCAGAGAATTGTTTGCATATCTCAAGTATTTTGACGAATTTTGCATAAAGTTGTTCATACGATGGTTTGAACTTAATGTTTTGAACACTACTAAATTACTAAAAATCAGCGATATGTACGACCTTTTACTCATAACTATCAACTTAAATTAATTCCGCCAACGGGTATACATCACTTTTAAATATTAGCCACTATGAATAATTTTCTATTAAAATATCTGTTATTTTGTATATGCATAGGATATGTTATGTCTGCGAAGGCCCAAAACTATATAAACGGAAGAATATTAGACATACAAAACCAAGGACTTGATGCAGCTGTCGTCATGTTGGTATCTCTGCCAGAGAATGTTCTAATAGAGACAGCCGTAACTGATAGTACTGGGTGTTTTCGTTTGCCTGTTCATAAAGGTGAGTTTCTTTTATGCATAAGGACCTTGGGTTATAAGGAGATAAAGAAAAATATAACCATAACAGGTCCTACCGCTATTCCGAACATCTATTTGGAGCCTGACGAGATTTCTCTGCAAGATGTTGTAGTCACAGCACGGAAGTCACGTCCAATGACAACTTCTTCGAACGGCAAGATTCATATTAATGTTGCCCAATCATATCTTACAGACATCGGAAATGCTTTAGAGGTTCTGAAGCATTCTCCAGGCGTTTCCGTAAATAACAAGGGTGAAATATCCTTGGCTTCGCTTGGTGGTACAGCCATATATGTTAATGGTAGAAAAGTAATGCTGCAGGGAGACGAGTTGTCAACTTATCTCCGCTCCATGTCTTCTGAGAAAATATCACAAATAGAAATATCCCATAACCCGAATGCAAGTTTTGGGTCAGAGGGTGCTGGCGGTATAATAAATATCACTGCTGTCCACGAAAATCCGTTAACATTTCAAAAAGTAACAATTTGATAGTTA
>ERZ791615.149-NODE-149-length-36044-cov-8.48659_pt1 | contig 36044 bp, 50 predicted proteins | sample MGYA00510273_ERZ791615 | MGnify/ENA primary metagenome ERZ791615 (study PRJEB30046, sample SAMN00715185) | human gut metagenome | study: EMG produced TPA metagenomics assembly of the A metagenome-wide association study of gut microbiota in type 2...
CAACACACCTACCATCAGAAATATTTCGCAATCTTTCCAGACACTCTTCCTGTGACGTATCAACGAATACTTCTCTTGCACCCAAGGAATTTATAAGCCGTTCTCGCTCACTACTCAACGGATACCCACCAACCACCCAGGCATTAAGCCACTTGCCTTGACGCATTCGCACCATGTCAAGCATCCGGTCACGGATTCCGAACACGCACGATCGTAATCGATTAGGCTTGACATACCTATCACATCCGCTGACACACTGCCATATATTATCGACATCAAGAATGAAGTCACCCTCGCTCATGTTGTCACGAACAAACGTACTCTTCCCAGACAAGGGAGAACCATATACAAGAAATACTTGCCTGTGATAATACCCAAGTCTATCATGTATCTTGTTGTGGCAGCGGTGATGTACAAGCATGATGTTTTCCGGATTAAGCGATATCGTAGCATCATCTACATTTGCATCGGTCAACTCTATAATGTGATGACCGATACAGTCGTATTTGTGTACAATGGGCTTTCCGCAGTGTTCACAAATAACCTGTCCCTCTGCGTTTGTTCGCTCCATCCGGATAACTGCCATCAACTTAACCCACGCTTTCGATTGATAGAATCCGTTCAGCATCCGTCCACCTTGATATATACGGTTTTGTTGTCGATAAATAATTCAACGAAAATTCGAGTCCAGTTTGTAATGTTCGGCTGGTTCAGAAATTTCAGCGAATACCCATTTGCACTGTCCGCCATTTTGAAAAATCCACCGAACCCGACTCCCATTCCCTTGTTGAATCGGAACCAGGAATGCACGTTTTCTTCGATGTCATCTTCCAGCGCAAATTGTACACTCTGCGGAATATCGGTGTTATTCAAAACTCGCTCGTGTACATTGTTCCCGACAATCAGCGTCAGAACTTTTGTATCTTCGTTGTATCCGCCTGTGCCGGTGTGCGGTTTCGTTGTGTCCAGAATTTCTTCTTTCGACAGCGTTTCCACCTTGCATTTGCTTTCGCAAATTGCGTAACACTTTCCGTGCGCCATTTCATCACCAACTTTCTGTGTTGAACATCCCTTTCGCTTTCGCCAGAAGTTCTGACGCTCGCAGACGATGTTTCAAATCTTCATCCTCATTCAAAAAAACTTCCGTCCAGAAACCTTGTATTTCTACTGCTGTAGCTACGTGTTTCTTTGGATCGTTTTCCGTCAAGCTGTTAAGATATGTTATATATTCTTGTACCTCCGGACGTGCAACTAATTTGTGAGCATTGCCCCTTGCGTACTTCCGGGAATAGCCGGCACGAATGACGGATTGCTCCGCATTTCCGGCACATTCTCCGCAATAATAGCTTGCAACTAATTTATATTGTGGTTTTACATTTGGCTCTTTCACATCGTATCAACCAGATTCCCGTGTGTACTTTTTATCGATCCAGCCAATAACCGTTCCGCCCTTTTTGGCGCTGATTCGGAAACGACCGTTGATAATCTTCCCATCTGTAACATAATAGAACCCGGTCAGAACATTTGCACGTTTTTTGGCGTCGCTCGATGCGAACAGCTCCATCTTGTCCAGCTGGATCTTGTAACCGGCGGCAATCCGACTCGTACTAGCTACGCCGTGAGATGTAGTCGCCGCAGCGCTACCGCCGCTTGCGCCACTTCGGAAACCGTTCTTTCCGGCTTTCTTAATTGCCGCCGGATAGTCAACAGAACATTCGTTCAGATCGACGTTTCCGGAAATGCCGTATACCTTGCCAGAACTGGATTTCTGCCAGATACCGTACTGTCCACCATAGGTGCAGTGTGTGTTATACTGTGCTACCCACACCGCATACCGTTTCCGGAGATCATCGGTAAAATACGATTCCAAAAACGACTTACTGGAATACAGCCCAACCCAGTAGCCGGCTTTCTCCAGGGTTTCGAGGAATGCTTTCGCAATGGCAGTACACTTCGCTTTTCCGAGCGAAAATTGTTTCTTTTCCTCGATGTCATAATAGATCGGGAATTCAAATGTTTTTCCGGAAAGCACTTTGAGGCAAACCGCCGCCTCCTGTTTTGCCTCCGCCTCACTCATGGCGTAGGAATACCAGTAAGCGCCAACCGGAATACCGTTGGACTTGCATCCTGCGTAGTTATTTTCGAACTGGGGATCTTTCTGCGAAATTTCCTTGCCGTAGCCCGCCCGAATAATCGCAAACTGGACACCATCACTTTTGACGTGTGACCAATTGATATTTGCATTATGCTTTGATACGTCGATTCCTTTCATTTCGTTTCACTCCTGTTTTTTTCTGTCTGCGTTCCAAAATAGAACGCAATGACCGTTGTGAAAATCGTTAAGAACTTGTCGCCGTCGATGCTACCAAACCACGACAACGCACAAAATACGATTGTCAGAAAAATTGTAACAATGCTTTTGACGGTCAACAGACTCAGCAATTTATTTTTCACTTCGCAACGCCTCCTCGATATCAGATAAGCGATGTTCGCACACCTTTAACCGGTTTTCGTCTACCTCTTGTTTTTTCTCCGCCTCGTACATCCGCAGTTTGGTGTTATTGTATTCGCTCACCCTTTTTTCCAACTGCTCAATTCTGTACGCCGTCAATTTACTTCCACTCCACACCGTCAAGATCGTTCCTAACAGCGTAGCCGTGGAAAGAATAATTGATGTTATAATTTCCGCATTCATCCGTTTATCACCTGCACCCATTATACGTCAATTCGTTAAAACAAAACAGAAATAAAAATGTGCCGCAATTGTGCAAACAAGATGCACAAAAAACGCCGTAGACGGCATTTCGCACATCTACGGCATTCGTTTTTCATATTCCGAAGAGTTCTTTTATAAAATCTTCTGAAAAAATAATCGGGCGTAATCGGTCAATCAATTTCGTTCGGCGCTTACTGATAACGGAAACGTCAACGTCAAAATATTCGGCAATTCGCTCATGTGTCCATCGCTCGAAATATTTTAGTTCGATCAATTCGAAATACGGATCTCGCTCTACTTCTTTCAAGGCACGTTCGATCAATCCGCAAAACTTCTGTGTTTCTGCATCGTCGCTTTTCCTCCAGACCGGATATTCATACAACACTTTTTCAGTTTTTTTGAAACTGTTTAAGGCGTTACTCTTCACCAGGTCTTTTCGTTTCATTTCCGCAACGACACTTCGGGCGGTTTTCCGTGCCGTGTTTTCAATCACATCACTGATATTCATGACTTCTTCCTTTCCACAAATACACGATACTTTTTACCACCAACTTTCCGATCTACTATTTCCAAATCATAGCGTTGTTTGACTTGTTTTGAAAACTGAATGTTTGACATCGGCGAAAAATTATTTTCCGCACAGAAGAGACCGTACCTGGAATAGATATCACGGGTAGACCTGTTCACAACATCTGACTTTTCCACTTCCTTGAAAAATAATAAGATTGGGTTGTTATCTTCCTCGTATTCTGCCAGTGCACGTTGTACGCTTTCGGATTCCGTGAAACTGTAATTGTGCAACACACGTTTCAAACCCTTAATTCCCAATTGTATTAGATATTCCATTGCGCTTTCCGTTCTCAACTTGTACTTGATGTACGGATCATAGGCGGGATCGTCTTTTGTAAATCTGGCATTAAATGGAATAATCACTAATCGTGAAATTACTGCGCCGGACTTATCCTTGATTCTGGGAATGCTGTTTGCAGAAAAAAGGAACTTCGAATAGTTTTTCAGATCGAATGGATTTTCCCCTTTTCTTTCCACGTTGACAGGATCCCCGGAGACGACCTTTTTGAAAATCGCCGGATTTGAAATAAAATCATCTCCGATATCATCACCGACGTTCGCCAGCTTTCCGAAAAGTTCCGCCGGCTTGAATCGCTGTCCCAGTTCCGCCAGGTCAAGGCTAGTTACATTATCTTTCCCCAAGAGTGAGGATATCAAAGATAGATATGTACTTTTTCCGTTTTGTTTTTCACCGGTCAAGATGAATGCTTTCCGCAACTCATTCCGACGATAGAAACAATAGCCGATTGCCTCTTCCAATAGCGCCCGTACTTTCCGATCATTACAAGATAACCGGTCAAGTGTAGTGTCCACATCTACGTTATACGCATCCGGGTTATAATTCCAATCTATCTTGTTGAGAATCACAAGTTCCGGATCAAATGGGCGTAATTCTCCGGTGGCGATATTATATACACCATTCCGGAAAACAATGTATTCCGCATCACTCATTTCCTTTTCAGTGTCGCACAATAATTCCAGGTACCCCATGACTTCGGATCGTTTCGACTTGTTAAGTCCGGGAATATGTTTTATCATTTTCGCCTCGATCGTGGAATAACCACCCTTGTATACTCCATCCTCGTACATATGCAGTTGATTGTCTATGCGGATGATCCGATATTCTGATTTTAAGAATTTTGCGAACTTGTCGAAAAGAAATGTTTTTCCATTATAGAATGTTTCTTTCAAAAAAGCATCGTCACGGGACAACGTCAACAATTCATTCTCGCTGAGTGGCTCTTTCAAAATGTAATCGTTGATGACGTGCAGCGTTTCCCGGACGTCATCTTTCGAAAATCCGGAGCTTTGCAAAGTCAAAATATAGTTGAATAACGATTGATTCCGTCCGTCACCCTGTTCCATGCTTTCAAAGTTGACTTTGGATTTTACGGGGAACAACCAGGACGGCAACTCTTGATATTTTTCACCATCAAGAATATCATATATAATTTCACGTTCTTCACCGTTCTTTTTGAGAATCGAATAACTGTTGGTTTTTCCACACTTAATGTCAGCAGTCAGACCACACGCCAGACGTACACCAGTATAGCACTTTTTGATTTTGGAATTTCGGAAAAAGAAGTGTTTTCCCCGTGTTGTCTTATACACACGGCAGAGAATTTCTTTTTCTTCCACAATCCGCATCAAGATTTCGGATTGTTCGAAATCGTCCACGTCAATTAGAATCGCATCATCCGCCAGTATTCCAGCGTAGCTTTCCAGGTTCTGAACTTCTTCCAGGGAGCGAAGAGGAACATTTTTGAATTTTTCTGTAGCTACTTTTCCGTTCGTTTTCACATATCCTCGAAAAAACATTTCTCTCACTCCACACCCATTGCAATTTTCAAACACCTATCCACGTGCTGCATTATCGCCGCCGGAAAATGCTCAATTGCGGAATAACTATCATCCACGTTCACACGCTGGATTTCCTCACACTGCACAACTGACATTCTTATTTTTCCGTAGCACACAACAACGTGTGTTGGTAATCCTTTTTTAAGTTTGGATGTTAGGGGAACGACTATTGTTCTATCGCAATGCGCATTCCCAATGTTATTTTGTACGACTAGCCACGGGCGGCATTTCGTTCCAAAATCCGCAAAAAATACATCACCACGTCGTAAGCTTGACAATTATTTCACCCCCAGTAGTTCACGCATATACGGTAGTGTCTCGATCCATTCGCAAAACTTCCGCCATTCGTCGAGTTTATGATTTTTCCGGGAATGATACATATTCATCAACACTTCGTAATTTAACAGCACGGTTCGTTTCTGATTGTACGATGACGGCAGTATTTGAATGATTTGCCACCAGTACTTTTTATCTTTGGTTCGCAAATACATATTTCTATTGCTGTTGAGTAACACAACAATTAATCGCAATAGGTCTTTCGGATATGGTTCCATTTCCCATTCGCCGACACATTCTAGCTTGCAATGTGCGCCGCCATCTGCACTGTGGGAAAGATGCTCGTTAGAAAAATCGTCAACGGAAAATTCCTTGTTGCAGATCGTGTGCATCGTGGAACAACTATTTGTAACCGTTCCTACCTTGTATGTGTCGTACTCTTTCCACCAGTAGAGCGGCGCAAGAATATCACAAGATACGGTAATCATTCGCAGAAACTTTCGATGATCCGTTCCGGCATTCGTAAGCTTTTTCATTAGTTCCAGATCTTTTTCACCTACATTCACGCAGCTAGTCATATGCGTTTTCATATCTCCGGCATAGTAGTTATTTTGCACAGTTTCTGTGTCAGACTTATCCCAACTGTTAAGCGGATTCCGCATTCCACGAATGGCGGATTCCAAATTATTGACAGATACGTTTTCGATCTTTATCACAGAATCACACCTCCCAGCAAGAAACCGGCGACGAAACACCAGAAACCTACAAACATATACCCGATAACTTTCATTAAATATCACCTTTCTTTCTATGCTTTGAATGTTCTTCTTCAAATCCATTCGGATACCGATCACGCAACTTCTTGACGTTCATTTGCAGAATTACGTTCAGATCGTATCCAATTGCTTCGGCAGTTACTGCCAGATACCAAGCCACATCTCCCAGTTCTTTGGCAAGGTGCTCCTTATCGAGTTCGTGTCCCTGAAACAAATGTTTCTTGACCAGATCGACACATTCACCAGCTTCGCCACATAAGCCCATAACGCCATTTTGCAGCAAATCACCGTGCATTGCGTTTGCGGTTCGCATTGCTTCCTTTTGGTATGCGTTTCCAGTAATAACACGTAACATTCCTTCCCCAAGTTCGCAGTTTTTACAACTGCAATTTTCTACGCACAAACCAAAAATACAATGGTTGCACGAAAGCTGTCCAGCTTTCATCTTACTTCACCTCACTTTTCACAATCGGCATAATTATAGCACACAGCTTTCCGCCTTCTGTAACAACGACAGCCGCCTTTTCATACGGCTGATAAAATTTAATATCTGTATGCACATCGAAATACTTCAAAAATTTTTCATCGATCAGTGTTTCCCAACCTCCCACAGGAGATTTCAATACACGACACAGTTTTTTTCCACGCTGTTCGAAAGTGTCCGTGTTCCGCATTTCATGAGATTCCCAGTCATGCGGAATCATACCCATAAATGTTCCCTTCAGTTCAGCATTGAAAATGAACTTTTCTCGTGGAACGAACATTGCAAAACAACCGTCGTTGGAAATCACAATGGAATCTTCGTATTCCCAGAACATGACTTTCTTTTCTTTCACCAGTGCCTTTGTTGTTTCCACCATGTACTTTTCAATTTTTATTTTTCGTTTCCTCCAATTCGATAAATTTATTCAGATACCAAGCGGCTTTTTTCACGTCCTCAACACCGTTCTTTTTATCGTGCCGCCACAAATACTTGAACGCATTACAGATGCAAAAATTTTTTACTGTTTCAACACCCTGTGTTTCTACCATTGCGTCAATACACTCAATTGATCCGCTGGTATAGTGTGCGGGGTGCTCCACGTTGTCCACCGTTACACACTCATTCGTGACACCTTCATAAACTTTCTCCCAATCTGCATCTGGATCGTTTGATTCAAAAATCATTTTATTCACCACCTTTCAATTTGTTCAATTTTTTCTGTGCGTATTCCAGAGTATCACACAGCGTTCCAAGCTGTTCACTCATATCGTCAAGCCGTTCCTGTGCGTCGGACAGATCACATTTGCAATCATATCCTAACAGAAGATTCGGTTCGACACCGTAAGTTTCGCAGATAAGTTCAAGCGTGTTGATTTTGGGGTAGCTTTTCTCGTTCTCGTATAGATATATGAGATTGGGAGATAGTTTCATAGACTCTGCAAATTCACGCATCGTTAAGCCTAGACTTTCCCGAAACTTTTTTAGATTTTTTCCGAATGTCAATTATTCCACCTCTACACCATAATCTTTCAAGCGTTTTTTTGCAAGATCAATGTACCATTGTTTATCGAGTTTGTCCGGAACTCTCACACCCCGGACAGACTCATTGAAAATAAAACAGTGATCGGGCGTATTCGCAAATTTTTCAATCGTCGAACCCTCTGTTTTTTGTTTTCCTATAAATCCATCATGCCGCAGTTTTGATGCGTAGATCCGGAAAGTCTTGTCTTGCAATCGCTTATTATTGTGCCATGCGCACATATACTTACTACTTACTTTCACGACTTTCTGGAATAGGTTCAGATCGTCGCAATTGTTAATTGTTTCTTCGACGGGGACACCATTCATCATGTATTCGACCAGTGCAGTATTTACAATCGTGAGGTCATTTTTTAACGGACTGTATTCTTGCACATATGCGCCTTTACGTTCAATTTTTCCATTTTCGAAACGAAATACATAATTGTTAACGTCTTTCTGGAAAATTTCCATGATAACGTCAAAACCTAGCCTCATTCCAGTACGCTGTTCCCACTCGTAACATATGTCGTCGGTCTGGTAGAATTCCTCGTCCGTATCCGGAATCTTGATAATCAGACCATCGGTATTAGATTGGATGAGCTGGAATCCCTCGACAGCCTCTAATTTCTCGATGAGATCGACAAGCAACAACTGTCCGTTGATACAGATGTTATTTGCTTGTTTTGGATCATACGCCGGCGAATTCTTGTCCTTACTGATTCCATATGTACCATTAAGTACAATCTTATATGGCGCTTGCTCTTCTTTTTTACCCGCTTTTTTCAATGCTACACGTGTATCGTAGATTTCTTTGAATTTTTCCGGAGTCAAGCTGTTCCGAGTTAAGAACCCGTACTTAATCATCAATGACGGGTAGTAACTAGTAACGTCAACATGCAAGTACAAGCCTTTTCCATGATATTTCAACAGCGCCCCATGTGCGCCGCCCCATGCGAACGTGTGCGGAACGCCTGCAATATCAATTTCCAGGCGTGAACCATATTGTTTCCGTTTTAGCTGTTCCTGGAACCAGGTCAAGACGTATTTGTATTTTGATAGCCGGAGCGTAGGAACAATGTCAATTTCAAATTCGTCATCGTGTTCCATTCTTCGACAATTCAAAATTTTGGCAGACAATTGCACCTGTGTCTTATTGATGTACGACAATGGCAGCCCAAACGTAGTTATTAACGCCATATGCGCCGCAAAATCACTGTTACGGAGCATGAACACTTCTATCAATTGTTCCACGTCGTGTGTACAATATTTGATAGTTTCTTCTAGTTCCGCATCAGTCAATTTTCTGTCGATGTCAAATGGAACGGATGTTTCCCGAATGTCATTTCCCATGTATGATTCCAGTGTTTTCAATCCGCCGTCGTTGATTTTGGCGACGTCGTAATTATACAGTTGAATTTTCTGGAATAGATCCGTATACGTCCAACCTGCACACTTATCATTAATGATGTAATCATTCAACGCCTTTGGATCGAGACCAAGGAGAATATCTTTCAAAATGTATTGGTCATAGTGCCGGGAATTGTATCCACAGAAAATTTCGTCCTTGTGCTGATCGTAGAATCCTTCAAGTTCCATTTCATCATTTACAATGACAGTTTTTTCCTCCGTGTAAGGATTGATAAAAACTACCAACCAATCACATTTGAAAACTTCGAAGTCAAAAAAGTTTAACATTTCAGCTCACCCGTTGTAGATAACAACCATTGACGGAAACGGCGCACTATCGAAACTATGCCCAAATTCGTCGGTAAATTTCAAACGACCTCGAACAAATCGTATTTCCGCACGTTTCCAAATGTAATCGTGGAAATATTTGGTGTCGGTTCTCGCCGGAATCAGAAGAACTATTGTCGTATTGCTCAACTGACTTTCTTCCCAGCTTTTTTTTACCCACTTTCCGATCTCCCGACCATATGGGGGATTGCAGAAAACTGCTCCGTCACTACGTTCCCAGCTTTGCGCCAATCCATCTTGTTCCGGAGAAAAATAGTCTTTGCATTTCGCAGACTTTTTATTTGCCGCAGCATCTAACACAAAATGAAATTCTGAATCCAGTTCATCAAAAAATTTCTTAGGTGTGCACCAATTGTTATTTTTTGACGACAGCAACGCTCGATTCATTTTCCAACCACCTTTCCGAAAAGGGAAACCACGCCCTTTTACTTACTGCGCCCGTTTCTCACATATCATTCACAGCGTTCCCGGTAGACTCAATCCATCACATCAATAATTTCGGAATTCTGATATTTTCCGTCGGTATCCAGACAGATCAAATACGTCAACTTGTCCTCCTGTACCGCCTCTGCGATATCAAGAATAAGATCGTTATACTGTTCCCAGTCCTCGAACACAACCGAGATTCCGCTATCAAGGCTTTCCAAAAATTCATTTGCCTTGATCATCATGAAACCATCGTTTTTCGTTCCTGTCAAAACCTGGTTTTTGAAAATGCACTGTTTCTTGTGATCCCCCTCGATAATTCGGAACTGCGCCTTAATCATCAGAGCGCCGCCCTTAGATTCTCCCAGTTCCATTTTCTCCAGCTTTGCGGTATATTCGCCGTCCGGAAGATTGATATTACTGTTTTCCTTAGCCTCTTTCATGTCAGCTTTCATCTTATCCGCCGGAAACTGTTCGTTAAACTTCTTGAAATCAATAGCCATTATATATTCTCCTTTTCATTCATCTTTCTGAAATAGTTTTCGCTGAAAACGATTCCCGCAATTTCCGCATCATCGCCAAAACCGTGGCAAATCGCCAACGCAGCAGCACTCTTGCTGTCGTCGTAGGTATCCGGACAAATGAAAACCTTGTCCGACTTTTCGATAATTGCGAATGTTTTGTTATCAATTGCCACCTGACCGCCGCAAGAATCCGTGAAAATCCGCAGGATCTGTGCGGGGCTTGCGTCGGGTGTCGGCAGTTCTGCACCGGTCAACTCTGCCTTGTATATGCAATCGTCCTCCACGTCGTTCAAAATTTCTCCATACTATTCAGGCATTTTACGGGCAATTGCCGCAACGACGTTTGCACCCTCCGGAATTCTCACCATGACCAGTCCAGACTGCAAAAATTTTCTGAACTTCTCAGAGGTGAGAACGATTCCACGACTTCCCACCAGCTTCACAAACTTTTCAAACTTCATCTTTCATTCCTCCCATTATTCCCGTGTGCGTCTGCGCCGGGGTTTCGGCTCTTCTTCTGTGGCGGTCTCTGCGGCTCTTCTACGCCGTCTTTCTCTGGGTGGAGTAGTTTCACTGGCGCTGTCCGGTTCGTCCTCTGTAGGCGTTTCTACTGGCTTTTCCTCGCCACGTCTGCGCCGTGTGCGTTTTTCCGGTTTTGGAGCGTCTGTTGACACACCACCATTTTCTACCTGTTTATCATGTTCCGCCATGATTTCGGCGCTGTCCTCAATTGGCGTTTCCAGTTCCCAGTATTTCCGGATCCTATCATCAACCATTTTCAAATCGTTGTCAATCTCGTAAGTTGAGAACATTCCCAGGGGGCTTTTCACAGTGTCATGCCCGTTGTTCTGCGTCAAGAATGTATATACGCCATCCTTCACCGCTGTTTTGAGAACAACACTTGTCATTCCTTCGAGTGTGATTTTTTCGTCCAGCAGCTTTCCGATGGTTTTCGCCTTCTCGTTGCCGGCGTCGTCACTGTCGGTGTGCATCAGAAAATACACAATCACATCATAGGGGAGATCAGTAGACACGCTGTTAATGAGTGTCCAGAAATTATAGCCAATTTCTGTAAATCTATCGTAACCTTTTTCGAAAGATCTCCGCATGAACTCATTCGCCATGAGGTACTGTGCATCATCAATGACGATGGTTTTCTTTTTCGTGTCGTTAATCGCTTTTGCGATTCCGGCGTAGTCGTCGCCGTTGTAAGTTTCGGCGAAACGCCCCTTGAACGGAAGAGGCTTTCGTATAACATTGATATGCAAAATTTCGTCACTTTTGAAATTTCGCAGACTGGCGCTTTTTCCTGTGCCACTATGACCCAGAATAAATACAGGAATTCCCATTTTATTTACCTCACTTTCAATTCTACACAGAATACGTTGTCAAAATTGTAGATTCCAATCGTAATTCCGTCATTCTTGACCATGATTGCGCCGCCGTCGTAAGCGTAATCGTCCCACTCACCGGGACAATATGAAATTGTATCGCCGCTTTTGAACGTAATCTCAATCGTAGAGTACTTCGGTTTAAGTTCCGCAGCTATGAGATTTTCAGCCACTTCGTTCACCTCGCTTTCATTTGATTCGGAGACTTTCACCACGTTCCCCGTAGTGGGCGAATCTGGTATCTCCAGCGTCCAGCAGTTCCCGGATTGCCTCAAGATCCGCCGTTTCTGTGATTTTTACAAGATCGTCGGGAAGTTCCGACGTGTCTTTCACATCCAGTATGACCGGCGCTTTTCCTCCGTTTTTCTGAATGGAAAAGGTGAAAAGATCCGTTTTGAATTTTTTCTTACCAGTCGTAACCATAGTGTCAAAAAGTCGTTCCTTGATTTTTTGACACTTCGTTTCCAGCTGTTTCCGGCGCTCACTCAGTCGCTTTTCCTCAGCTTTCGCAGCGGCGGCGCTGGATTCCAACTCTTTCAGAATCTTCGCCGTGTTCTCCGCTTTCGTCTCGATGTCTCCGCCGATTGCCTCCAGCGTGTCCGCCACAACGTCGGGCGGTATCTCTGGATCGTTCGCTAGATCGAGTACTTCCAGATACTCATTTGTCAGGTCGTACAGTGTCGGCATTTTCTCTACCTCCATATTTCCGGGATTTCCCGACGTGTCGGCACATCATCAAGTAATGCGTCGACGAACGCCGTGAATTCCTCATATTTTGACGGATACAGGACAATTCCTATTCCACCAGCGTCATTGATTTTACGGATGTTGTACATCTGTATTTCGGACGGTCTCCCACTCTGTGCCTTGACCTCGATCCCGAAAAACCGTCCATTGATACAAGCCAGAATGTCCGGTATTCCGCTTTTGGTGTACTGAGCGCCAGCCCAGTACTTGACGAACCAAGCACCACGGCTTTCCAGAAATTTCTTGATTTTATTTTCAAATTGTTTTTCCGCTGCCATATCAGCACCCCAGCCGTCGTAAGATTGTATCAAGCTTTCTCTCAATACGATCAAGTTGATCGGAATTGAGTACGGCGCATTCCTGCTTTTTTTCCAGGAACATACTTTCCGGAACTTCCAAAATGTGACACATTGACGTATACGCCATCTGTGACATCTTATTTCCGCCGCTCAATATCCGCCCTATGTAGGAGGAACTAGCCCCCATGTTAACAGACAATACAGATGGTTTGATACTGTTTTTTGCCAGATAATCGGCAAGCTTTTCCGTCTGCAATCCTACTACCATTTTCGGCGTTCCCATTTCCTCACCCTCTCAAAAATAATTTTTCCGTGAAATCGTGTCGAGTTTCCAACGTGGAATATATGCGATTCTCAATGCTACCCTTACAAGTCAACCGATAATAGAAACACGGTTTTTCCTGTCCAATACGATGAATACGCTTTTTCGATTGTTCATAGAGTTCCGAGGACAGTGGCGGAGTGAAATATACAATCTTGTTGGCTTTCTGAAGATTGAGACCCATTGCGCCGGCTTGATACTGGATCAAGGTCACGCTGTTGGAATCGTTTTCGAAAGCGTCGAGATCTCTTGCTTGTCCGTTGACTTCGGAAACCGGTCTATCATATTCTTCGCAGATATAGCGCAATCTTTCCAGTTCTGCCGTAAAATTGTAAAATACTATCAACCGATCCTCAGTACTGTTGAGTAAGTCCGTAAATGCGGCGAATTTTTCCGCCGAATAAATACCGCACAACTGTCGCTGGTAGAGCATATCCGTTAACGTAGTGTCTCCGACAAGTTCAGTTTCTCCGATTTCAACAATTTTAGATTTTTTGAATTTTTTATATTCATTTGATGATTTCACAGAAATATCAAGAAATGTTTGCGCAGGCATATCAAATACATCCTCCGTTTTCAGAAAATCGCATCCGTACTGGCGCATTTTGCGTTTCAGTCGCCCGACGTTTTTATACCCTGTCACGACCGGAATTTTGAAACCGCTCATGTTCATCAATTTTGTGATGACAAATTCGGAATAATATTGCGTTTTCGATATCTCCCACCCAAGTAGTTTCAATTGCGAATACAGACGTTCATATTTTCCACCCGTTGGCGTACCAGACAAGAGAATCACGTTTTTCGCATCCAGTTTCAGAATGACTTTTGTGCGTTTCGCTTTGTCGTTCTGGATCATGGAACTTTCGTCTAACATCAGTGTATCAATCTTTAATTTCAACAATTCCGGACGGCGAAACATTAAATCGTAATTTATTATTCCGATCGTCATATTCTTAACTTGTCCACAGAACAACTTGACCGATGCGATAAATGCACCGAATTCATCTTTATTTGTCAAATCAAAAATTTCGTTGGCTGAAATATCCTTTTTATACCAGCGGTAATGTTGTTTGAAATGTTCCAACCAGTCATCTATTTTTGATTTCTGGCAGATGACCAGATTCACACGACCGCCCAGCTGTAGCATTTTCTCTGATCCGGTAAATGTTTTACCCAATCCCATGCCTAATCATGGTAAAATGCCACTTTGTTACAATCGGCAGTTCTCGCCAACGCCTCTTCCTGGTGTGGAAATAATTTTACCATCAGATCATCCCCTTTCTTCGCAAATACGAAAATTTCCACGTATTTCCATATATAGAAATACTAGCTTGTCTCTCTGACTCATAGCGAACACCATCAACCACTACAGATTGCGCCTTATTATGACGACCCATCTTCACTTGATAATTTATATTTTCCATCTGTGTACACCACATGAGATTTCGAACGTCGTTGTTTCTAACATCACAATCAATGTGATTTACATTTGGTTTATTTTCCGAATTATCAAGAAACGCCTCTACCACAATATGATGGACATATTTCTTAACACAGCGCCCACATAGATCATACAAGTTGACCCTCATATATCCATTAGCATTCGGATACGGTTTCAAAATACAGTTATTTCGAAGAGAATATACATTTCCAAACGTATCCACTTCATACAAATTTTCAAAACCTTTGACCGCTACTTTATTACAACCAGCAGTTCTCGCCAACGCCTCTTCCTGGTGTGGGAACAGCGTTACCACTTGTACACCTCGCAATCTTTTAGATCGTCCCCGTCATTCATAACAAGTTTTTTACCGACGCTGCGAATATACGTCTTAGTATTAAGACCAATACCGAGAGCATCCGCAAGTGCCTTTGGGATAGGGTGTAAATTGTCGTAACTCGTAAACGGATTCATTTCCGTCGGCTTTTCTCCGTTCTTCCACTTATATCCGCCGAGTTCACAAGAATAAAGAAAACTATAAATTGTTTCCCGATCTACTTCCACATACATTTCGCCACGGGAGAACTTTTCCCAGGCGAAAGCCGATTCCCGATCATCAATAGCCTGTAGATCCGCCGTGATTTCTTCACGCTCAGAATCAGACAGATCGGATTTTACAAACGGTTCAAATTTTTCGAACAGGCGTTTCAGAGCAATTCGGGATCCTACGACGAAATCGAACTTGTCCTCTGGACTGCATTTCGCAACGCCTGTTGTGATTTTCTCGCCGTCACGATAGCTAGTAGCAGTTACCTTGTTCCCGTCTCGCAGCACAACGATTTTCATTTCCGGATCGACCGGGCGCAGCCACCCAGCGAACTGGGAACCAACATCAAACCAGTTGAAAAACTGATGGGCACCATCGACTCTAACGTATCTATAGGACACAGGAGAATTTTTTTTATCCACGGCAATGATCTTAACTGTTGCCCCGTTCATTGTACCGCCGGTCACACGGTAAGTTTTACCCACTTCAATTTTCATTTTCAGCACCTCCAAAAATCGGAAGTAACATTGCAATCGGTACTTCCATATCACATTCCGTGTCCCCATTCTCGTTCTTATGTGCATTTTTCAGTACGGCGAACGGGGCGAAAACTGTGACGTTGTATTCTACGTCGCCGTTCTCATTGATCCTTCTGTTTTTGATCGTCATTTTCTTTTTCCTCCTTGTCGGAATATGTGTCATAGTAATCTGCAATGATTTTTATAAGCTGTTCTGCTATCTGGTATGGAACAAGCCCATCACTCATTCAGATTTTGTTTCCTCTGTCTGCGGTGCGTCATGCTGTTCAATCTGTCGTTTGGTGTCCTGGATGCCTTCCACGTAACCAAGCGTTTTCGCCACGATCAGTTCAGACGCCCCGTTCAGATGCAGAGCCATCCCCAGGAGATCCCGGAGATTCTTTTCATCAACCGTAGCCGCCATTTTAATTCACCTCACTTTTATTTTGTCGCCTTACGGCGTGGGGCGGTCAGTTTTTAGCCGTACCGCCGGACGGCTTGAAACATTACCTATAACTGGATATTTTGTAAAATCCAGCGAAAAACATTGAAAAACACAATATAATGTGATATAATAAAAACATAATTACATAATTGGAGGTTGTATTCATGAATTGTCCGAAATGCGGAAGTGAAAATGTAAATGTGCAAGTGATCCAGACCGGAGCAAAAACATCTAAAAAAGGAAACGGATGTTTGTGGTCAATCTGTCGTTTTATGTTAATCATTTGCACCTGTGGTTTATGGCTTTTGGTTGGTCACCATAAGGGAACCGGAAAAACCAAAATCACCAACGAAACCGTTTGCGTGTGTCAGTCCTGCGGTTATCGCTGGAACATCTAACCCACAATTTTCACTTCGAATCAAGTTCGTTACCCGTTTCGGGTAACGGGCTTTTTTCGTTTCTATCCGGTTTCTGTTTATTGCTCACTTTTGTGCTTGCTATGGTTATATTATATCACACATCAGTGAGCGTGTCAACTGTCAAATATCACAAATGTGAGTACATTTTTCTGTTGAATATTCACAAGAGTGATGATTATACAATATATACAGTTGACAAGCGCTCACAAATGTGATATAATAGTATGAGAAATGGAGGTGAGAAAATGGAAACAAAAGAAATCATAAAACAGTTACGCCAGGGCAAAAAATTGACAATGTCCGAAGTAGCGGAAAAAAGCGGTGTTTCCTATAGTGCATACCAAAAATATGAACTAGGAATTCGAGAAATCGGAGCAAAAGCACTGGAAAAACTAGCCGACTTCTACGGCGTAACCACCGATTATCTGTTAGGACGGGAGACCGAGACTATTCCAGAAAACGATCTCGCAAGCATCGTCAAAAACAGCAACGTGCAGACGCTGGAAGAAATCTTAATCCGGAACTATCTGGAACTAGACAACGACCAGCGACAGAATGTTCTTGATTTTCTCCGCCGTGCGATCCAGGAAGAGGCTGATCGCCAGGGAATCACACTGAGCAAGTGGGAAACCGTCAAGGAATCCGCAATGGATGGCAATGGTACTCAGATCAAGACTTACCCCGTGACCGAGGGAGAAAAAGCAGATGCAGCACCACTTATAGACGACGATCTGTAATAGTATTCCCATCACACCTAACGCACATGAGCCGGCTTAACCGCCGGCTTTCGTTGTTTTCAAAACATTTTACTAATGTTCATAAAATATACTTTAACGTGCGTTACAAATGTGCTATAATATATACAGAGGTTAGGGAAAAGCCCAGAACCCAAAATAAAAAAGTGAGGTAAAACATCATGAAAAAGTACACTGTAAACGCAATCGACAAGGAAACCGGCGCCGTATCTCCGATTGATACAATCGAAGTTGAGGACAACTACACAACAGAAGATTACATTTCCGATTGCTCCGACAACTGGGACGCTGACCAGATGGAAATGTTCGAAAAGTGTGACATCGAGTTCGAGGAAATCAACGACTAATACGCCAGCCATCACACCTAACGCACATGAGCCGGCTTAACCGCCGGCTTTCGTTGTTTTCAAGGAGGAAAAACATGAAAAACAAAAACAACATTGAACACCGTGCAGAAACAACATTGAATCTGCGCTTATCCAAAAGCGAAAAAGAACATCTGAAACAGGCAGCAAGCGCCGCAGGTGAAAGCATCACGAACTACATCCGCTTATGCTGTCAGCTGGTTTCTTCCCGGTACGTAGCGGAATGCAGCGTACCAGAAACAGAAGAAAAAATCGTATTATGCACCGATGACCAGAACGCTTACCACGTCGGCGATCATGTAAAAATTATGAACGACGACAGCGGTGAATGCGTCGGAACTATCACAGCAGTAACGCCACAGTGGGAAATTATCTAATTCACAAATTCATAAAAAATCACCTCTAGGGCATAATAGCGGTAGAGGTGATGTGAATGTATTGTCCGGTCTACGAATCGGCATATTTCGCCAGCTGTCAAATATTGCTTGACTCTGGTACAACAGAATTACCCGTGAAACCTGTCCGACTTGCCGCCCGTTATGCTGTAGAATGCAAGTCAACAGACGCATTTTTAACAGCCGGAGAGCCTGGAAAACTGATCTACAGAGCATCGGGAAAAACGCAAATTGTAGTCTCCCCAGATCTCCAAAACGTGCAAAAACGGTTAGTGGTTCTCCACGAGTTGGGACATTATTTTCTGGGAGAATGTGAGTATACCGCAGATCATTTCGCAGCTTGTGTACTCATGCCGCAGGTGGTTTTGCTGGCTGCTGGTATCATAGATCCGGAGTCAATTTCCATTGTTTGCGGCGTTCCAAGGTGTGCTGCGGTGAGGTGTTCCAAGCTGTTGACATGGCGGCGGAGACAGGGAAATTTTGTTCGAAATGATCTCGAAAGTAAATTATTAATACAGTTTAACGATTTTATTCATAAACAAAAGAGATGAAAAAAAGATCCGTTTGAACTGTCGATTTCAGCTACAAACGGATTTTCTTTTACTAATATTTTAATAATGTGTAAAATGTGGTGTAGCGGTTCAAGATAACTTGAACCATCTTGAACCGATGTTTTTCACGCAATTTCGGTACTTTTCCGGAAAACGGTTCAAGTTCAAGATGACATTATTATTATATATTATATTACATATATAGTATTAGTATATATGACTATAATATATTATAATTATATATAAAGAAATAGGTCATCTTGAACTTGAACCGAAAAGCTAAAAACGCCCGAAATTACGTGCTTTTTAGCGGTTCAAGATGAGTTTTCATCTTGAACCATCTTGAACCGTTTACCGAAATTGCGTACTTTTTCACGCATTGTGTTTCTATTATGTTAACAGGAGGACGAAAACCATGAAACGTGCAGTGTTCTACGGGCGCTATTCCAGCGACCGCCAGACAGAACAATCAATCGAGGGACAGCGCAGAGTCTGCGAGGAATTCGCAGCCGGCGAAAATATCCAGATCGTCCGGGAGTACATTGACCGGGCAACTTCTGGAACATCCACGCAACATCGGGAGCAGTTCCAGCAGATGATTTCTGACAGCAAAACGGGTGGCTGGGACTACGTGCTTGTGTACAAGCTGGATAGATTTGCCCGTAACAGGTACGACAGCGCCGTATACAAGCGAGAACTCAAACGCAATGGGGTAACAGTGCTGTCAGCCACAGAACGCATTACAGACAGTCCAGAGGGCGTCTTGATCGAAGGGCTGCTGGAGTCGATGGATGAATATTTCTCCCGTGAACTGTCCCGGAAAGCAAAACGAGGGATGCGAGAATCAATTCTCAAAGGGCATTGTATTACCCGGTTACCGTATGGCTATAAGCGCACGGGTAAGACCTGTGCTATTGACGAGGACGCCGCCGACGTGATACGCTGGATTTTCCGGGAGTACTCTTCCGGAAAAACGATACAGGAAATCGTGGATACCCTCAACGTCCGAGGATTCCGAACCATGACTGGAAAAAGATTCAAACGCCCCACAGTAAGCGTAATTCTCCGAAATGACAAGTACACGGGTACGCATTACGTGAGTGATTTCGAAGAGCCGGAACGATATCCGCAAATTATCTCGCAAACGATGTGGGATTCTGTACAATCCAGGCTGCGAGAATCCGCAAATCGCTACAGAAAACACAATGACGGATTTGTTTACGCCCTCACCGGGAAGATAAATTGCGGCTATTGTGGATATGCTGTGAACGGGATAACAAGTAATCACAAATATCATTACTACCGTTGTGTTTCCGGAAAATACAACAAGCATATATGCGACGGGTGCAGCGTTAGGGCGGATGTTGTGGAAACGGCTGTTGTTGACGCATTGCAGGAATATTTCACGGCGGAACGAGTCGAGGAAATGGGAACGCACTTGTACGACCTCTACCGGAAATCTGCCCCAACTGAGAGGGACGACAAGCGGCGATTGACGGAAGTGGATATGCAGATAACTGGCGCAGTTAACGCCTTGATCGCTTGTCCGGAGTCGGAGGCGCTGCAAAATAGATTGCGAGACCTGGAAGAGCAGAAACGGGAAATCGAGCAATCACACGTGAAACATCAGTACCTGGAAAAAAGTCATTTCGTGGAATTTTTCCGGAACATCGTGTCTGCTCTGGAACATATCGACGTGCGAACAAGATTATTTTCCACGCTGATTGAGAGTGTGTCGCTATACCGAGATCACGTTGTGATTATAATTAATCTCATGGACGATTCCACCGATCCACCAACGCCAATAAGTCTGGAAAAATATTTTTCGTCCAGTGTTGCAAATGGGAGGGCATTGCATACACTGGACAAAATTCAGCTTGCTTTCCCGTTCCTGTTGCTCTATGTTTCGCTACCAGAACGCAGAAATCAACGAGAACGCCCCTAGAATCGTTTCTACGGCGTTTTAAGCCGTTCACCCTCAAAACTATACTCTAAAAACGAAAAGCCGCTTAGAAACGATTCTGGGCGGCTTTTGACTCATTTGTTTACAATTTCACCAGCACCCCACGGAGCGCCTGCGGCTGTTCCAGAATATACCACTTTAGGGATACCCTTGAACGCATTGACGCCGATTGTGGTTACAGAATCCGGAACGTGTAGTTCCATGATTTTGGTGCATCCGGAAAACGCACTTTTTCCGATGCTCGTTATTGTGTTCGGAATTGTTACATTAACCAGGCTTGTACAGCCAGAAAAAGCACTGTCACCAATGCTTGTTCCCGGCGGAATAATTGCCGTTTCAAGGGAAGTGCAATTCTGGAATGTTCCGTTGGGAACGCCTGTTTCCTTTGTCGTATTCCGAATAGTTATATTTTTTAACAAGTAGCAATAACCGAATAAATTGTCGGTTAAATATGGGACTGTTGCGGAAACTAACTTTGTACAGCCGGAAAATACACCTTTCGGGAAATTGTACTTGACGCTTTCCGGAAGAATGATTGATTCTAAGCTACAATCGGCGAAAGCAAATGCCCCGATTGAGAATACACCTTTCGGGAGATCGATTGTTCGGAGCAATGTCCCTCTAAATGCGCCGGTATCAATTTTTTCCAAATTGCTATTTTCCTCAAATGTGATTTCTTCCAATCCAGAATAACAGAACGCACCTTCGTCGATATCGTATACACTTGCTGGAATGTAAATTGATTTTAATTTCGAACAGTGTGCGAACGTAAATGAATATATTTCATCGAAATTTTCATTGTTCGGTAAAGTCACTCTTTCCAGGTTTTTACAACCGAAGAAACATTGACCCTTTCCGTTTTCCCCGTTATCTTGACCGACGCACTCAACTGTGTCCGGGATAACTATTGACTTAAGATTTACGGAACCCATGAATGCTTCTGGAGCAAGTTTTTTTGTTCCCTCTGGAATCTCGACACTGGTCAAGCAAGCATTGACCGAAAAACTTGCATTCGGATCTGACGGATATTCCAGGGTAGCCCAAGACGTGCCGCCAATGACAGATTTTGTGAGATACTGAGTAATTACATTATTCCCAATAATTGTATTCTTCAATATGATTTTCCGGCTTTGTGTATCAATTGTAAATTCGTTATTTTCAACGAACAAAACGCCGTTGATGTGTACCAGCAGGGAATCTCCGGTCTCATATTGCGTGATCAACGGAATCTCTGTTGTTTCCGTTGTCGCCTTGTACACACTCTGGAATGTTTTCATCGTCGTGTTGACGGTCAATTCTCCCTGGAGACTCGCAAGCCATGAATCAAATGTTTCCTTCTGTTCAGCCATGTACTTTTCCAGTTCCGTCGTCTGTTCCTCGTAGTACTTGTAGAACTGGGCATTAAGCTGTGAAACATCCACTTGTTTCACAAGTCCGGTGATCCACGGGCAATAGTTGCTACCTCGATAATCTCGGATGTCGCTCTGCGATATTGTCGTAGCATTTTTCCGGATGCGTACCCGTGCTAAGCATAATTCCGTTATCATCTCCGTGTTGGTCAATGTGATTGCGCCGTCTGTGGAATCCTTGACGATGATGGAAACACTTCTTGCATCGTCGGTCAGATCGCAGCGCAGGACAATTAACTTGTATGTGTCGGAACTTACCGACGCAGTGCCAAGATCAACGCTCATGATAGACGTGTTCTCAATCCAGTGCATATTGACAAGCGCACGTCCTGTTCCGATCGTGACCGTCATTCCGTCGCCGGCGTTGACCGCCAGCATATTTCCAACCGTCTGATACACGCCGTCGGAAACGAGTCCCTTGAAATACATTGTCATATCTTCGGCGTTGTATTTTCTGTCTCCGTTAATGCTGTTGAAATATCCGTATCTTATTGCCATTTCTTTACACACTCCATTCGTCAAAAGTCGGAACTCTGGTGTTTCCGCTGGTGGAATAGCTTTCGATGATTTCGGTAATTCGTGCCGTAGCTTTCATACCAAATTCATTTTCTACTTCCACAATGTCACCAAGTCCGCAGTATTCCGGGAAATTGTTTACTTCCCCAACATATTCAGAAGTTACACTCATTTCGGCTAGTTTATCCCTACCACGGGAAAATAACATGAATCCGTATTTCTCTTGTGGGGAAACGCCCTCGCTGGATAGGTCACGTGCATCCACGTACATTTCACGTCGTTCACGCCCGGTTTTTGTTCCGGAAAATACGGTTTTTCTCGCTGCTCCCTCACCTTCGCCGGCGACGAATGCGACGTTCTTGTAATTCTGCTTGTTATACGTGTATTCCGTATTTACAAGATTTTCAAATTCTGGGGAGAAAACTGCCGGGATGTTATCTTTTTGTGACCTTGTTCTATTTTTACCTTTGTACATCTCAAATGTAAATTTTCCATCAATCAGCGGCATTCGGAAACCGTATCCGTAAGACTGACACAGTTCCGACACAGATTCATAGACGTTGTCGCCGAAATATTGTGCTGTGATTTTTTCGGAAAAGCCTTTTGTTTCGCTTGTCACTGCGACTTCTTCCATCGTTCGTTCCGCCTTATTAGTGATTGGATTCGAGAAATTCCAGTCTACGAGATAATTTGCCAGTGTTTCGATTGCCATATTATCCGCATTCATACGGTCACACACTACCCGGCGATCCAGCAGGCTTTCCACACTGCGCCCGGATACTGTCAGATAATTTCCATTTTCCGCATCCGTCTTGATTGTGATTGCCTCAATGATCATGACCGTATCACTTTCCGTGGTCTGCAAGTAATAATCTTCTCGCAGTAGATCCAGATACTCGCTTGTAACCAGGAGATACAGTTCAAAATCTCCGTAACCATAATACCGAGTTGTCCAGATTAACGACACGTAATTATCAATTAGACCAATTCTTTTTCGGTTCGTGTCCAATACATAGATATACATTCAGATTCCCTCGTACTGTTCCGTATATTCCACCGATACTGTGAGATTACTTTCCCCAGATTCACAGGAATAACTAATTTCATTTTCTCCGGATTCCAGTTGTAACCACGTTGAGCCGTCTTGCATATCATACAAGATGTTTGTTTCCACACCGTTCCGGAGAAGTGTAATTTTTTTGCCGTTAAAATGCGTTGTAATTGTTATGACATCACCTTTTTGCATTTCGACGTTCAGTCCGAAAAAGGTATTATTTGTCAGATTGTATATAACCGGGTTTACAATATCGCCGGCGTTCGCCGTGAGTCGGATTGTAATGCCCGTCGGGATTCCTCCGGCGTTTATAATTTTCGTTGTCACTTTCTCGATCCGTGAGAATTCCAGCCCCGTCGGTGGGTTGGTGAACGGGAATTCGAAAAGCGCAATGGTGTTTGAAAATTCCACGATCTGATTTTCCGCCGATCTGAAATAGGGATTCGGGCAGAGGATGGATATTTGCGCCACCTGGGAATTTGAAAAATGGTCAAGTTCGAACGATTCCACTTTTCCGGAAATGGACACGTCCAGGGAATCATGCCGGAAATACAATGTGACATCACTCTTGATACGGAAAAACTGATACAAGATCAGTCTGTTTTTTTCGATTTCCGGTAGCAGCTTGATATACAGCACAACATTTCTCGTGCCGATTCGGGCGCTGTTGAATAATGCCCCGTCGCTCGTTGCGAATTCCGTTGTATTGATCGTGGCGGCGACAGGTGCCAGACCGTCGATATCGTATAAGCAATACTGTTTCGAGTTTGTGAAATCAAGAACAGCATTTGTTGATGTTTTCACTTTGGAAAAAATCACGGTCTAGCCCCCTTCAAAAGATTCTTACTTTGCCGATAGATTTCCAGTCTAGATAAGGATTTCGGAGAGTAGTTGTTCTGCGTAAAATTCTGCACAACTGTATTTGTAGCCGCAGATGATCCTTGTACACTGTTTCGCAGATCGTTTTTCAGAGTCTGCGCAGGTGCAAGCATTTTCTGCCCCATTGTTCGCATGGCATTAACTGCCGTATTGGTCTTGTCCTTGATACCCTCAGCAAGTCCCATTGGCAGGAACTGACCGACCTGTTTTTCCATGACCAGCGACGGGGAATGGATTCCGAAGAAATCCTTGATTCCGTCAAGAACGCCGTCCGCAAATCCGGAAATCTTGTCCTTAACCCATTGCGTCATGTTGTTAATACCGTTCCAGAGTCCCTCGACAATGTTTTTACCGATCGACAGCATTTCTCCAGGAATTTCTTTTATCTTATTCACAATATTGTCAAATAAATCTTGTGCAGCCTCTTTACCCTTTTTGGGAAGATCCTTTGCGAAATCAGCGACTTTTGAAATGGTATTTTTCAACCACTCCCACACATTGCCGGGCAGATTTTTCACAGTGTTCACAACATTGTTCAAGAAATTCTGTGCGGTTTCTTTTGCCTTGTTGCGCATATTTACGCCCCATTCGGCAATTTTTGCGATTGTGTTTACAAGCCACTCCCAGACCTTGCCGGGCAAATCCTTGAAAAACTGGATGATGTTATCAATGATTTTCGGAACTTCGTTCACGATCCAATCCTTGACATTTACCGCCCAATTTCCAAGGGTGCCGATAACGGCGCCGATTGCGTAGCCGATTTTGTACGGTAGATCCTGGAACCATTGTGCGATTGCATCAATGATTTCTTGTACTTTTTCCGCAAATTTATCCTTTACATTTTTTGCCCATTCTACAACTTTATCGACGCACTCACCGATTTTTTCACCGAATTTTTCCCCAAGCGGCGAAAGTGCCTCAATGATAGATTGCCAGATTTTCGGGACGTTTTTCCATAATTCCACGATAATTTGCGGAATTGCCTTGATGATACCCATGAATAAATTAAATGCTACCTGGTACATCTGGGGAAGGGAAGTTGTAAAGTACTGTACAATAGCGTTGATGATGTCCGGCAGCGCAATAATTAGAGCGTTGACAATATCCGGAATTGCGTGTATCAATGCCATTAATAATGTCATTGCTCCATCGAGTACCTGCGGAACGCTTGTTGCGAAGAAATCGACAATCGCTTGAATAATGTCGGGAAGTGATGCGACAAGCGCTTGAATGATCTGCGGCAGTGCATCAATTAAACCATTTAACATTGTAACGGCAGCGTCGATAATCTGTGGTAATGCAGAACTAAGAAATTCCGTGATTGTGTTGATGAGTTCCGGCAAGCTTGCCATTAACTGATTGATTATCACGGGAAGGGCGTCAACGATTCCCATAAATAATTCCGTGGCGGCGGTCAGTACCTGCGGCAAGAATACTCGTACTGTGTCAAGTACGTTCTCGATCAGCCATGTAATCTGTCCGGGAAGGTCAATTTCTGTTAGTGCCTCAACGAGTCCCGTCCACAGGTCAAGCGCTGCGGTGAGAAGTTGTGGTGCAAGGGAAGTCAATGATGTTATGACATCGGAAATCATATAGACGAGTTCCGTCAACAATTCCGGCGCCATTTCCACGAGACCATTTGCAAGTGTCAAAATAACCTGTTTCGCCGCCGATGTGATGTATTCGAAATTATCCGAAATGCCCTGTGCCAGGCTCTGAATCAGCGTTACACCAACTGTTGCAATTGTCGGCAGTGCATCCGTAATTGTGGTGAGAAGATTTATTAGGATATTTCCGACAGAATCGCCGATTTTTTCACCTGCACCGTCAACGCCATTTGTCAAATCCATGAATGCACTTGCCAAATTTTGAACATCTGGAACGATGGATGAAAGAATTCCCGAACCGAATTCCGTGAACATTGCCAGAACAGGCGTGAACGCTGTTCCGATATCCGCAATGCTCTGTTTCATATCCATCTGCGCCGTGTTCAGATCGATCATTGCCTTGTTGTTTTTCTGGTATTCCTGCCCAAGGTCTCCGTACACGTCACTTAATGTGTCAATAATGAGTTGCTGCCGTTCCGACTCACTGGAACAAGCTGAAAGTTTGCTGTTGAAATCATCTTCTGTAACACCTGCCCAGTTCAGAGCGTCGGCAAGGTTGCCCGTGATCTCTCCGACTTTCGCCGTCTCGTTGATGGATTCCGCCAGACCATCAAGGGGAATAGAATCACCATATTTTGCCCAGATACCAGCGGAAGAATTCAAAAGACTGTTCAGATTTTCCGTACTCGTTCCCATCGCCATCAAGTTGGAAACTGTGGTGTTGGCTGTGGTTTCGTCACCCAACACACCGTACATATTTTCGAAAGCGTCCTTTGCGAAATCGGCAGAATATCCACCGTCTTTTGCCGCAGTGGTAAGCTTTGTCATGTTGTCTGTAAATTCTTTTGATTCCTCAGTAGCGGCAGTGAGTCCGGCGGCAAGTCCGGTGACAGCTGCACCGATTCCGGTAACAACGCCTTTTCCCAGAGATCCCAGGAAACCTTTTAACTTTCCGCTAGATTCTTCGGATTTCTTTCCGGTGTCCTCAATTTCGTCGTTTACGTCTTTCAGTTCTTTTTCTGCTTTTTTCGCATCGCTGCCAGCGTCTTTCAGAGCGTCACCAAGATCATCCGTTTCGTCGGCGGAATCGTCGGTTTCTTTTGTCAGATCTTCCAGGCGCTTTGTTTGCTTTTCAATCTCAGCCGCATTTCCTTTGATTGCCGCTTTCAGATTCGTAATTTTGATCTGCATATTTGCGGCAGCGTCGGAATCCTCGCCCTCTTTTTTCACAATTTTATCAAGCTGGCTTTCGTAGTCCGCCAGAATTTTGGAATACGTCTGATTGTTGCTTGTTAGCTGCTGGATTTTTGCGCTTACGCCGTCGGCAGAATCTTCCCACCGTTCAAGTCCGGCGACGCCTTCCTTGAATTTGGCATTTGTTAACAGTATTTCTCTGTTTGCCTGTTGCAATTCTGATTTTAGTTCGGAAATGTCAACCTTAAATTTTGTGGTGGTCTCTGTACTTTTCTTGCCCATTTTCTCACCCCTTTAGAACCATGTGTCTGGAGCAGGTTTCATTATTTTTCGTGGTTTTTTCTCTCGATTCTGATTCTTAGCGTACTTAACAGTACGGCGCATAAGTGTTACTACCTCATGCGCCGGATACTGTCTTATTCTGATCGGATCCAATCCGTGAAATCTCTCGCATAGTGATACAGTCACGTCGAAAAAAATCTCATATAGGGTGTCCCGCTCTCCACCCTCGATCAGTTTCCCGAATTATCACCAAGGCTGCTGATTTCCTTGATTGCGTACCGGAACACACCGAGGAAAATCGGAACGAGTTCTTTCACTTTGGTGTGCCGGATTTCGGAATCTGTGAGACCGGGGAAAATCTGTTTCAGCAGCGGTTTCAGCTGGGGCAGTACGTGCAGAATCATTTTTCCGACCGCTACATTATCATCAATCTTGTCAACGTCGATACAGTCAACCAGATCTTCGATTGTTCCCCACATGAGATCGTATTCCGATGCGTTATATGTTTTTGTGATTTCTCCCGTATTTCCATATACGTTCAGTTTCATTTCCATTTTGTACTACCTCCCAATTTTTGAAATCAGATCTTTGTGGACTGTGTCGCAGACGGAACTGTTTTGTTGTGTACGTCGGATGGTGTCCATACCTGTTTCGTCCACGCCGCCTTCATTTCGTCGGTCATGCCGCCGTAGCGCTCATCAACCACAATTCCGCTCATTGTCGCATTGGTAGTGGTCTTGCCGATAGTCTGCGCAAATTTGTAAATTGTGTTAACGGCTGTATAAGTAAGTTCTGTGTTGGTGGTGTCGATAGAGTCAGATTCGGTGTTGACTTCCTCCGACGGGATCGAGAACTGACCCTTGTACTTCCAGCAGTACCGCCAGTTGCCGTCTGTTCCCTTAGCCTTATATCCGATTGCGTAATACTTCGGCTTTACTTCGCCTTCCATCAACATACCGGAATCAGAATCGAATGCCTGTCCGGTGATGTCCGCCAGAGTTTCCAGCTTAGGTGGCGCAACTGTCAGTGTGAATGTTTCTGCGCCCTTTGCATTGACCACGATCATTCCCTTGTTGTCGTAGTAGTGGGTTTCGCTAGACGACTCCACTTCCTTTGCAATTTTCGCAGTATAAGACAGGCGTTTCGGTGTGCCTGTGGAAAACTGGGTTTCGGAATCCTCTGTTACTTCTGCGTAATAGAGATCTTCCACGCCCCGGAATTCGAATACATTATCTACTGCACTAGTAGCCATGTTTATTCCTCCTTTAATTTCAGATAGGAAACTGTGATTCCACGCCCAAAATGTGTGCTTTCGTCACTTGCCGCATCGTAGCCGTCGCCCCACGATTCCCATCCGTTTTCTTTCAATTTTTCTTGTGCTTTTCTCAACGTCTCGTAGACTTTTTCAATGTCAGTCGAGTAGAAATTTACATCATATTCGTACAGTACGCTGTTTTCCTTGTTGTCGTAGGCGCTTTGTGTGTCGGATGATTGATTCCAGAATGTAAAGAAACTGTCCGGATATGGTTCATCTTCCAACAGGCTACCTTGACGACGCACGGGAAAACCGAACGCTGACAGAATTTGAATCAGAAAATCTTCCATGCTTACAAGTTCCTTTCAATCCATTTTTCAATTGCCTCTTTTTGCAGCGCCTTTGTCTCGCTTTTTGTTTTTTTGCCGTAAAAAGCATCATACAGACCGGAAACCGGTGCCATTTTGGGTGTACCGTGCATAAGATAGATTGATGTTAGTCCAGATGCGTCCAGGTCATAACCGATATTTATTGATCCGGTATATCCAGACCATTCCACATCGTAGTTTTTATCGAGAGACCGTTTTGTTTCTCCCGTCCAGTACTTGCCGCCAGCTGGCATATTGCCTTTTTGCATAATCGCATCTGCTTTTGCGTTGATGTGATCTTTTGTCGCTTTTAAGGCACTTTCCGTTGCTTGTTTTAAGCCGGATTCATCCGCCATTCTGCCGATATTCTGCATGACCTCTTTCCAGCCGGTGAATTGTAAGCCAATCTTATTTTTTGCCACACTTACGCACCCCCGGAAACGGCACGGACTTTGAATTTCATGATCTGATTGCGCATACTAATATTTTCCGGCGTTCCTAATATCTCGTAGGCTTTCCCGTCGGCATTTTTTACGATGCAATCCGCCTTGATATCCGGTCTGTACCACGTTTCGACGGTTGCGGTATCTTCCACCGTCAATACGTCATTGCTCGTTCGTTCTGTGCCGCCGAATGTGCGGAAAGAACAGTAGAATAATTCTCCCGTTTCCGGGTAGACTTTCTTCACGGTTCCTTTCACAACTTTCGTTTCCGGCACGAAAAAGAACATTGGAATTGTGAATGGCTCAGATGGTCTATACATTGACAACACCAGCTTTCAGCGCACGATTTTCTGCCGTGACCCGTACAACACAGATGACTGTGTTTCCTTCCGTCGTAATGTCGGAAGTGCCGTCCCACTCCGCCCAGCCAGACAGATCATCGTTATAATTCGGGATTTTTTCCGTGAAACTGTATCGGTAACGTGCATCCGCTGTGTTGTCGTAGATCATGATTTTCACTTTTCCGGCAGATGTTCCGGTAGACGAAGAAACCTCGATCGTTCCGATTCTCTTATACACGAGCTGTGTAGCACGTTGAATGAAATACGGGGAAAATTCCGCAGAACCAGTCCCATAATTCCACAAGTCCGATACTCCACGAGTGATGACACCGACAGACTCAGAACCATTCACAATGTTTTCCGGAACTCCAGCATCCAACAGGAAATTCTTGACATCGTCAATATATGTCAGCAGGGTTGCATCCTGGTACGTGCCTGTGATGCCGATTCCGATTTTCACTTTTTCAAGCAGTTCTGCGTCTGTCATTTGTTACCAATCCTTTCTCACTTACTGAAAATGTAAACGCTGTTGACGTCAAGCAGCTTGCCATCCATGATGCACAATCCCTTGTTGAAATACTTGTTCTTCTCATCGTCGAACCAGCGCTTGAACGCAATTTCCATGTTAGTGTTAATTGCGTAGTCTGTCGGCTTAAGGTAGATCGCCCAAGCCTCGCCGCTCTGCGCAGTGTCGTAGTCTTTCAAGATATCCGGCTCAACCAGGATGACTTCACGACCGGCAAAACGGCAAGTGAGGTTACCATTATTCGGATCGTATGTTTCCTGGTACAGTGGACGATCATTTGCATCCTTCAATGTCATGATGTAAGTTTCCCATGTAGCCGCAGTCATAATCATGACACCCTCGCCACGATATGCCAGCGGAATCTTTGCGAAAAACTTAGTTCTCCACTTTGTCCAATCAGCCATGTCTGCCGCAGACAGAGTGATCTTGTTTGCCGCCTTGACACGAGTATCATTCAGAATGCCAAGGGGCTGACCTGAGCCGGTGCCTGAAATGATGATTCTGTCAAATTCCTTAACAAATGCCTCAGCCAGCAGCCGTGCCATTTCTGTCTCCAGATACGGCAGCGAAACGACCTGGGAAAGCAGAGACTGTGCAAGTCTTGCCTCTACAATGTGATACCCGAAGGAAACAGAAGTCTTGATGTTCGGAACTGCCTGTGTGTCGGAAACCGTGGTTTCTGTGATCCAAGATACAGTTGGCACCAGTTCTTCGATGGGGAATTCTACGCCGCCCTTGACGTTCAGCTTGCGAACACGATTGTACAGATTACCATAAACTTTCAGTTCCTTAATGAACTCATTCATGATTGTGTTCGGGATGACCTTACCCACATCAGATGTAACAAGCGTTTCGTCCGCTCTCTTCTGGTAAGACCATTCGCCGGTCTGGACGTATTTCATGAACGCCTGTCGGTATTCCACGGAATCCAGGGCGTTTCCGGTTCTGTGTTCTGCGGTCTGATTCATACCATACGCACCCAGGCTCCGAGTCTGCGCCGGGTTAAAGTTGGAGCGCTGACCGTTTTCGTCGCCGGCGTCGTTGCCATCGTCGGACTTTGCGGAATCATCGGTGTTCTTGTCATCGGTGTTCTTGTCATCCAGTTCAGCAAGCTTGTCCTTTGCCTCGTTCAGTTCGTCAAGTACAGCCTGGAGCGTTTCGCCCAGTTCCCGTACTTCCTGTGCGGATTCTGACGCTTTAATGTTGGAACGGATTGCCTTTACTTCCTGTTCCTTTTTCGCAATCAGCTTTTTCAGAAAATCTTTCATTTTTCATACCTCCATTAGATATTTTATTTTAAGCTTTTCCAACTCTACGTCTCCCGTAGCTTTGGAAAGTGCTTTTCGAGCCTCTTCTACCGCTCGTTTGTCACGGGCGGAAATTTCTGTGGATTCATACGCCGGAAATGTAACTGCGGAAACCTCTGCGACAGTTCCAATTGCGGTAATGTTCCGTGTCGGGTGGTCACTATCGAGGTTTTCCCATTCGTCCGCCGAAATTGTGAACATGAATGACATTCCGGAAATGTCGCCACGCTGGACGGCGGAATATAACGCCCGTGCCTCTGGATTGTTCTCAATATCCAGGAGAACCCGGATTGTCAGACCGTCCTTGTCCACCTGGATTTGCATGGTGGAATTTTTGACGCCGTCCCGGAAACGGGCAAGCGGAATCATATCCGTGTTGTGATTCACAAGGAATCGCACGTCTGACATATTGGCATCATCCAGCGCCCCACGCTTGATAATTTCATCACAGAAACCGAGATCCGTTTTCGACTCATACACGATCGGGCGACCTGTGATGTATGCGCCGTTGTCGTCGGTTTCAGCCCGGATTTCGAAAGTAAAATTTCGTTTATAGAATACTGACATTTATTTCACCTCTCTTGACCAGTGTAGTTATAAGTAATGACTGTGTCCTTACCGGTTGTATTATCGGACATTGATTCGTTCCAGTCCGATGCTTTAATGATTGCATTCCACTGCTCTTCGCTGCCCTTATAATAGATGTTTGCAAGCTTGATGCACCAAGAAAACGCTTTATTACCAAATCTCGTTACACTTGCCGGAATCGTAACTTGTGTAAGTTTCTGATTAGAGTCAAAAGCCGAATCCCCAATAGTTGTGACGCCGTCAGGTATTACAACGATTGATGGATTCGTGTCAACAGTATCTGCCGTCCAAATCACTTGCGATGTTGTCGGTTTTTCCGCAACACTTGTGATTTCATCAATCATTTCGGAAATCGTAACGCCTTTCGAATCGGTTCCACCAAGTGCAGCGTATACGTTTTTAAGAGCGCCGACAATGTTCGTCGCATCCGCAGTTCCGGAAAGCTTTTCTGATAGTTCGTTCAGAGATTTCACTTTTGATTTACTCATTTTGATTTTCTCCTTTCTGGTTCAACTGGTATTCTTTCGCATATTCCACATTGACATAATTCAATGACATCATACGGACGCCTGCCAATTCGGGAAGTGGGCGCATCCCAAATGCAACACGTTTTTCGTTTTCGTACAGGCTGCCGCTTGCACCGAGCAAGTTCACCATTTCAAGCGTTTGGTCAGTGCTAAGGAAAATCAAATCTTTCGTGTAAAACATGATTTGATTCCCAAACGCCCGTTCCCGTGTCGTGAACATGGATTTCGTGAACGCCTGTGAAAGTGTTCGCACGATGGGTTCAATGGTTTTTTGAAAGAATGCCTCATATTGTTCTTTTGTGTAGTCTCCGGTCAGAATGCAGAGGGGAACACCAAAATGACGCAAAATCTTTTCATCAATAAATTTCAATGTCGCCTCGTCCACCATCTGAATTTCACGTTCGATCGGTGTGAACTCTGCCCGGATGTCAAGCGGCAGAAATCCGCTTTCGGAATTTTTCAGCTTTTCTTCCAACTCTTTCAGAGCAAGTTCCGTTTTGCCGTCATCCATCATCGTATTATATTTCACGATGCCGTTTACGGCACAACTGGAAACCATTGCCTTTGAGAGATTGTGAAGTAACTGATAATTCAGATCGAGCGTTTTCAAAAGCGCATCGTTATCCGGCTGCCCAAACTCATTTCCGCCCATGTACTCATTGACGGAATAATTTTTCCGGATGTGAATGACGTCAGAATAATTGAGAGTAGTTTCGAAACCGTTTGCGAACGTGAACTTGATATATAGCTTGTCGGAATCGTCTTGCAAGATTTCAACATTCGTCGGTGCAATCGGATACAGCCCGGTATATACACGAGTCAGACTGCCGTTTGTTTCCTGTCGGGTGTACCAAGTTGGGATAATAAATGCGTTGTAATTAAAATACAACTGCCAAATGATTTTCTCGATAAAATCCGTCGTTGTCATGATTTCATTCGGAGCATTCAGAACGGCTTGCACATCGCTGTTAACCGGAATCACGTCCGAACCGTCATTCTTGACGTGCTGTGGAATCAGCTTTTTGCATTCCATGACGATACAATTTATCGCCTGCTGTACAACGTCAGATGCGTAGATATCATTGCCAAATTGGGAATAGATCGGCGTGTAGCCGTTCAGCATCTGCGCATATTTTGTTTTTGTTTTCGGCTTTCGCCGCAGTTTGTCTAACCAGCCCATTTTCACACCGCCTTTCTATCCGCCTATAATTTGCTTATATTCCGTTCGATATCTACGGTACATCTCGTAGAGAATAATTAAGGTGACAGCACCGTCAATTCGTTTTGATCTTTCCGTTTTGACGCACAAGCACTGGGAATGATCGTCAATTTTCAATCCGGCATTTTTGAAACACCATCTATCCATTGCGTTCTCGTTGTAATTTACAAGTTGATGTTGTAAATCCGCCTCGCACAATTTCAGAGCATTGGAAAGTGTCTGTGCGTTCTGGAGAATCAGAACAAGATCTTCGTTTTCTTTCGTCCAGCTGTAAAATCCCATTCGGGAAATCCAGTCTTTCGAGAATCGCTGATCGTATCCGCATTTCCAGAGTTTGATATTATAGTCCTTGTACAACTTATAAAACCAGTCGGCAACAAGAGATAAATCAATATCGTTTCCTTCTGTGATTGTCAAGAGACCAGCTTTCGCCCAGTCACGATATCTTGCCCCGGCGTTCCAGTCGTCCGAATCTTCCAACTTAGACTGTGGAATAAAATACATAGTGTGGATGTACTTCGTGTTGTCTCCCTGTTTCATCAACAGAATTTTCGCACAAGTCAAGTCAGTTGTTTCCGACAAATCGACAGCACCAAGGCAGACACATCCCCGGAAATCTTCCAGATCGTAAACTGCGGAATAGCTGTAATCTTCGAGATTGAGCCACGTTTGAACATTATTTTGTTTGATGTTAAAATCTTTCGACAGAACGAATATTCGATCTGCTTTGGATTTTCTTGCCACGTCAACCTGTTCTTCGAGATAGTCCCATTTTTTGATAATTCCAAGAGTGGGATTGCTTTTCACCCAGGTTTTCTGATCCTGCCAAATTTCAGCCTCTGAATCCTGGGTGTAGAGCCACGGCAAAAGACGTTGACCACTCAAAGAATCATCCTCGCCGTTTATCACGGCACGGGCTTTCTTCAATTCGTCGTCCAAGTATCCATCTACCACAAAACCTTCGGTTGTGATATTGATAAATTTTGGATTGTCTTTCAAACTCTGCGATTGCTCAATAGATTTACCGATGATGTTTTCTTTCATCTCGTGCGTTTCGTCGACTATTGCAAAATCAATGTTCCGACCTTCCTTGTTCTTTGTCCGGTCAGATAGTTTGAAAATTTTCGACCCGTTGACCTTGTTGAAAATGAAACGCTGATTTCGTTTGGTGTCCAAATCATTCGGATCAATCAAACGCCGCATTGTGTCGATTGCGTCGTAGGTAATACTTGCTTGCATATCGTCATTCGAGGAACACACAATATCTGCACCTTCATTTCCGACGATCAATTCAGACAGACCCAGTGCGGAGCACGTTTCGGATTTTGTGTTTTTCCGGGCAATCAGAAGAATTACTTTTTTGAATCGGTCAAATGTTGTAGCAGACATTTTGAAACTATAGACAGCTTCGATGAATGCTTTTTGCCACAGCATCAAAACCATTGGTTTGTTGTAGTACGGTGATTTTGTCAGCCGCACACAACGCTCCATAAAGTCAATTCTCAGAAGAGCATCTTTCGTATCGTAATAAAAAGCGTCATTCAGAAAATCTTCTTTTAGGTTTTGGAGTTCCTGCCACAGTTCCTGCCCGACTAAGATTTCGCCGCACTCAATCCGTGCATGATATTCCAACAAGAAGGAATTGTCCGGCGTCCAGATTTTTTTCTGCTGAATAATCATAACCGAGTAGACACCCATTTCCGCAACGGGCTTTCTTCCTGGTCATTTTCTACGCCTACCATATGGGAAATGACTTTTACAACATTGGTGTACTGCTGCAAAAATTCTTTGTAGAGTTTGGATGCTGGTGTAGATTTCTGTTGCATCGGATTTTCCGGGTTCACTTTGATCATCGGCAACTTCTCCAGCTGTTCAAGCTGATTTTCCAGGAATAGCATTTTATCAATCAGAGGGAGAACCGTAGTTCGGTTTGAGTCATTGACCAGTTTCAGCAATTCTTCTTT
>ERZ791615.155-NODE-155-length-35000-cov-6.88891_pt1 | contig 35000 bp, 31 predicted proteins | sample MGYA00510273_ERZ791615 | MGnify/ENA primary metagenome ERZ791615 (study PRJEB30046, sample SAMN00715185) | human gut metagenome | study: EMG produced TPA metagenomics assembly of the A metagenome-wide association study of gut microbiota in type 2...
ATTACTGATGATGATGGACGAAGGTCTGGAGGCAGAAGCACGCAGCGTATATCCACACAAGGGTCTCACCGCCTTGAGAACCGTGGGCTACAAGGAAATGTTTGCCTATTTCGGTGGCGAGATAGATAAGGATGAAGCCATCCGCCAGATACAGTCGCATAGCCGTGAATACATGCGCAAGCAGCTCACCTGGTTTAAGCGAGATGCAGAAATTCACTGGTATCATCCCGACCAGCAGAATGAAATCATCCGATTTATTGATGAAGAGATATAGACATAATCGCCCGATAGCATATTCATTTTTGTTGTTAGAAATATAGTTGAGATTCCATAATATTACATGGAATTCTCTGGAATCAGATTTAAATTCTGGTGCTTTATAGCCCATGAACTTTTCAAAATGCTCGTGTTCTTTGATGATTTTCTTCATACCTTATAAAATCAGCGTCTTGTTTGATGCAGAATTCTAAATAATTGGAGGTAAAAATGAAATAAGCTTCATGTGCTATCGAAACAGGCTTCATTTAGAGCAGAAGTAATCTTCCCCTGCCAAAAAGGGTATTTCTGTCAATATTTATAACCAAATTTTGCATACTGGTAAACTTGGAATCTAGCAACGAGAATAGGGAGTTTTGGGCATCTCGAATTCTCTATTTTTTGTTTCTCATTAAGCGAATACCCTATAGTTGTACGACTATAAAGTTGTAGTCGTACGACTATATAGGGTATGGTCGTACAACTATAGAAATCCTATTTTAGCGCTATTAACCAACAAATCCATAATTCCTTGATTATTAACATATTACCATTTTCTTCCATATTTTCAATATTCACAAAGAAATAAGAATCGTTTGAAAATACGAGAATCTCAGCAAGGGAAATGTATAAAAATAAAACGACCCGCACATTTGAGCATCGTTGAGAGGCTTGGCGGGTACTAGTGCTGCAAAGGTACGAAGATTCTTAGAAACCAGCAAATTTTTGGGGAGAAATTTTAATTTCGCATGCTAAAAAGTATAAAGCATTTACAAATTAAGCTACTCCGCCCCCATGCGATAATTCTTTGGCGATAATCCGGTATGCTTCTTGAAGAAGGTGCCGAAGGATGAGGCATTCGGCACAGTCCATTCGTTGAGACTTTGGTATCACTGAAAGATGAAGAAGGAGAAGAATAAAAGTATTATATGAGTATTTTATAAGGGTTTTATAAGACCCTTATAAAATATCGAGTTATAAGATATCGAGAAGTTCCTCGAATCTTGAAATACGACGGAGCTTGGGATGTTCAAATTCCTCTGTCTTTTCATGCGCCCATGTGGTATGAAAAGGGATATGGACAGCCGAAGCTCCGATTTTTAATGCCGGAGCAATATCACTCTTGAAACTGTTACCCACCATCACCAGCTCGTCGGGAGTTACATCCAGTTCCCTGCAGAGACGATGATAAGCCTTGGGCGTCTTGTCGCTCACGATAGTCACCACATCAAAATACCGCTGCAGACCCGAACGCCACAACTTATTCTCCTGATCCATCAACTCACCCTTGGTGAAGACTGCCAGCTTATATTTCTTCATCTCACGGAAACAAGCCAAGGTTTTCTCTACCCCTTCCAAAGGCTTGGCATCAAGATGCAGGAGACTCTTACCCAAGTCCACAATTTGGGCGATGACATTCGCCTCCACCTTACCATGACTCACCTTCACCGCATTCTCTACCAGGGATATGGTGAAAGCCTTGCAACCATAACCCAAATCAGCCATATTTTTACTCTCCGTCTCGAAGAGAGCAGCAGAAATATCCTTTTCCTTTCCATATTCCGCAAGCAGCTCGCAATACTCATGCTCCACGTCCTCGAAATAGTTTTGTAATGCCCAGAGCGTATCATCGGCATCGAAGGCTATCGCCTTGATATTCTTCAGTTTTTCCATACTTATCATTTCTTTTAGTTGCAAAGTTAATGTTTTTATCCGAAAAGGAAAACAAATTATTCTGCTTTCTTTTGCATATACCAATATTTTTCGTAACTTTGCCAAAAATTCAAATAAAGCAACAATATGAAGGCTAATGCTGTTGACGGAATATATATGACGTAATGTAAGAACTTATATTTCTTGGTGCAAGAAAGCCTTTTCATAGCTACCATGACAATCGTCATACAATCGCACGACATATATCTTTCAATCATACGGCATATGCCGTGCGACTACATGACATATGTCGTGCGATTGCAAAAAAGGACATCTTGCATCATCATTACTATATTCTTACGTCACAACCAATAGCTTTTCATAGCGGAATAAACGAATTTACATTTTAGACACCGAAAATTTGGTAGAGCTCATGGGTATGAGGCTCCGCACAACAAGGATTATAGACAAAGAAACGAGGCATGAAATACAACTCCAATCCCGAATGATGATTCTCTTCTGTTGAATATGTCATTACTTCTCATTTTTTTTATAATCTTCAAACGACATTTCCTTGACGAGTTTTCCATCCAAATCATAAACAGACACTACAGAATACCTACCAAACCTAGTATCTGAATAATGACGATAAGACTGGCAGATTGGTAATCCATCTTCAGATGTAAAGCCTACGCAGCCACGATTTGATGGTAACAATATCGCCTTTCCCGCATCCTTATCTACTATAAAAGTATAAATTGTATTCATCTTGTCTGTTGTTCCATTTACAACTACCACATCAGGATTTAGAGGGACAAGCATGGCTTCACTTGCCACAAAAACAGAATCTAGCCCTACCGTTACACCATGTTTTTTATCTGGATTATACCATAACAAATCTGCCATAGGATGCGCCGTAACTATTTCTTGAATATCATTCTGCTTCTTATAATACTTCCAAATGCTAACTACGTCACCGCCATAAATGCCATCTCCCCCATCAACGCTTCTCAACAAGATTGCATCAACATCCTCATCTGTTACAACAGTATTATTTGGCAGATGAAAATGTTTGATGATTTGTGCTATCATCGCTTGCGAATACTTTCCATCTTCATCATTTTCATATTTCAAAAAGGCATGATTTTGAGCAGGAGCAACTTGTTTTGCCCCCTTTTTTCCACAGCTGATAGAAAGAAAGCACAGCTGTAGCAGTACAACTATCCAATATTTACACTCTTTCATTTTCTAACTTACGTGAGTTTAAATGACACAAAAGGACTTCCTTTATATCATCGGCAACATTATTAGCCAACCTTTCAAAGACCTTTGGCCCAGAACCATTAGGCAAGCTATCTATTTCATTGACTTCTATAAGATTATAATGAGGTATTTCGGGATGGCTATAGTCATAACGATATCCTCCAAATGTTAGAAACTCTGCATTCGGAATACCAATATCCTTCATACGATTGATTACATTAGTGCCAGCCCCACCGACACCGATGCACAATATCTTTATATTTTCTGTATCATTTCCCATATTATAGTAGCATTATTAATATCGATTGCAAAATTAAACAACAAATCGATAAGTTGTATCAGCAAGCCTTGTTTTTTCATTTACAAGGCTTGCGAACGATTTTATCCCTTATTCCTCTTCTTCATCTTCATATACACTGTCTCCTATCAATATGATGAACAACAGGAAAAATGAGACTGCCGAAAATAATAATGCTATTAAGAGTACTACAGCAAAAGAAGAAAAAGGATCGATCTTTGTCATTAAATTGACAGCAAAAAGGAATGGGGCTACCGCATAAGACAATTTCTTTAGACATTGCTTAGTACTTAATCCCGCATCATGAAATCTACGTACCATAGAAGAAAGGTTAGCAGGAATAGAGGCTATAGTAATTCCTAAAAACACTCCAGACAGTACATCAAACTTTTCGGAGTTCCAAGCCCCCAATGCTATAAAAGTAATAGGGACCTGAACCAGCCAGAACCACCAATACTCACTCTTTGAAGCTCTTCCCTTAAAATCAAAAGACTTCATGTAACACATTTTAATTGAATTGAAAAATGTCATAACCGTATATTTTATTCTGTTTGCTTATTTTGTGATTTAATTATCTTAGCTACTGCATTATCAAGAACTTCTTGGATATATGAAGAAGAAATATCAATTGACACTTGTTTTTTAGACAAGTTACCAACATAGCAAATTCTAAATGACATACCCAAAGGAGCAAGAAGGGAAGCTAACTTTATCAAATCACCCTTGACCATAAACTCATTTTTGAGTTCTACCCTCATAGACTCTTTACTTTTTTCAAACCCTGAAATATCAAGCTTATTCTCATCTATGGTATAGACAACAACACAAATTTGTCCTTGTATCCTTGCATGAGCAGACAGCAGCCCATCTTCAAGATCAACAAGGATATTCTTATTAAGTTCATTCAAATACAAATCCAGTTCTTCTCTTGGCGTTGGCTTTGGTTGATTTTGAGCATTTTTTACTTCCTTTGGTGTAAGAATAAACTTTATTTCTCGATGAGATTGCATTCCCTTTACCAACATTGCTACAGAATATCCTTTGTTGGCAATATCCACATAGCTGCAAGACTTAAAAGGAGAACTCTTTGCTACGTTTGCCATCATAATTCGCTTCTTCTGTTCTTTATTCTGCAAAAAGTCCTCAAAAGGATATTTCGTTTCGTCAATTTCCAAAGTACTAACGACTGTAGAGTCTTTCAAATCCACACTTCTAAGAGTCATACCATCCGTTAGTTTCAAAGGCATCTGCTCATTAATTTCTTCTACCGCAAGCACAACCTCAGGATCATCAGGAGGAAGAAGACTACGTCTATAAGACTCCATACCAAAAGACAATAACATTTGAACTAAACCAAAAACTCCAATACCTACTCCGAGAATACTCAACTTTACTTTTCTTGTTACATTATGGGAATTAAGTAACCAAATACACAATAATACCAACATAATTGTAACCACTATCGAAACAGCGCCAAAATATGCAGGAGAATTATCCTCCGCATAAGCAGTACGTATGGAAACCATTAAAAATGTAAACATTAAAAACTGTCTCATAACTTTTACATATTTTAGTCATCAATAAATCTCACTTTATCCCATAAACTTTCCCAATAGACATCACCAAAAGTTGTATGTTTCTTTACTGGTACAAAAAGAATGGAAGACACTATTGCCAAAAAGACACCATAAATAACGACAGCACGAATTACCAAGTTATGTACCTTAGCACAAGTATCATATTTTTTCGAAGCTAATAGAGTACCTCCAAGTTCTTTCTGTACCAACATTATATCACGCTTTGTTCTTTCATCAGAATACAGATACTCAGAGTCATTTGATGCACGATAAGCATCAAACTCTCTATCATATTCTGGTTTTAGCCGATTGGTTGAACTTAGCACACGATAAGCTTCCTGAATATTATGTTTATAAGTTTCACCATACAAACTATAATCTATACCGGAATTATATTTAGTCATAGCTTTATTAAATGCCTTATCTATGTCCTCCTCAGAGGCAGATCTGTCAATATTCAACAACAAATAATAATCCTTGAATATACCCAAGCCATCCCCTTTCAACTCATTTCCATCTTTATGTATATCTCCATGACTCCAATTAGAGAAATTGCGTATTTCCATCAACAACAAAGTTATTAACGAAACAGGTAATATATAAATGAGTACACCTATGCCTAATGGTGAACTACCCAACACAAAAAGTGGATATACCAAAAAGACTACAATGCTTTTATATTCTGCATCTGTAACATGTCTATTATACAAATATTTCTTTACACTCTTCGGTACCAAATAATCAAATGTGTTTTCTGCTCTACTCTTACCGTATATTATAGTAAAAACACTTGTGATAGTTGCGCCCAAGAATAGACAGAACATACACCACCAATAAAAATCTTGCATAAACACGCCTATACATATACCATAAATCTCAGTAAAGACACATAGCATATCCAATATGCCCAATACCAACATACAACGGCACAAGATGCTTTTTTGCCTTGACAATATTGTATTAGTTCTTAACAAATGCCTTGGCATAAGCAGACAAATAAGAATAAAAACTAAAAAGATAAAAGCACTTAAAACAAACAACAAGAGTTTGCCATTCACACTGTCATTAAAATCTCCGAGATAAAACGTGGTAAAACCTTTCATTATCCACTGAGACTTTTCTTCCAACTGATGTTCACTACGGACTTCAAGCATATAAGCTTTTCTATTAGCAAAAAATATGCTTCTCAAAACAGGTTTACCTTCTTGATCTTTAGTCGAATAAGCAATAGCTTTTCTGTTAGTTGGCAAAATCTTACCATAAAAAGTAGCCCAATAATTATCATAGACAATTTTTCTCTGCGCTGGTGAAAACATATAGTGCTTATATACTTCCAGCTCTTTTGCAAATAGAAGAGTTTGCTTTTCATAAACAGAATCTGTTGCATTAGCCGAAATTAATTCTGACATGTCAAAAGTAACTAAAGAGTAAGAATATTCAAATGGGATTTTCTTGACCTTATAATCCCAATATGGTTCTTTTACATATTTTGTTCTCTTTTCTTCATCGTACTCTATATTACCAAAATAATCTCTTCTTGGGATATTTACGGTATAATAAACCAATCTGTCTCTATATGCCACATAATTTTGCCAATATTCATATTTTCCTTCACCTACCTCAGAAAAAGAAGACAAAAACTTACCATTAGGAATAGGACCTATCTCACGCAAGAAATCAGAATTGTCCTTGGTTGCTCTATTTTTGAAAAGACTTCGTGTTTTCAATGCAGATATTTGCTCTTTTTCCAAGTTGTCAAAAAACTTAATATTATGTTTTTTGAGATCCATTTGTTCTTTCAAACTAACAGAAGTTATTGCTATATACACTATAGCAATAACAGATATTACCAATAATACGACTACTATGAAAATTCCAGAAAAAGCCCTCTTTCCATTTTTTTTTCTTTCAGAGGATTGAATATTCCCTTTTAGTATATTAAGCATCACCAATAGCTCCTTATTCCCTTTTCAGTCCTATAAGGTCTTTTTGTTAAACAGAGAAGCGTGAACTGCAATGCTCACATCTTCTATCGGAGGCCCTAGGAAAGCCCATGTTCATAGATGCAACAATAGCAGCCCACGCTATGCGTGAGAACCACTATGCCACCACACGAACATCTTGGAAATTTCCTAGGTTTCCGACATCATGATAAGCATAACGCTTCTTAAATCTCAAAAATCAGTGGAAAGGGAATGCACCCTATCCGACTGCAAAAATATAAAAAACTTCCGTAACTTCCAAACATTTTCGCTCTTTTCTTTGTTTTCGGTGGCAACTTTCTTATTCAATAGCAAAGCACAACAACATCTTAACAACATTGTAACACCTGTTTAAATCACCTGTAACATCGTACTCGTACCTTTGCACCCGGAAAAGCAAGGGGAGAAATGTATCTAGCTATGTTGAGATTCCCCTATATAATAAGGTATATAAACAATAATAAAATATATGGGTACAATTTATTTATGTATTGTGATCTTCCTGCTCTGTCTGGCAGTGTTTGATCTCTTCGTAGGAGTCAGCAACGATGCTGTCAACTTCCTGCAATCTGCCATCGGAGCTAAGGTGGCTAAATTTCGCACCGTATTGATTATCGCATCCTGCGGTGTAGTTCTGGGAGCCATCATGTCATCAGGAATGATGGATATAGCCCGACATGGTATCATGAGTCCAGACCACTTCACCTTCGAAGAAGTGATGACGCTCTTCCTGGCGGTCATGGTGACTGATGTCATCATCCTGGATGTGTTCAATACCTTAGGTATGCCAACCTCTACTACCGTCTCTCTGGTATTCGAGTTGCTGGGTGGTGCTTTCATCCTCGCTACATTGAAGATGTATGGCGATGACAGCCTCAACTATGGCGTATTGCTCAATAGCAACAAGGCGTTGGAGGTAATTATGGGTATCTTCTCATCTGTCATCATCGCCTTCGTGTTTGGTGCCTTTGTGATGTGGCTTTCCCGTATCATTTTCACCTTCAACTACCGTAAGCACAGCCGCTACAGCATCGCTATCTTCGGCGGTATCGCCTTTACAGCCCTCTCTTACTTCATCTTCATGAAGGGTTTGGGCAAGAGTCCTTACCTGCCTGCTGAGGTGCGCGATTACATCGACCAGAATCTCGTTTTCCTCATCTGCATCACCTTCGTGGTATCTGCTGTTGTAATGGAATTCCTGCACCTCTGCCGTGTCAACATCTTTAAGTTTACGGTACTGATGGGTACTTTCGCCCTGGCTATGGCTTTCGCTGGTAATGACCTGGTAAACTTCATCGGTGTACCTCTGGCTGGTCTCTCTTCTTATCAGGACTATATGGCAAATGCCAACGGTGCAGCGCCAGACCAGTTTATGATGACTTCATTGATGGAGAGTGCCAAGACTACTCCAGGCTTCCTGCTTGCTGCCGGTGCCGTGATGATTATCGCCATGGCGACATCCAAGAAAGCACAGAACGTAATCAAGACTTCTGTTGACTTGAGCCGTCAGGACGAGGGCGATGAGATGTTCGGCAGTTCTTCTGCAGCCCGCGTGATTGTACGCAACTGCCAGGCTACAGATTCATGGTTGAAGCAGTTTATGCCAAAGGCGCTGATGAACTGGATCAACAGCCGTTTCGACAAGAATGATGTTGAACTCGAGGAGAGTGCTGCTTTCGACGTGGTTCGTGCAGCCGTAAACCTGGTACTTGCTTCTATGCTGATCACCATCGGTACCAACCTGAAGTTGCCTCTCTCTACCACCTACGTTACCTTCATGGTAGCTATGGGTTCTTCACTTGCTGATAGAGCATGGAGCCGTGAAAGTGCCGTATTCCGTGTAACAGGTGTATTGAGTGTAATCGGTGGTTGGTTCATCACAGCCGGTGTAGCTTTCGCAGCCTGCGCCATTGTTTGTATCATCATGCACTTCGGTGGTGTGGGCATCCAGGCTTGCTTCATGGGCTTGGTTATCTACCTGCTCATCCGCAGCAACATCAAGTATAACAAGAAGGCTAAGGAAGAGGGCAAGAGTAGTACCTTCCAGCTGATGATGCGTTCCCGCGACCCAGAGATTGTATGGGATTTGCTTCGCCGTCAGGTTTCACGCACCCAGTCTTACGTCTGCCACTTCGCCCTGAACGAGTTCAACCAGATTATGGATGGTCTTGCTAACGAGAATACCCGCAACCTTCGTCATGCCAACAAGGATCTGAAGAAGGAACAGGATATGCTAAAGAAGTTCCGCCGTCAGGAGATGCTCGGTTTGAAGAAATCGCCTATCGAGATTGCCATCGAGCGCAACACCTGGTTCCATCTGGGTGCCAACAGCAACCAGCAGTTTATCTACTCTCTGCGCCGTATGCTCGACCCAATCAAGGAACATGTTGACAACAACTTCAATCCGCTTCCTGCTGAATACATCAAGGAGTTTGCTCCTGTACGCCAGAAGATCAACGACCTGATGCGCATGAGCTGCGAACTGATTGAAACTGGCAGATATGACAGCTATCGCGAGATACTTGCCGAGGCAGATGCCTGCAAAGACGAGCTTTCAGTTCTCCGCAAGAAGCATATCGACCGCATCCAGCACATGACAGACAATACGCTGATGCAGATTTCTCTGGTTTATCTCAACGTACTGCAGGAGAGTCAGGAATTCCTGAGTGTGATGAGGCATCAGTTAAGAGCTGCAAAGAAGTTTATGGAAAAGTAAATTTTCTCTGACATCTTGTCATGAAACTACTTTTTGGTATATCTGTTGCTTGTTGACAGATGACAGCGGATAACAAGAGTGTTATTTCGCTATCACAATATAATCTGAAAAGGTTAGTTTCTCATAGGTTAAGATTGTTAGGTTTAGTTTTTAGAAAAAAGTTTTAGGTTTTTAGTTAGATAAGGGCTCCAAGTGCTAGTGATTAGTATTTGGAGCCATTTTTTTGCCCAAATATTTGGCTATTAAGAAGAAATGTTGTAATTTTGCAGCCGATTTCTGAAAAGAATCATCATATTCAATAACCCGAGTGCTTGGTAAACCTCGTAAAAAACAAGAAAATGGACAAGAAAAAAACTCAAGTGAGCGTGCTGTTTATGCTTTTCAGCATCCTCTTCTGCGTTTGCCTGATTGCAGCAAACGTACTCGAAACAAAGCAAATCGCCTTCGGGCCAATTTCCCTTACCGGTGGACTCATCGTATTCCCTGTAAGCTACATTATCAACGATGTGATATGTGAAGTATGGGGCTATCAGAAAGCGCGTCTGTTGATCTGGACCGGCTTTGCGATGAACTTTTTCTTCGTGGCACTGGGTGCTATCTGCGATGTAATTCCAGCAGCGCCTTATTGGACCAACGATGCCGGTTTTCATGCCATCTTCGGTCTGGCACCCCGCATTGCAGCAGCCTCTTTCGTAGCCTTCATCATCGGTTCGTTTGCCAATGCTTATGTAATGAGCGTGATGAAAATCCGCGATGGCGGCAAGCATTTCTCTGCCCGTGCCATCCTCAGTACCATTGCAGGTGAGAGTTGCGACAGTCTTATCTTCTTCCCACTTGCCCTGGGCGGTGTGGTGCCTGCATCAGAATTGCCTTGGCTCATGCTCTGGCAGGTGATACTGAAGACAGCCTACGAGATTGTGGTATTGCCTCTGACCATCCGTGTAGTGAAATACGTGAAGAAGCATGAAGGTGAAGATGCATACGACAATAACATCTCCTACAATGTATTCAAGATCTTCAGCCTCGGCTAAAAGACATCAGTAAATATAAAACATTAAAACATTACCAAGCGTGGATAGAAAAGAAGACGGTCTTCAGGCATTAGGTGCCAAGACTACATATAGAATGGATTATGCGCCAGAGGTGCTCGAAACTTTCGTGAACAAGCATCCTGGCAATGATTACTGGGTACGTTTTAACTGCCCTGAGTTTACATCGCTCTGCCCTATTACGGGACAGCCAGATTTCGCAGAGATTCGCATCAGCTATATTCCTGACGTAAAGATGGTAGAGAGCAAGAGTCTGAAACTTTATCTCTTCAGTTTCCGCAACCATGGCGATTTCCATGAAGACTGCGTAAACATCATCATGAAGGATCTCATCAAACTGATGGACCCTAAATATATAGAGGTAACAGGCATCTTTACTCCTCGTGGCGGCATCAGCATCTGGCCGTATGCCAACTATGGCAAGCCAGGCACCAAATACGAGAAACTGGCAGAGCAGAGATTCGCTACTCACGAATAAAAAAAAACAAGAAACCTCGGAAGATTGGCAGATTGCTTTTCTTCCGAGGTTTTTTATTGTTTATTGCTGATGAAATTATGGGAACTGAGGATAATCCTCGAAGCGAGGCTTGCGCTTCTCAAGGAACGCCTTGCCACCTTCCTGAGCCTCATCCATCGTATAATAGAGCATCGTGGCATCGCCAGCCAACTCCTGAATACCAGCCTGACCATCCAGTTCGGCATTCAAGCCAGCCTTGATCATACGGAGTGCCAGAGGCGAACGCTCCATCATGATTTCAGCCCACTCTACACAGGTATCTTCCAACTTTTCGAGAGGCACCACCTTGTTCACCATTCCCATCTCTTCAGCCTCCTTGGCAGAATACTGCTTGCAGAGGAACCAAATTTCGCGAGCCTTCTTCTGACCCACCATTCTTGCCAGATAAGAAGAACCGAAACCGGCATCGAAGCTTCCTACCTTAGGACCAGTCTGTCCAAAGATGGCATTCTCTGAAGCGATGGTCAGGTCGCACATCACATGAAGCACATGTCCGCCACCGATGGCATAACCATTCACCATAGCGATGACCGGCTTTGGCAGACGGCGAATCTGCATCTGTACATCGAGCACATTCAGACGAGGTACACCGTCATTACCTACATAACCGCCTCGGCCCTTCACATGCATGTCACCTCCTGCACAGAACGCCTTATCGCCGGCACCCGTCAGAATGACCACACGGATATCCAAACAGTCGCGGCAATAGTTGAATGCCTGTGCCATCTCCCAAGTGGTCAACGGCGTGAAGGCATTACGGTAGCGCTCACGGTTGATGGTAATCTTAGCGATATGATTATACTCCTCGAAGATGATTTCCTTGAAATCAAAACCTTCTATCTTTTTCCATTCTCTCATTTTACTTTGAACTTTATGATTACTATTTATCTTATTCTTTTGAAAGAACTATCAGGCAAGTTCCTTACAGGTCCTCTATCAGCACTTCTGGATAGCTTCCAGCATCTCGTTATCTACATCCATATCGGTGAAAACCTCCAGGAGCATCGGGCGCTCGCTCTCGGCATGAATCAATTGGCTGATGCCCTGTTCCATCTCTTCCATCGTATGAGCTGCGAGATATTTTACCTCATTCTGACTACAGATTCCTTCAGCCGTTACATGATGCTTTGCCATTATCATTTCTTCACGAGCCTGACTCTCCTTTAATCCCTGAAACTTGCCAAAGATGGCACCGCCACCATTATTGAGCACGATGATACGGAGCTTGCCGTTCAGATTTCTATTCCAGAGCGCATTCTGGTCATAGAAGAAACTCAGGTCGCCGAGAACGCTGTATACATGCTTATCAGACTTGTTCTTGCACATCGAGAAGCCAACAGCCGCAGAAAGAGAACCTTCTATGCCGTTCACACCACGATTGCAGTAAACATGGCGGTCGGCATACAGATTCATCAATCGGATGGCAGAACTGTTGCCCGAGAAGACGCTGCTCATCATACCTGGAAGGAATGTATCGAATTTGCGGTCATAGATACCATCGTCCTGAGCATCTTTACCGCCTAAGGTGAACGCTTTGAAATTCTGAGGCTCAACCTTCTGAAGCTGGCTGAAGAATTCCTTTACGGTAGCCAGACTGCTGAACTCAGGCTTGAAGTTCTCTTTGCGTTCATAGCTTTTAGCCAACGCATCCATCCACAATTTGCGATAATCCTCCCACTGGTTGTGCCAGCCAAAATTATCCAACCATGACATAGCATCACTGTTTGGCAAATCCATCACTTTAGTAAGATGCATGAACGTATCTTCGATATCAGCCTCTTGCGAGATTCTTATCTGCTCAACTCCTTTAAGCGAACGCAGATAAGATTTCAGCTTCTTGCTTACAATATGCCCACCAATATAAACCACCAGGTCAGGACGGAATCTTTCATCATCCTTTATTTCATCCAGCAAATTCTCGAAAGCGCCATACAAGGTGGTCTTATTCCAATCTTCTCCCAGTTCTTTCTGAACCTTATATAGATAAGGTGGCATTGCCAGAGATTCCCATAATATAGGCATCCGGTCAATATAAGCCAACAAGTCTACATATTTTTCGGTATTGTCCAACTGGCCTATTACCACCAATGGACGTTTGGCTTTTAACACACATTCAAAAGGGGTCCCATCAAATGTGTCAATATTTGCCCTGCAGTAAGCAACCTCTATCTTGCGCTCTACGGGCAAAATTTCTTTCGTAAACGAATAGAAAGGCTCAGAGATAGGTACATTGATGTGTACAGGTCCCTTTACCCGCCCCATGCTTTTTAACAGCGCTTCGTTGACCAGCCGGTTGCAATACCAATGCATCTCTTCCTGCTGCTCACCTGCGAACACTTCTGACAGAGATACCGATTTTCTTACCATCTGCCCCAAAGCATCAGGCTGAGGAAGCGTCTGACCATCCAGCTGGTTGATCCACTGTGCCGGTCTGTCGGCAGAAATCACTATGAGCGGGATTTGCTGATAATAAGCCTCAGCTACTGCCGGATAAAGATTGAGCAATGCAGAACCCGAAGTCACACACACTACAACAGGCTGATAACCTTCAGCCATAGAAAGTCCAAGAGCTTGGAAGCCGGCGCTACGTTCGTCGGTTACAGGATAGCAAGTGATGTCTTCACACTCATTGAGATTATGAACTATGGCTGCATCTCTGCTGCCCGGACACACCACAGCATGGCGAACACCATGCGCTACCAGTAAACTTGTCAAAATATTGACGTTTTCTTTATTGCTATACATTTCACCTTATTTTTTAGGTTATTTTTATGTTTTCAGATTCTTGAAGAGCCTTTGTCTTTTAGCATTATAAAATCAGAATGAATCCCTATCATTTTCTCTGCAAGACCTTTACAGGACCGACAGGATGGTCTGCATCTTAGCTTCAGTTTCCTTCCACTCCTTCTCCATCTCGCTTTCCTTCAGCAATCCGCCTCCGGCATAGAGTTCGCAGGAACCATCATCCAGGATGTTCATGCAGCGCAGGGAAACATAGAGATGCGTCTTTCCTTTCGGCGAAATCGGTCCCACAAAACCACTGTAGTATTTGCGCGACTGATGTTCATGCTGCAAGATAAACCGGCGAGCTTCATCCTTCGGTATTCCGCAGACGGCAGGCGTAGGATATAAGGCATCGAGCACATCGCCCAAACGCCCCGTATCATGCAGACGGAAAGCGATGTCGGTACGGAGATGATAGAGATTGGCAGCCATCGTGGTATAAGGTCCCTTCTTCTGATATTCATCCGAAAAGGCCTTGATACAATCCTCGATATAATCGGTTACATACTGCTGTTCCTCTCTGTTCTTCTCCGACCATTCTATCCCTTCTACCGGATAATCGGCTATGGTCTTGGAAGGTTCAGCCTTTTGGGTGCCTGCCAGCGACATGGTTGCCATCTGATTCTGTTCACCTTTGAGCAGAATTTCAGGTGTAGCCATCAGCCATAAACCCGATTGGGGTGTATAAACCAAGGCTACAAAAAGACGGGGATACATCCGGCAGGTCTTCAGAAACAGAGCCTTTAAAGAGTCTGCATCCTGCACAACTGAAGCATTGGCTGTATTCTGCACATCTGAAGTCTTGCCGGCATCTTGCGCTGCTGAAGTATGGACTGATTCTAAAGGCTGCCGATTGCTCTGAATACGCAGTTTTCTTGCCAGAACAATCTTGCTGAATTTACCTTCAGAGAGCTGCCGGTGAAAGCATTCAAACTCCCTTGTATAGGCTTCAAAATTACGTCCCGACGTAGATTCTGCTACGTCACGACGTAAATCCTGCAGCGTCACGACGTAGGAAGTGCCGCATCGCGATGCATTTTCAGCCCCCTCGGCAGAAATCAGTTTGCTTTCATCCGGATGCATCAACACCACGGGACATTCGCTGGATGGCGCGAAAGGAGCTATCACGAAACCTTCCTTGCCATTCAGTTCTGCCACAGAAGAGAGTACCTCAGGTTCGCCCTCATGCTGAGCCACATAGATAGCATGGTGCAGATAAGGCAGACGATAATACGCAAAAGCTATCATACCTTTGTTTCTGCCCCCTTTTTCTGATTATCTTTCTTTGGGGTGAACACATAGTTGGTTACCTGTACGGTACAGATTACCTCACCAGCCGTATTCTTGATATCCACCTGCCAGGTATGCAAGGTTCTGCCCTTGTGCACAATCTTGGCAAAGGCAGTAACCGTATCGCCCTCGCTGACCGCCTGGACATGAGTACCGCTCACGTTGATGCCCACGGCAATCTGTCCCGGACAGAGCGCCAGGGAACCAATACCCGCCACATTCTCGGCAAGAGCCAGAGAAGCACCTCCACTCAAGAAACCGAAAGGTTGGCGATTACGCTCATCTACCTTCATCGTTGCCTGAAGCGTATCAGGCTCAGGGGTAGAAATGAAATGCATTCCGAGCGTCTTGGATAATCCATCAGTCTTGCTGATTCTTTTTACTAATTCATCTATGTTCATCTTATTATCTCCTATTTTTCGTATTTTGTTATTGATTCAGAGCTATTCGTTTTCTCTTCGCTCCAAAGTATGTTTCTGATAAACTCAACGCAAAGGTAAGACTTTCTTTAGAGAAAACAAAATTTATCGCACTTTTTATTTGATGAAGGGCAAACTTTACATACCTTTTCCTTTCTTTAATAATAAAAAACATAAAAAACGGCATATAGTTCAGATTTATTTTGTATTTTTGCACCAAAAATAAGAAAATAAAAGATATATCTGAATAGAATATGAACATTTTAGAGCTAAGCGAACAGGAAATCGTTCGCAGACAGAGTCTTCAGACATTGCGCGAGATGGGTATCGACCCATACCCAGCAGCAGAGTTTCCAACCAATGCATTCAGCACAGATATCAAAGCTGAATTCAAGGACGAGGACGAGCCACGCCAGGTAGTTATCGCCGGACGTATGATGGGTCGCCGCGTAATGGGTAAAGCTAGCTTCGCTGAGTTGCAGGACTCAAAGGGAAGAATCCAGGTTTATATCGCCCGCGACGAGATTTGTCCAGACGAGAACAAGGACCTTTATAATACTGTTTTCAAGAAACTCCTCGATATCGGTGACTTCATCGGTGTAAAGGGTTTCGTATTCCGCACACAGACTGGCGAGATTTCTGTTCACGCCAAGGAACTGTGCCTGCTCTCTAAGAGCTTGAAGCCACTCCCTATCGTGAAGTATAAGGATGGCGTGGCTTACGACAAGTTCGATGATCCAGAGTTGCGTTACCGCCAGCGCTACGTTGACCTCATCGTTAATGATGGCGTAAAGGATACTTTCCTGCAGCGTGCTACCGTACTCCGCACACTCCGCAGCGTACTCGACAACGCAGGTTATACTGAGGTAGAGACTCCTACCCTGCAGAGCATTGCCGGTGGTGCTTCTGCCCGCCCATTCATCACCCACTTCAATGCGCTCGATCAGGATATGTACATGCGTATCGCTACCGAGCTCTACCTGAAGCGCCTCATTGTAGGTGGTTTCGAGGGTGTTTATGAAATCGGCAAGAACTTCCGCAACGAGGGTATGGACCGCAACCACAACCCTGAGTTTACCTGTATGGAGCTTTATGTTCAGTACAAGGACTACAACTGGATGATGGCTTTCACAGAGAAGTTGCTCGAAACGATTTGTATCGCAGTAAACGGCAAGCCAGAGCGCGAGATTGATGGCAACATCATCAGCTTCAAGGCTCCATATCGCCGTCTGCCTATCCTCGATGCCATCAAGGAAAAGACCGGTTTCGACTGCAACGGCAAGACCGAGGAAGAGATCCGCGCATTCTGCAAGGAGAAGGGCATGGATGTAGATGAGACCATGGGTAAGGGTAAGTTGATTGACGAGCTCTTCGGTGAGTTCTGCGAGGGAACCTTCCTCCAGCCGACCTTCATCACCGACTATCCTGTAGAGATGTCTCCATTGACCAAGATGCACCGTTCTAAGCCAGGCTTGACCGAGCGTTTCGAGTTGATGGTAAACGGTAAGGAGCTTGCCAATGCATACTCTGAGCTCAACGACCCAATTGACCAGGAAGAGCGTTTCATCGACCAGATGAAGCTTGCTGACAAGGGTGATGACGAGGCAATGATTATCGATCAGGACTTCCTCCGTTCCCTCCAGTACGGTATGCCTCCAACATCAGGTATCGGTATCGGTATCGACCGCTTGGTCATGTTGATGACAGGCAAGACCTTCATCCAAGAGGTATTGTTCTTCCCACAGATGAAGCCAGAGAAGAAGATGCCACAGAGCACCATCAAGGAATGGGCAGAGATTGGCGTGCCAGAGAATTGGGCATACGTGCTCCGCAAGGCAGGCTTCAACCTCATCTCTGATATCCGTGAAGAAAAAGCACAAGGCTTGCAGCAGAAGATTGGAGAAATCAACAAGAAGTACAAGCTCGGCTACGAGAAGCCTTCTGTTGACAATATCCAGGGCTGGATTAATGCAGCAAATGCTTAATTGATAATGCATAATTAATTATAAATTCATTCGAAGTGTTCAACTGCGGTAAAATAGCGATAATTGGCGGCGGTAGCTGGGCTACGGCAATAGCCAAGATTGTGGTGGGTCATACTCATCACATAGGCTGGTATATGCGTCGCGATGACCGCATCGAGGACTTCAAGCGCATGGGGCACAACCCTGCCTATCTGATGTCGGCACGATTCAATGTAGATGAGATTTTCTTCTCTTCCGACATCAACAAGATAGTGCAGAATTACGATACCCTCGTGTTCGTCACCCCGTCGCCTTATCTGAAGAATCATCTCAAAAAACTCAAGACGCGACTAAGCGACAAGTTCATCATCACAGCCATCAAAGGTATTGTGCCTGATGAAAACCTCGTTTGCTCAGAGTATTTCCATCAGGTTTACGATGTGCCTTACGAGAACCTCGCCTGCATCGGAGGTCCTTCTCATGCCGAGGAAGTGGCACTGGAGCGACTGAGCTATCTCACCGTGGGCTGTAGCGATACCGAAAAGGCGCATGCCTTCGCCAACGATTGTCTGGCGAGTGAATTCATCAAGACCAAGACTTCGAGCGATGTCATCGGTATCGAATATTCTTCGGTTCTGAAGAACGTATACGCCATCGCAGCAGGTATCTGTGGCGGTCTGAAGTATGGTGACAACTTCCAGGCGGTACTCATGTCAAATGCCGTTCAGGAGATGCACCGCTTCCTGACAGCCGTCCACCCTATCGACCGAAGCATGTACGACTCAGTTTATCTGGGCGACTTGCTTGTAACAGGTTACAGCAACTTTTCCCGCAACCGCACCTTCGGAACCATGATAGGCAAGGGCTACAGCGTGAAGAGTGCGCAGATAGAGATGGAGATGATTGCAGAAGGATATTTCGGCACCAAGTGTATGAAGGAAATCAATCGCCACATGCACGTCAACATGCCGATTCTCGATGCTGTATATAATATATTGTACGAGCGCATCAGTCCGCAAATCGAAATCAAGCTCTTGACCGACTCGTTCAGATAGACACATCCTATCCTTCGATTTCGGCAGAAGAGTTTGTCTTCAAGTAGTAACATTAACACATTCATTTAGATATTAAAAGAAAAATGAAAAGTATCAGCTTAAACATTACAAAGGCTGCATCATTCCTTGCAGAAGATGCAGTAAAGGCTTACGAGCCTAAGGTTAAGGCCGCTCAGGAAGCTCTTGAGAACGGCACTTGTGAAGGTAACGATTTCTTGGGATGGTTGCATTTGCCATCTTCTATCACTCCTGAGTTCCTCAATGAGATTCAGGCTGTTGCCAATACTTTGCGCGAAAAGTGTGAGGTAGTTGTTGTAGCAGGTATCGGTGGTAGCTACCTCGGTGCACGCGCCGTTATCGAAGGCCTCGGCAACTCTTTCGCTTGGCTCGTAAACGACAAGAAGAACCCTACTATCCTCTTCGCAGGTAACAATATCGGTGAGGACTACCTCTTCGAGTTGACTTCTTTCTTGAAGGACAAGAAGTTTGGTGTCATCAATATCTCTAAGTCTGGTACCACTACTGAGACTGCCCTCGCTTTCCGTCTTTTAAAGAAGCAATGCGAGGATCAGCGCGGTAAAGAAGAGGCTAAGGATGTTATCGTAGCTGTAACCGACGCCAAGAAGGGTGCAGCACGTACTTGTGCTGACAAGGAAGGTTACAAGAGCTTCATCATCCCTGATAATGTAGGTGGCCGCTTCTCTGTTTTGACCCCAGTAGGTTTGTTGCCTATCGCAGTAGCAGGTTTCGATGTAAAGCAGCTCGTAGCTGGTGCGGCTGACATGGAGAAGGCTTGCGGCAAGGACGTAGCTTTCGAGGAGAATCCTGCAGCTATCTATGCAGCTACACGTCAGGCTCTCTATACTCAGGCAGGCAAGAAGATTGAGATTGTATGCAACTTCCAGCCTAAACTTCACTACTTCGCTGAGTGGTGGAAGCAGCTCTATGGTGAGAGCGAGGGTAAGGACCAGAAGGGTATCTTCCCAGCAGCTTGCGACTTCACTACCGACCTTCACTCTATGGGCCAGTGGATTCAGCAGGGCGAGCGCTCTATCTTCGAGACTGTTATCAGCGTAGAGACTCCTAACGAGAAGTTGCTCTTCCCTCACGATGATGAGAACCTCGACGGTTTGAACTTCCTCGAGGGCAAGCGTGTTGACGAGGTGAACAAGATGGCAGAGCTCGGTACACGTCTGGCTCACGTTGACGGTGGTGTTCCTAACATCCTGGTTAACGTACCAGAGTTGAACGCTTACTACCTCGGTCAGCTGATCTACTTCTTCGAGAAGGCTTGCGGTATCAGCGGTCTCTTGGAAGAGGTGAACCCATTCAACCAGCCTGGTGTTGAGGCATACAAGAAGAATATGTTCGCATTGCTCAACAAGCCAGGTTATGAGGCAGAGAGCAAAGCTATCCAGGAGCGCTTGAAGAATGAATAATGTGTAGTGTTTAATGTTTAGTTGAGGCATACGCCATGCAAAGCATTAAACACTAAACATTAAACACAAAACATTAAATAATTGATGAAGGAAATTATTTTTAAATATATGAAAGAACACGGTTTTGGGGAATTCAACCCTAAAGCCGTGCTTTTTGATATGGACGGCGTGCTGTACAACAGTATGCCAAATCATGCTGTGGCATGGCAGGAATCGATGAAACAGTTTGATATCCACATGACAGCAGCCGATGCTTATGCCACCGAAGGAGCCCGAGGCATTGACACCATCCAGATGATGGTGAAGAAGCAGAAGGGCATCGACATCACGCTGGACGAAGCACAGAAGATGTATGATGTGAAGACCGAAATATTCCACTCGATGCCTACTGCCGAAATATTTCCTGGCGTAAAGGAAATCATGCAGAAGGTTAAAGATGCCGGCATGCAGGTAGGAGTGGTAACAGGAAGCGGACAGCGCCCGCTCATCATGCGACTGCTCAACGACTTCGGCGATTTTCTGGATGAAGCACATATCGTAACCGCCTATGATGTAAAGCGCGGCAAACCAAATCCTGACCCATATCTCATGGGATTACAGAAGGCAGGAAACCTGAAACCCTGGGAAGGCATCGTGGTAGAGAATGCTCCTTTGGGCGTCCGTGCCGGCGTGGCAGCCAACATTTTTACGGTAGCAATTAACAGCGGTCCGCTACCAGATGAAGAATTATCCAATAAGGGTTGCAATCTACTCTATCACCAGATGACTGAATTCTGTGATGACTTTGAAAACCTGGTTGCTAAGGCTTAATCCGGTTCACCCACAGATATTCTGACTTATTCAATAAAAAGACATCATTAAAAACATATAATGACATGAATAGAAAAGTAGCTTTAATTACAGGTATTACAGGCCAGGATGGTTCATACTTGGCTGAATTATTGTTGGAAAAAGGGTATGATGTTCACGGAACTATCCGCCGATCATCTACCGACTACCGCGAAAGAATTGCTCATTTGGAGGGTACACCTAACTTCCATCTTCACTATGCTGACCTCGGTGACTCTATGAGTATCATCCAGGTAATGAACAAGGTGAAACCTACAGAGGTTTACAACCTTGCGGCTCAGAGCCACGTACAGGTGAGCTTCGACTCCCCTGAGTTTACAGCAGATGTAGATGCTACCGGTGTGCTCCGTATTCTGGAGGCTATCCGCCAATGCGGTTTGGAGAAGACCTGCCGCATGTATCAGGCTTCAACATCTGAGCTCTACGGTAAGGTAGAAGAGGTTCCTCAGAACGAGAACACTCCATTCCACCCTTATTCTCCATACGCTGTTGCCAAGCAGTATGGTTTCTGGATTGTCAAGGAGTATCGTGAGGCTTATGATATGTTCTGCTGCTCTGGTATCCTCTTCAATCATGAAAGTGAGCGCCGTGGTGAGACTTTCGTAACCCGCAAGATTACTTTGGCTGCAGCCCGCATCAAGCAGGGCAAGCAAGACAAGCTCTATCTCGGTAACCTGGATTCGCTCCGCGACTGGGGTTATGCCAAGGATTATGTAGAGTGTATGTGGCTGATTCTCCAGGCTGAGAAGCCAGAGGACTTCGTGATTGCAACAGGTAAGCAGCACTCTGTGCGTGAATTCGCCCAGCTGGCCTTCCACTATGTAGGAATCGAACTGAAGTGGGAAGGCAAGGAAGAGAACGAGAAGGGTATCTGCGTTGAGGGTCCTGAGGAACTCATCGGTAAGACGCTCGTTGAGGTTTCTCCTGATTTCTATCGTCCTACCGACGTGGTGAACCTTTGGGGTGACCCAACAAAGGCTAAGGCTAAGCTCAACTGGAATCCTAACACCACATCTTTCGAGGATCTCGTCAAGATTATGGTAGAGAATGATATGGCTAAGGTGGCTGCTGAGGCTGCCGGCGAGAAGGTTCGCTGCAATCTTGCAGAATACTTGGAGAAGGGAATCGTTAAGTAGTGATTAATTGTTAGTTATTAGTGATTAATTACTAGTGATAAAGTTTAGATAAATTTGATTAATGATCAATGGCTAAGAAAGTTTTTGTAAGTGGATGTTACGACCTTTTACATTCTGGTCATGTGGAGTTTTTTCAGCAGGCATCACGTTATGGTGACCTGTATGTAGGCATAGGCTCAGATGCTACTTATCTGGAGTATAAGCATCGCAAGCCTATGTTCCCGCAGGAAGAACGACTCTTCATGGTCAAGAATATCAAGGCAGTGAAGGATGCGTATATCAATGAGGGAAGCGGAGTCATCGACTATCTCCCTACACTTGATAAGGTAAAACCCGATGTGTTTGTTGTAAATGCAGAAGGCGGTTCTGATGAGAAGCGCAGGATATGTGTAGAACGGGGCATCGAGTATGTTGAACTCCAGCGCATACCTCATGAAGGCTTGAAAGCACGTTCCTCATCTTCCTTGAAGAAGGCTTTATCTACTGCTTCTGATAATACGTCGCAGGAAACGGGTATTCCTACCCGTCTGGATTTGGCAGGAACATGGATAGACCAGCCTTATGTGAGTCAATATCATCCTGGATGGGCGATTACCATTTCGTTGGAGCCGACTTTTGATGTACGAGACAGATGCGGACTCTCTACATCTACCCGTAAGATGATTCAGAAGATATGGCCGGTGAAACTCCCTAAGATGGATCCCGAGATGCTCGCCCGATTGGTATTCTGCTTTGAGAATAACCCGGAGCGTCACGATGGCATCATTTCTGGTGCCCAGGATTCCATAGGCATTTGTGTTCCTGGCTTGGTGCGTCATTATTACAACAACAACTTCTGGCCAGAGAAGATAGAAAGTACTCAGGACGAGATGACCCTCCGTTTCCTCGAAGACCACTTGGTGATGATACCGATGGAACCGAGACGTCCGGGATGCAGCGTGGTGGAAGGCAAGGATATTACTCCTGCAAAGGTGAAGGCTTTGGCTGATGCTGCAGATGCATGCTGGAGTGCAATTATGGCGCGCAACCTCGATGCCTTTGTTGCAGCATACAAGGCATCTTTCGAAGCCCAGATAGCCATGTTCCCTGGTATGGTGAATCCATCCATCAATGGAGTGATAGAACCGGATGCGAGTGTGCAGCCGATGATCGATCATTACAGTGCTCTGGATGATGTTTTGGCATGGAAGATGCCGGGCGCAGGCGGTGGCGGATATCTTGCCCTGGTTGTAAAGGATAGTAAGGAATTTGCAAAGAAACATGATGAAGCAATCCTTCTTCAGATACGAAGGGCATAACTATCTGGTTCCCTTCCTCATTATCAGCAGCCTCTTCTTCATGTGGGGCTTTGCCCATGGTATCCTGGAGGTATTGAATCCTCATTTTCAGGAATCGTTTCATATCAGCAAGACGATGTCTGCTCTTACACAGGCAGCTGTTTATGGAGCCTACTTCCTGATGGCTCTGCCTGCTGGATGGATTATCCAGAAATGGGGATATCGAAGGGGAGTGATTACTGGACTGGTTCTGTTTGGCATCGGTTCCCTGATGTTCATACCGGGAAGCGAAATCAATAGCTTCTACTTCTTCGTACTGTCTTTATTCGTGATAGGATGCGGCTTAACCTGTCTGGAAACGAGTGCCAATCCTTATACCACGGTATTGGGACATCCCGATAAGGCGGAGAGTAGAATCAACCTGTCGCAATCGCTCAATGGCATAGGTTGGATAGTGGGACCACTGGTTGGCGGACAACTGCTGTTTTCTGGTGTCAACATAGCCATTCCATACGCCCTGGTGGGTATCTTCGTGCTTTCTGTGGCATTGATCCTGTCAAGAATAACATTGCCCGACCCAAGGAGAGCGCATGAGGCAGATACGAACGAGAAGATAGAGGAGAAGCCGATGAAGGCGATGGCATTCGCTTTCGGCATGCTCACCTTATTCCTCTATGTGGCAGCTCAGACGGGAGTGAACAGTTTCTTCATCAACTATGCCGAGGAGAGCATTCATATAGAGAAGCAGACTGCTAGTCTCTATCTCGCTTTTGGCGGAATGGGATTATTCTTTGTCGGAAGATTGGCTGGTGGTGTCATCATGAATTATATCCAGCCGAAGCTGGTCCTTCTAGCCTGTGCTATCCTTACATTTATCGCCACATTGGTAGTGGTGGTATGTAGTGGAACCATATCTCTCATAGCGTTCTTCGCCTTGTATTTGGGAGAGAGCATCATGTTCCCAACGATTTTCTCTTTAGCATTAAGAGATGCGGGAACCCAGACCAAGTTAGCATCTTCCTTGCTCATTATGACGATAGTGGGAGGAGCGATAGCCCCGGTACTGATGGGACACATAGCTGATACCACAGGTAGCATGGCTGTTGCTTTCCTTATCCCACTGTTATGTTATGCCGTGATTGGTGGTTATGCCGCAACACGGAGAAGATGAATTAAAATTAAGGGTAAAAGATGAGTTGTAAGCACTCAAATTAGGGTTTAAATTAGAAAGAAGTAACTTCGCTGCTGAATTTTAAACATTGAGTTATGTACAGCAGTGAAGATTTGGAACTTTTTCGATAAGTGAGAACAATGAAAACTCGCTTTCCGATAGTTGGAGAAAAAGAATATAAAGATTCTATTTTAAGAACCAAACGAAGGCAATGTGTGTTCACAAAACTCCGTGTCGAATCCGTATTTATCTCATTCGTGTCGTTCTCGTTCAATAAACTCCATGTGAGCGTCCCAACGCGAACAAGCATCCGTATTATTGGTACTATCCGTGTTAGAAATATCAAAACAAGAAAATATTATTAATAACTATGAATAATTTCAGTGATATTAAAGTAGCCGTAGCCGGAACAGGCTACGTCGGTCTGAGTATAGCAACATTGCTGTCTCAGCATCATCATGTTACAGCAGTAGATGTAATTGCGGAAAAGGTAGAGAAACTCAATAACCGTGTTTCTCCTATCCAAGACGATTATATCGAGAAATATCTGGCAGAGAAGCCTCTGAACCTCACAGCTACTCTTGACGGGAAAGCAGCATATAAGGATGCTGACTTCGTGGTGATAGCAGCCCCTACAAACTATGACCCCGTAAAGAACTATTTCGATACAACACATGTTGAAGAGGTCATCGATTTGGTACTGGAGGTTAACCCTGATGCTGTGATGGTTATCAAGAGTACCATCCCGGTAGGCTATACCCGTAGCCTCTACTTGAAATACGCTAAAAAAGGAGTTAAACAGTTCAACCTCCTATTCTCACCGGAGTTTCTTCGTGAGAGCAAGGCTCTCTACGACAATCTCTATCCCAGTCGCATCATCGTAGGCTATCCCAAGCTTATTGACCGACCTGAGTTTGCAGAAGAAAACGAGGCAATAAAGGCTGTGACTGATGTAGAGAAGATGAAAGAAGCTGCTAAGACTTTTGCATCATTGCTCCTTGAAGGAGCTATAGGTCATCATGGAGATACTCAGCAATTGGATTCTTCACTTTTCTCTCTTCACTCTTCACATGAAAAGAACATTCCTGTTCTTTTCATGGGCATGAAGGAAGCAGAGGCGGTTAAACTCTTCGCCAACACTTACCTTGCTCTTCGCGTAAGCTATTTCAATGAGCTTGACACCTATGCAGAGGTTAAAGGTCTTGAAACAAAGGCTATCATCGATGGCGTTGGTCTCGATCCGCGTATCGGTACCCACTACAACAACCCAAGCTTCGGTTACGGAGGTTACTGCTTGCCCAAGGACACCAAGCAGCTCTTGGCCAACTATGCCGATGTTCCTGAAAACCTCATAGAGGCCATCGTAGAGAGCAACCGTACCCGCAAAGACTATATCGCCGATGCTGTACTCCAGAAAGCTGGCTACTATAGTTATGCTGATGATAACAGCTATGATGCGACAAAGGAACACAACTGTGTGATAGGTGTCTATCGCCTGACCATGAAGTCGAACAGTGACAACTTCCGTCAGTCAGCTATTCAGGGCATTATGAAGCGCATCAAGGCAAAAGGTGCAGAGGTTATCATCTATGAGCCAACCCTCGAAGACGGCACAACATTCTTTGGAAGCAAGGTGGTGAACAACATGGATGCTTTCAAGGCACAGAGCCATGCCATCATCGCCAACAGATATGATGCTTGTTTGGACGATGTAAAAGATAAGGTATATACAAGAGATATTTTTAGAAGAGATTAATAACAATGGATAGAAAAACAATATGTCTAATACAGCAAATAGAATAATAAAGAATAGCGGTTATCTATATGCAAATATGGCCTTCTCCATGTTTGTATCTTTATATTCAACCCGCTTGATTCTTAATGCTCTTGGAGTATCTGATTTCGGTATATTTGCCATTATTGGTGGAGCTATTGGAATGTTGGGTTTTCTCAACTCAGCTTTGGCACAAACAACTCAACGATATATAAATTATGCAGAAGGTGCAGGGGCCGAAGGTGATAAAAAGAAAATATATACTGTAAGCGTGACATTGCATTTAGGAATGTCCTTATTGATGGTAATTGTTTTTGAAATAGCTTATTTTTTCTTTTTTAATGGCATTCTAAATATACCAGTTGATAGAATTACATCTGCTAAATGGATTTATCAGTTTATGGTTGCCTCAACAGCATTGACCATTTTGTCTGTTCCATATGTTTCTATAATTAATGCTCATGAAAATATGCTTTTTTATAGCATATTGGGGGCGTTACAGACTATTATGAAATTGATGGTCGCATTTGCAGTTGTCAAGTTTTGTGGTGACAAATTGATTCTTTATGGAATTCTTACAACATTAATGACTTTTATTGCATTGATTATTCAGCATTTATATTGTAAGAGGCGTTATGTAGAATGTGAATATAATTATTTCAAATATTATGATAAAGACCTAATGAAGAACATGACCTCGTTTGCTGGATGGGGATTATTAGGATCTTCATCGTCCATGCTATCGCAATACGGTATGGGGATTGCTTTGAATGCTTTTGGAGGTACAATATTAAATGCTGCACAAGGAATAGCGAGTCAAATTTCTGGTCAGCTAATGGTTTTTTCCAGGACTATGATGATGGCTGTCAATCCTGTAATTGGTAAAAAAGCAGGAACGAAAGATAACAAAAGTCTTGTTGAAATGTCCTTAATGACTTCTAAGATGTCTTATTTAATTTTGGCGTTTTTCGCTTTCCCTTTTATTATTGAGGCTCCATTTATTATGAAAATTTGGTTAAAAAATGTTCCATTGTGGGCTGTCTTGTTTTTTAGATTTGAAATCAGTCGTGCTTTGTTAGACCAGTTAACCATATCTCTTGATACAGCGATACGATCAGAGGGACATATAAAATATTATAATATTATTAGAAGTTTTACTTTTTTTATGCCACTACCGATAACAATCCTAGTTTTATATATGGGATATGCACCATATTGGTACTATATAGTGTGGATCTTTTCATGGAACATATTAGGTGGTGTATTTATTCTGAGATTTGCTCATACTAATTGTGGTATGTCTTATGTTGATTTCTTTAAGGAGTTATTTAACAAATCAGTACTTATTGCTCTTATTGTTATTGCATGTGGATGTATTCCAATTGCGTTTATGCAAGAAGGCTTTCTAAGACTTCTTGTTGTATCCTTATTTGTTGAAGTGGTTTTTATCTCGCTTACATGGATGTATGGCTTAAATGTAAGAGAGAGAGAAATTGCAATATCTTTAATAGAGAAAATAAAGTATAAATTAAAAAATAATTAAATGCTTGCAAAAATCAAACATATTCTTAATCTTCAGAATATCCTTTTATATATAGGTATTGCTTCAGGTGGTATGGCTTTGCCAACATTTATGTCTACAATCATAGGTATTGACTCTTGGCTTGTGCTTGTAATGTTCTTTTGCGTCTTCGTTATACTACATTATAGGAAAAAATCAAGAATCTCAAATTCTTATATAAGTTATATTACAATCCTTTTTGTTGCCTTATGCTTTGTCGTTTTGTCTTCAGGGCTGACTTTGGGAACATCTCTAAGTTGCGTAATATTATTATTGTCTGTGTATGCAGCTTATATAGTAAATCCTAAATATCTTTATCAAAGATATTTGAACATAGTATTCGTTATTTCTATGTTCAGTCTTTTATTTTTTATTCCACAATTTCTAGGTGGTATAGATATATATAAGCCATTCTTTAGTTATTTATTTCCATCATATTCTTCTGGAGAAATATATTCATATGGAGGCTTTATTTATCGTTTTGTTTTCCTTCATGAAAGTCGTAATTGTGGACCTTTTGGTGAGCCTGGACAGTATCAATGTATATTGTGTGTTGCTATTTATTTGTCTCTTTTTATGAAAAATACAGGTCTTAGTGAAAAACGACGTCTGTTTTTTTCGTTAGTATTTATTGCCACGTTGATTACCACACAGTCAACATCAGGTTATATAGCTCTTGGAGCAATTGTCTTAGCTTTTGTATTTTCTAAGCGTAAGTTTTCAACCAAGTATCAGAAATATTTTTTATTATCAATTGCTTTTATGATGTTAGTCTTTGTGTTGTCTGGCATGTGGGAGAGTTTCATTCGTGCTACTATAACAGAGAAATTAATGGGCGATGCAAATAGGCTCTCTTTAAGTGAAAGCTCAGGAGGGGCACGAACACAAAGTATAGACGGTGTTATAAACTTGATGATTAAAGACCCTGTTGTCTTGTGGGGTATCGGCTATGATGAACTTGCTGATAAAGGCATTGAGGGTTGTTCTGGCCTATTGGCTATCCTATTGGCGATTGGTATTGTGCCTTTTTCTATATTGTGGGGATATCCGATAGCAAAGAAATTATGTTATAATTCAGGCTTAATTGATATCTTTTTAAGCTTTTTTATTGTTGTCAATATGGGTCTAGGACAACCTCACATCCTGAACACGTCGTTGTTTTTTATGCTATTCTATGGATGGTTTAATAAAGAAAAATTATAAATTCAACATATCTTATGAACTTATATAAATTAAGACAGATATTGCATTATAACACTCCTTCAAATATTCTGATGAAAGGATTACGTAAAATATATTCACATATTTACGGAGATAATTTGAATTTTTTACCTTGTGAGATGAATGCTCAAAAGGCATCTGATATTATTTATAAGGAACTTGCATCTGATAAACCTTCAATGATTGCTCGTTTTGGTAGTGTTGAGATACAGTTTGCAGTTAATTATATTGGTGTGAAAAAGACCAAACATAATGTTATTGAATATATCAAGGGTCATATACCACAATATTGGTATAATCGTCTTGGCATATATCAGTTACAGAATAACGCAGGTTTTTTCCCGTTAAAGACCGATGCTTTAGAAAAGTATGGTGAGATGATAATTCACGATGCAAAGTACATAGATGTTTTAGGATCATGGCGTATAGAAGAGAACTATTTAGTTGATATAAATAATATTAAAACTGTTCAATTGTTCTTATTGGAGCCCTTTCATTGTTCTAAACCTTGGACAAGAATTTTGGAAGGCAAGAGGGTTTTAGTTGTACATCCATTTGCAGACACAATCCTTAGTCAATATAAAAAGAGAAAATCCTTATTTGTCAATCAATATGTGCTGCCTGAGTTTGATCTTGAAGTTGTAAAAGCAGTACAAAGTATAGGTGGAGATTGTCAATTTGATTCTTGGTTTGACGCATTAGATTATATGAAAAATGAAATTGATAAGCATAATTTTGACTATTGTCTGATTGGATGTGGAGCATATGGTATTCATCTTGCAGCCCATGTTAAAAGAAATGGTGGTAAAGCTATACATCTTGGAGGTGTTTTACAGATGCTTTTCGGCATAAAAGGAAATAGATGGCTTGTGCCTGGACAAGGTAAACAAGCTATTCCTTATTTTAAAGATGATGAGTACATATCATTGATGAATGATAGTTGGACATTTCCTTCTGTCTCAGAAAAGCCATCTAATGCCGTAAATGTAGAAGGAGGTTGTTATTGGTAATTTAGAATTGTTTAATTGACATAAATATTGAAATGATAAAACAAATATTATTTATAATTTATACTGTTTTTGTTAAGATTTTTGCCCCAAAAGTAAAGATTAGGAGAAGTTTAATCTGGGGAGGGAGTATTGCATGTGATAAAGGAAATAGCTTGATTATAGAAAATGCTACAATAAAACGAACAAAAATTACTGTTGGCGGTTCTGATAATAAAGTTGTTCTAAAGTCATGTCAAAATAATGTCAGTATTATATGTGTTGGCATTGGTAACGAAATTATTTTAGATGAATGCTTTATACATAACACTTCAATAGTGTTGCGAGGTAATAACTGTAAAGTAATTATCGGTAAAGGTACAACTATTAATAGCGCTGACATAATATGTATGGGACGAGAAAATCAACTGAAGATAGGTGAGGAATGTATGCTGTCTTCAGGTATTGATATATGGAATACCGACAGTCATCAGATTACAGATATGGAAGGCAAGGCGATTAATGATTCAAAGCCTGTATTTATAGGCAATCATGTATGGGTTGGAAAAAATGTATCCATTCTTAAAGGGGTTAACATCGGCGATAATTCTGTAATAGGAATGGGATCTATAGTCACTAAAGATATTCTTCCTAATACCGTGAATGCAGGTATACCGGCTAAGATGATAAAAAATGAAATAAATTGGGATAGAAAAATAGTAGAAAAATAATATCATATTCAACAATATTACATTATTTTATAACTTTTTTTTGAGAAAATATACAATGATTTTCTTGATATCAGACGGAGGACTTGGTAACCAAATGTTTCAATTGCATTTGGTAGACTTCCTTCTCTCAAAACAGGACAAGAAATAGTATTCAATACAGCACTTTATGATAATGGTATAAACAAGGACAGAGCTTTCTCTCTTTGTTTTTCAATACCAAATATTGTAATCTTTATTACAAACTGAAAAAATAGCATGAATATACTCATAACATATAGTAACGACAAATATCGTAATGCGCGTTTTTGGTGTTCCTTTACAGGTAAGCATATTGCAGGATTTGATAAAGTTTATGCCTTTGGTCCTGAAAATATTGATAATGCATTCAAAAGCAAATACTCTGATATATTGAAATATAAAAGAGGTAATGGACTTTGGCTCTGGAAACCGTATTTTATTGACATGGTTCTTAAATCATGTTCTGATGGCGATATAATTTTCTATTGTGATAGTGGTGCTTGTTTTAAGAAAAAGCCGCTTTATGTTTATCAAAAGCTAAAGGAATGTCCTATATTTTGTTGTGATATTCCTTTGATTGAGTCAAATTTCACAAAACCTGAATGTTTTTTAAAGCTAAGGTGGGCTGATACAGACGAGATGCGAAAAAGCAATCAGATTATAGCAACTTTCTTTGCTTTGCGTGTATGTAAGGAGACAAAACAATTTATTAGAGAGTGGCTTGACATTTGTTGTGATATAGAAATGTTATCACCAAGTGGAACAATTATAGGTCTTGATCATAATTATGGTAACAGTTTTGTAGCTCATAGAGAAGACCAAAGCTTGTTCAGTCTTTTATGTAAGAAATATAGGTATATCCCACATCGTGATATATCTCAAAGAGGATTAAATCCCATGTCTTATTATAATCCAAATTACATTTATAAAGAGCCTCAACATGATGAGGATAAATCTTGTCCTACGATTTTGTGGCTACATAAATCTCCTAAACTGGGGATAATCTATCTTGGTAAATATTTTTTGCGTTTTTTGCGTGACAATATTTTTAAAATTACAAAGAGATGAAAAATATTAGGATTGTTTTTTTGACATCTTTAACAAAAGAGCAGATACAAGATAAACCGTCCAATTTTGCTTATTATGTAAAGAACATGTTATCAGATAAGAGATTGGACGTGAGATTGCTTAATCTTAGAAATGTAGTTACCCAAAAAGGGATACGAGGTGTCTGGCAATTAGTAAATGCTATAAATAATGAAAAACCAGATATTGTTTATCTTACTGGTTTGATGGGATTAAACCATTTAGTCATTTGTCATGCTTTAAAATTTTTACGTTGCAAAATTTTTACATGGAAATATACCTTTTGTGCAACTGGTCGTAATAAGGTCGTTCATTTTATTTTGAAGAATATCTATTGGAAAAACATTTCTAGAATTTATATGGCGTATGATCGACATACAGAGAAAGCCTTACAAGATGGAATTGTTAAACCCAATCAAATTATAACCTTAAGTAGGGGGGTAGAATATCAATGGTATGAAAAGTTTATTGATAAATCTACAAAAGACAATGATTTTACAGTTGTTGCTACAGGAAAGGATAATAGAGACTATGACACTTTGTGTGCAGCATGTGAAAAGGCACAGGTGAAATGTTATGTCTACACCAGGAAACATGACAGTTGCTTAAAAGCTGCTAAGAAATTTGCAAATAGCAAGTATTGTAAAATTGTTTTTATGGAAGACTTGCATGTAACCGATGAATATGAATATATAATGCAACAGGTTGGCAAGGCTAACGTTCTTGCAATTTGTTGTACAGATGTCCCTTATGGTGTTGGATATACAAATGTGGTTGAAGGTTTGCCTTATTGCATACCTATACTTATAACTAGCAATCCCAATGCTCATCTTGATGTAGAAAAAGAAGGAATAGGTTATAATATTGCTCTGTATGATATTGATGATTGGGCGGCAAAACTCAAATATTTGAAGGAACATCCAGAAGTAAGGACCAAGATGGCTAATAATGTAGAAAGATTGATTAAGTCGGAATGGAATGATTCGGTAACATCCAGCTTCATAATTAATGATATGTTGAAAAATAAAGACTTATGAATTTCAAGGAATGTAAACAACTGATATCAGACGATCTGCATAAAGTGGCTTCTCATAATGTAGACAAGAATATTCTTTATTTCTTCTTAAGATATTTAATAACTAACACATCATTTAAATTCTCTTTCTGGTGGCGAATAGGTAGTTTTCTGAAACAATCTACGTCTCTTTTAAGTATTTTTTATCCTATTGTTTATTTGTTTTATAAACATTATTCTTATAAATATTCTTGTCAGATACCTTTAGGCACACGAATTTTGGGGGCTATCCTTCCAACATTATGGAGCAGTGGTTATTAATGGAGCTGCAAAAATAGGTAGGAACTGTACAGTATTCCATGGTGTGACAGTAGGACTAAAAATTGGTGGAAAAAATGAAGGTGTTGCTACGATCGGTGACAATTGTGTGTTGGGACTGGGATGTAAAATATTGGGCAAGTGTAATATTGGCGACAATGTCTTCATTGGTGCAAATGCTGTCGTCACTCATGATATAGAAAGCGGATGTGTTGTAGGTTGAATTCCTGCACGTGTGCTTAATCATAATGGCGTAAAGGCTACCGAACTGGTGAGGCAGCACAAATAAGCATCATATGTATTTCTGATGATAGAGATTTATCTTTTATTAGATTTTGATTATTTAAACTATATATTGTAATGAAATCGATAGCAGTTCTTCTTACGGTGTTTAACCGCAAGGACAAAACTATTCAATGTCTTGGACAATTGTATTCACAGTTGCCCATTGATAATTATGCAGTAGATATATACCTTACTGATGATGGCTGTACAGATGGTACACCAGAAGCTGTAAAGGCTGAGTTTCCGCAAGTAAATATTATACATGCCAAAGGCGATTTGTTTTGGAATCGTGGTATGTTCACGGCATGGGAAAAAGCCGCCAACACCAAGGATTATGATTATTATTTGTGGCTTAATGATGATACCTTTGTCGTAGATAACATGATGGTGACATTGATAGAGGCTGCTGAGGTTACTGATAATAAAGCGATAATAGTAGGAGCAACAGAAGCAACAGACCATTCGCGGTTAACATATGGTGGGCGATTGCATGACGCATCCATTCCTCTTCCTGATGGTAAGCTGACAGAGGTGGAGTTTTTCAATGGTAATATTGTGTTTATTCCCCGTGTGCCTTATCATGTGCTTGGTAATCTTGATTATTATTTCACACATAGTAAAGGTGATTTTGACTATGGCATGAGGGCGAAGAAAGCTGGTGTTCAGATGTTTCAGGCTGGCAAGGTCTTAGGTGTGTGCGATGCCCACACCTCGCTTGACAAATGGTGTAACCCAGACGTGCCGTTTATAAAGCGTTGGAGAATGTTGCATCGTCCCAATGGAATGCCACCTAAAGAAACGTTCCATTTGGAAAATCGACATTTCGGTTTTTTTGTAGCATGTAAGCATTTCTTATCTATATATATAAGATGCTTATTTCCTCAGTTTTGGACCAAAAGAATTAAAAGATGACATTTAAAGAATGTAAGGAGTTGATATTTAGTGACCTCGCTCGTCTTACAACAGCGAATAAGAGTGGGAGTATTTTGCGCTGTCTTATTACCAATGCTTCCTTTAAGGTTACTTTTTGGTTTCGTGTGGCTTCATGGCTTTGTAGCTGTAACTCATTTATGGCGAGAGTTACGCTTCTTGTTGTTGCGATTATTAGGAAACATTATGAATATAAAACCGGTATTCAACTTGGAACGGGTACGGATATAGGAAGAGGTTTGTTCTTTCCTCACTTTTCATGTATTGTAATTAATGGCAGTGCTATTATTGGTGACAATGTAACGATATTCCAAGGAGTTACAGTTTGTACTACCCTAGAAAAAGTTGAATGGATTTGTACTGTAAGCCTGAGGTTGGTTG
>ERZ791615.162-NODE-162-length-34171-cov-8.83108_pt1 | contig 34171 bp, 34 predicted proteins | sample MGYA00510273_ERZ791615 | MGnify/ENA primary metagenome ERZ791615 (study PRJEB30046, sample SAMN00715185) | human gut metagenome | study: EMG produced TPA metagenomics assembly of the A metagenome-wide association study of gut microbiota in type 2...
ACAAACTCGAAGAGGAAAGTATAACTATATGAATAGACCCTTGCTTGCGCTTGGGCCTGAGAGAGTTTGTGTGCCTCATTTAAATTATACAGATGTTTAGTTAACTTTTGCGGAGATATTCATTTTTGTTTTATAGAGGAAAGGTAATGAAAAAAGAAGAAGTTCACAAGATTGTGGTCCACAACTTTGTAAACTCGATTGAAGAACCTCATAATATAGACCCCTCTCCATATTTTTCACCCTTATTTGTCAGCAAAACAATATGACGAAAAAGGAATCTCTTCAACTGTTTGAAGATTTCCATTGAAATAACCATATTTTTCGTAATTATTCCAACAGCGAAACCATCATTGAAGGAAACCTACACATTTAGGCATTATCGTGCATTTCCTTTCAACATTTCAATCAATTTGTAGATGCTTGTTGATGGATTTTGGAATTCGCGCAAATCCTTTGCTCTGGCAACGGCTACATCCGTATTGTTGTTCAAGAAGGACTTTTGAGTGTCGGTAAAAGCAGAATTGGAATAATTCTTCCACACATGGGCGTACCTATGCTGATAAGCAAACACGCACTCAACTGCAGCAAAGGTAGTGCGAACCGAGAGAAATACAAAAATAAATCACATTTATTTTTTATTTCCGAGGGGCCGCCTACCTTTTAAAAGGTAGTGCTTTACCTCAAAAACTACAAATAAAACGCCTCAAAATCTACAAATAAAATACAGCGAAAACTACAAATGAAGTGCCACAAAATTTAGTTCTAAATTACCACAAAAGTTAGCAATAAAGCAGCGCAATTAATAACATTAAACATCCACAAATATCAGTTTTAGCTTACATATATAACTGAATATCACTAACTTTGCATACATAATCAAACAACGGTTACAATATGAGTTATTATCTTTGAGCAGATGTGTGCACGAGACCTTCGGATTTATACTCCAGGTTTTAGCAATCATATGTCATACTATCGTGACCGCTACGGACTGGAAGCCGACTTGGTGCTTCATCTTGACGATGGACGCTACGCTCTTATAGAATGTAAGCTTTGCAGCCGTGAAATAGAAGAAGGAGCCAAGCATCTTTTGGAAATCAAACGACTCATTCAAGTGCATAATGAGACAGAAAAGCAGGTGCCGTTGCGCGAGCCCGACCTGATGATTGTCATGACAGGTGGCAGCATGGCTTACACACGTCCAGACGGAATCAAAGTCATACCACTTGCTTGTTTGAAAGATTAAAAAAACAGGCCATGAATGATATAAGTAAAGACAGGGATTATCAAGAATTCTTTGCAGGAATAAAAGAATTGGCAAAGGGCCTTATGCAAATTCGTGAGAGAGCAGCCATAGAGTATGGTCCCATTGTGGAAGAGTTCTGTGCGAGGAAACACGCAACAGCAAATGAAGTAGGCAGGATGCTTGACTATCTGTTTGAGTTTGCCGACGACAAACGCATATTGCTTATGTACAAGAAAGTTTGCCGAAGATTCGTCTATGATTATCCCGAAACCATAAGTTATTACATCATGGAGTACAGAAAAGAATATGACCGTGAAAGTCTTATCGGTACCGAATATGAATATCTGCTTCATGAGGATGATGAATTGTTTGACAAAGAAGATAAAACAATAAAAACAGAATAGAATATGGGAACAGCATTACTGGCGCTCTGCTTCTGCGCGTTGTCGCTTGTCCTTGCCTTGTTTGTGGGCATATCGCCCATAAGCGACAAGGCAAAGATTAGGTTTATGTATGTTGGTGCTGCGCTGTCGTTGATGGCAGTGCCAAGTGCAGCCAAGCCGACCTCATGACTTATGCCAGTTCCGCATTCTTCAAGATTGGCAAGAAGCGTAAGGATATCGCCCAGTTCCTCTGCACGGTTTTCGAAGCTTACTTCCCTGGTGGTGAAGGATTCGTGTATAAGAAGATGCCAGGGGCGAAAGGATAGCTTGATAAGATTAGAGAATGAAGGATAATGTTGCACGAGACCACGATAAAACAAATGCACTTACATTCTTCATAATCTTATTCTTGATAATCTTGCTGACAGATTACAAGTGATTGATTATCAGTATGTATTTTTCTTACAATAGGACATAAGAAAGAAACAAGAAACAAAAGAATCAGTAAACCACAATCCAAAAGCATAGCTAAACATAAATCAACACGGAAACGAACGGCAATTTTCCGTTTGGGGGATTTTAGATGCAAAAAACTATGATAAAGAATTACGTATTTATTTTGAAAACCCTCCTTATAGAAAAGGAACTTTCGTTGGCTATAAACAAATAAAAATTATAAATGTATTTAAGCCCAACTGTGGCACATTGCTAAAGCATATTTGTTAATTGCTCCTAAATGTGACTATGTTTTGGGGAAAAGTTGGATTTTTTTCTTCAACACTCGTGCTTATCATAGAATTTTTATAAATTTGCATCAAAATATAATCAATTATAGCGACATGGCAAATCTGAATAGATTAAAAGTTGTTCTTGTTGAAAAAAGAAAGACTGGAAAGTGGCTTGCAGAACAACTTGGAAAAACAACCAGTACAGTTAGTAAATGGTGTAGTAATACCATCCAGCCTGACTTACAAACGCTAAATGATATTGCAAATATACTTTGTGTGGATGTTAAAGAGCTCATTGTAAGCAATAAATCCCAATAAGTTTTTACTATAAGTTATAGAATATGATCAACAAATCTCAAATTTCAAATTGGCTTAACAGCGGAGAGTATAAGTCCCAAATAGACTCTTTGCTCACAAAAATTGTACGAGATTGTGAGCATTCTGATAGTGAGGCTCACACTTCGTCCATCTTTGAAACTGAGATATACTATCTTGTAAGAAATCAAGTAGGTATAGAACTTAATTTCAGTAAAGAAAAGCCTGTTGACGGCATAATACATAAATTCGAGGCGCTATCCTCCAGAAAAAGCGGAAGAGGTCGTCTCGATGCAGTTGTAAACAACATTGTTATAGAATACAAGCACAACACTAAACTTGTTACTCAAAAACAGATAGAATCCGCTTTTGAGCAAGTGACAGATTATCTTATAGCTCTATACAAAAAGGAAAGTGTTAAATATGATGCAATACTGACAGATGGCATCCATATCGCTTATTTTCAGTTTATTGGTGACAACGTCAGAAGCACTTCACTCCGTAGTATTTCTGTTGATGACATCGATAGGGTTATTCGTGCGATTCTAAATAATCAGTCGAAAAAGTTCAAATCAGTCAACATAGTAAAAGACTTTTCGATTTCTTCAAAATCAGATTCATCTTCAAAAAAAATTGCAAACATCTTATATGACCAACTTTGTGAACATATCACAGAGAAATCTCATATGCTCTATTCTGAATGGAAGGAATTGATGCATCTCTCTGTAGATGACAATGGGAAAAGTAATGATATAGCAAAAAGAAGAAAAGACCTATCTGAAATATTCAATCATATCATAGATAATACGGACGCAGAATACAAGGCTTTATTTTCTTTACAGACAACATATGCGATAATAGTAAAGCTAATCGCATGTAAAGTTGTTGACAAATTAAATTTCAACGAGGATACTCACGAATATCACGATTTGTCAACATTAAATTTTCAGAAAACACAAAAATTCTTTCAGGTGATGGAGGATGGCTACTCTTACACCAATATGGGGATAAGAAATTTTCTTGAAGGAGACTTCTTCTCTTGGTATGCCGACTCAAGCCAATGGTCAGAAGATTTTTGGAAATATATCAGAGATATCATTACAACGATTGATGAATATTCATCGTTCTCGTTGAATGTTAAATATAATCCAGAAGATGTCTTCAAAGATTTGTATATGAGTATTATACCACAATCTGTAAGACACTCTATGGGCGAATATTTCACCCCCGAATGGTTAGCGGATGGTGTTATAACAGAGGCATTGAAATCTGTAAAATGTTCAGATTGGAGTGCAATGGATCCATGTTGTGGCTCTGGAATATTCATCATATCTCTGATTAAAAAGATTGTTGGTGACGTTTGTATAAATGATTTATCTGCATCACAAAAGGAAGAATTATTACAATCTATATTAAGCAGGGTTCACGGCATAGACATCAATCCTCTTTCCGTTCTATCTGCTCGTGTTAGTTACTATATAGCCATCCATCAATTGGGTGAAGTAAAGGATGTCGAGATTCCTATTTTGTTAGGTGACGCAGCCATCGTACCAATTTCAAAACAAATTGACGGAATTGATTGTTACTGCTATTCCATCCACAACAACAAATATGGAGCATTGGATGTTGTTCTTCCACAGTCTTTCGTTGACAAAATGGATTTTGGGAAAGTAATGAGCAACCTTCAAGCCTTAGTAAAGGCTGAAAGTTCCGAAATTCTTTACAACAAAATTGTTGACAACTTTTCTTCAGAAGAAAAGAATTCAACAGAACTGTGTAAACTGATAAAAAAATTATCTGAAGATTTAGTTAGACTCCACAAGAATAAATGGGATGGCATTTGGATTCGTATTACAACAAATTTCATGTTAATAGCAAGACTTAAAAAGCATGATTTAATCGTAGGGAATCCACCATGGGTAAAATGGGAACATTTACCTGCAGCATATACAAGAAAAATAAAAGAGTTTTGTGACATTAGACACATTTTCTGCAACGACGGAGGAATGTTTGGTGGTGCACAGTTAAATCTTTGCGCCCTTATATCTAATGTTGCTGCAACAAATTGGCTTAAAGATAATGGTATTCTCGCATTTCTCATGCCAGACAGCATCATGTCTCAAAATTCATATGAAGAATTCCGAAATTTCTATACAAACTTCGAAAAGAAAGAGCGTCTGTATTTGCAAAAATTGGATAAGTGGTGCGCTCCACTGCGACCATTTAAAGTTGGGCTAAAATCCGTAACACAGGATTTTAACACATACTATTATTCAAAACCTTATGTGGATTATAGATCTGGCGTCACAGTTAGGTGCATTTCAAAGCAGAAAGGCATTAATGATATGATTATCAACAAATGTCTATCTTTTGAGGAAGCTAAGCAATACCTTGTTTTGAAAACTGAGGTGGCAAGACAAATGGCTGAGAATTCCACGCAATTCACTTATGTGTCATCGAAGTTTGACTTCTCTCTTATCATAGGTGAAACCTCATATTTGTACAGAACAGGAGTCGAATCAACTCCATTCGAAATTTTCAAAATGCAAGGTGTTGGATATTCTTCAAAGCCCAATCATTATAGGTTTAAAAATAAAGTACTGAAAACATCAAAATACAAAGTGGAGGACATCCCAAATGAAGGTTGGGATTTTCCTGTTGACCATCTGTACCCAATGGTAGAAGGACCTGCGATTACGCCGTTCTCGTACAATTGTGGGAACAACTTTCATGTAATTCCATATGACGAAGAATCCACATCTGCACCAATTCCGTTGAGTAAATTAACGAAAGAAAATGAAGAACTTGCATTATATTTTTGCAATCATAAATCTCTTTTGGACAAACAATCCGACAAGAGTAAGACAATGCATTGTGGTGATGAATTTTATGCACTATCAAAGATTGGTCCATACACTTTTGCTCCATATATTGTTGCCGCAAGAGACAACTCTAATTTCTGTTCGAGTGTAATTCGTCCAGTAAAAACCCCATGGGGAGAGATGAAACATGCGATTTGTGTAAAACACACAATAATAATAAGCCAAGACTCGAACAAGAACTTCATCTCAGAAGACGAATCTCATTACATTAATGCCATACTTAATAGTAGTGTTGTTCATGCATATATACATGCGACATTTAAGACGAATGGCTTCAGCCTTAAAAAGTCCAATCTGTGCATTCCAAAATATAATGCAAATAATCGTTTACACAACAGATTGGTAATACTGTCTAAGTATGCAACTAACAAGGCTAATGAAACGAAAATAGAGAAGGTCATGGATTTAGCCTCCAAAGTTTATTTGCAGCTTTGTAGAGAACTAAAATCTACAAGGAACGTTTCCCCTGCATATACGATAGACTTGATGGAGTCGGAGTATTCTATGGCAGCAGAACCATCCTTTGAAGTTCTGAAATGGTACGGTTTCAGTAGGAGTATCCAAAATCTTTTTGGTGAGGGAAAAACCATACTCATAGGATGTTACAAGAATAAAAAACATTTAGATTGGATAAAGTCTTCCAATATGTATAATATTCGTCTTGGAAATCGTAAAGGTTCAATGGATGACAAACAAGAGTGTATCGAGAAAGCCTCACTTCTCGTCCTTTATGACGTGAAAAAGCCTAAAGAACTTCTTGTCTTTGACATTCTAAAACATCAAAAGATGTCAGGAAAAGAATTGCAGCAAACAGGTTATCCTCGAAAAAAGACAGGAAAGGAATACATGACGTTTAACATAAGCCCATCAACATCAAATGTTGACCCTACCGTAAAACAACATTTAATTGAGAGCTTAATTGCCAATCATCCAAATCACATCGCAGGAATACCTGTATTTGTTGAGCCGTAGCGTTTAATTTGTGAATACAAACTATCAAACGAATAGCCGCCTGGCTTTAAGCCTTCGGCCTTAAGTCTGGCGGTTTCATTTTCCATGGTATTGCGCTATCATCACAGCAATGACACCGCAAAAGCCGAAGAAGTCAAGGGCGAAGAAGAACCAGAAGAGCCACAGAATATAGTGACTAAGATACAAAGTATAGCCTATTGGTGAAGTGAATGGGAACAGCTTTAACCACCTGACTTTTTGTGCGTCCCTTAGGTCAGGTGGCTTCATTTTCCATCATTTCTGTATCATTATCTTTTAACGCATATATGTAACAAACAAGAGCTCAACTGCGCATTATCATAAGCCAAGAATATCGTCAGGAACACAGAAACGGCAAGGGCACAAGCCATGCAGATAACCAGGAACTGGCGGAAGTGTTTACTTCGATACATTCTCTTTATCCAATACCAGGGATATGTCATGAATATAAATCGGGGTAAGGCTTTCATGGTTTGTGGTATGGATGGTTGCTCTATTGTCTTGGATTTCTTACCCCAGTTCGGTATAAGAAATAGTTTATAAAAAACAATAGTTCGTTAAAATTTGAGATAACAGCTAAGCGGCTTTGCGCTGCCAGCCAAAGAGTTCTTTGACAGTATGACTAATTAACTTTCGGTTCGGTATTCTCCGACATTTGTCGAAAATTAATTTAGCGATGTATGTGCTTGCCATGACCTCCTTGAAAGAAGCCATAGAATACGGCATTCCATTTTCCTTCATCATCACCTTTGCCACATTCCGTGATGCGAATGATGCATTGTAGGAAAAGTCCAACTGGTTCTTGTGTCTTGCCTGGCAATGCGTAACTTTCTGCTTCAATGCCTTTGAATAGGCTATGAGTGTGTAGGCTGTACCATCAAGTCCTTCAATATGCAACTATACCATACATGTGAGGTCAAGTTTCTTGTAATCGATTTTTCCGTCAAGTGTCTTGGGACGTCCAGGCTTATTGGAACGCCGTAGCGCTCCATTTGTGTGAAATTCTGGATGCTAATAACGTAGCGCATGAAATGCTTCCTTTAACTAAGGATTATTGGTGTCGTGATTATATGCCAATACAATATGCATGTAATCGTTTCTCTCAATTTGTATACAATCCCGACTATCTAAAAGGAAAGGAAAAATACATTACTGATGTAGACAAAGTGACGAAGAAGATGGTTGGAAATAAATTTATTGTCAATCATTCTTCTTTGGTTATTGATGGTGGAAATATTGTTGTTGGCGAAATAGAACAATCAAATTTCTACACCACTAAATCCTTTATTGTAATGACAGACAAGGTGATGAGAGAAAACGAAGGATTATCTCAAAACGAGATAGAATCTCAAATTCGTGATTCTTTCAAACCTAAAGAATGTAATTCAACTATTGATGAAATAACTATAGTATGGTTGCCATGGGATAAAAAGGATGTTTGTGGGCATACGGATGGAATATTAAGATTTGTCGGCGCACAAAAAGATGGGAAACCTGTAGTGTTAACCAATCTTTCTGTATATGATGATGGTATTGCTACTCTAATGCGTAATGTATTAATGGAAGATTTTTATGTTATAGAGTTGAATCTTTCTGAATATAACGAATTAAGTTGGGCATATATCAACGCTCTTCAGACGCGTGATGTTATTATTGTTCCAGGAATTGGCAATACAAAACTTGATAATGAAGCAATGGGTCATTTTATTGCTTTATATCCAAATTATAGAGGAAGAATTTATCAAGTTCAGATGAAAGGATTTATCGAGAAATGGGGTGGAGCTTTGAATTGTTGTTCATGGACAATTAGTGAAGATATGTCCAAATTGCATCACGATATAGAGAATGACAAAAGATATAATTCTATAATAGAGAAGTATCAGAAAGACTCTAATAGTGTATGCTTTGATGAAATCCGATTCCTTGGTGACTATTATCCTAAAAAACTAGAGAATGATAATAGGGATTTGGATCGTTTGTATTATGGTTTTTAATCTGGGGGCTTTCGGAAGATGTACCGGCATAACATTCGTTGATTCCAAGCATATTGTTTCTTTGATAACAAGCCAAAGGCATTGCAAGGATACTGCATTGAAGACACGAAGCAACTTTCATTGTTCTAAGGACAAAATTATCTCTTTCGATTCTTTATATATAGCCCATGTCTGATGGCATGGGAAGAGAATTCATGTATCTGTCTTCACATGCAACTAATCGCTATTTTATCCCGAATTGGGGTAAAGGTCTGTTCAATAAAGGCAAGAGCGTCTTCAAGAAAGACAAAGGAGGGTCTGACAGCAAGTCGGACAAGACCATTTCAGACAAAAGCAACAAGACAACAAAGAAAAAGCCTGTAGATGATGGTAGCCTGCCTGAGAAATAAGCTATAAAACAAAACATCTCCAGTAGAGATTTATCATCAAAAGGGCATTTAAAAGCCGATCAAAAGGGCATTTAAAGGCCTATCAAAGGGACAATCAAAAAGGCAAAAAACATGTTGATGCATCGTAAGAACAATCAAAAGGGCATCTAAAAGCCAATCATAGACCACAATAAAGCCAATTGGTTTTGAAGAATAAAAAACTAAGGAGAATCCGTGTAACCACTTTAGTTACACGGATTTTTTATTGTAGTTTACTAAAAGACATCTTTACTCATGGCTATCTTTATTTGAGAATATCGCCCCAATGGTACCATTCGACCGCTACAACGGTACCATTGGGGCGATATTCTCAATAAAGCATTTTTGATTGGTCAAGAAGTTTGCTTCATCATATACAAAAGGCATATATTTAGTCATATTGGGATAAATGATTTTTGGCTTAGAAAAATTCTCCCAATCATTTCAAATAATCATACAAGAATATTGGAAAAGAGTTTAATATGGAAACAATTTCATCCGTATTCACATATTTATCTTTCTGCGCTTCAAATATGCTTTTCTGATTGATCGTTGATTTTTCTGATGGGATGGTATTGCAACCACTTACTAAATAATGAGCCTTACATACATTTTGAATTTTCAAACTTTCCCAGTTGTTCTTGACGGTTTCCTTGTCTGTCTTATCAAGGTCGATGAATCGAAAGGCTTTTGCTTGTGCATAAGCGAAACGTTCGGCCTTACCTTTGAATAGATGCTTGGCGCACTCGTCCCTTGTCGCAACATATTTCCAATAGTCAGCATCTGGCATTTCCTTGGTGTATTTCAATGATTCAATCATGGGATAGTTGATGTAAAGTTTCCCATTTTCAGTTTCGTCATCAAAGAAATCCAGCATCTCGTCCAATATATTGTTGACCTTCTGTGTACCGATTCTGTTTTGGAAATCATAATCAAAAAACAAGAACACCTGTGAAAATAGTGTATCCAAGCGTTTGTCCTTTGGCAATATAACGCCATTATCCTCAAACGGCAATGAGCGAAACAAGTCGTAACCGTTGGCTCTTAGATTTGAGTACAATGTTGGGAGATCATGCCTGCACTTAACTACGCATAATTCTTCATTCGGCAGGAATAGTTTTCCTATCGAATCGAAAACCGTAGGCTCGGCTTTTCCACCTTCAAATACGAACAATATCATACGCCAAACGTACCCCCTCTATACAGTTTCTCCAAGTTGTGACCAAATCGAAGCTCTTTGTCCGTAAGATTGCATACCGCACTTATATTGTTGTTCTTTAGTATGAAGAAACAATCAGGGCGTAGCAAATCATTTGACAACAAAAACGTGTCATGAGTAGTCAAGAATAACTGATTGTCACTCTTAAACAATCGACGGCAAAGGGTATATGAAAGCTCATGGTGGTAAAAAGCATCAAATTCATCAATGAAGATAAATGAAGCATTCACCATCTCTTTCAACCAGTAGTATTGCAATTCTAAATTCATTGTGCCCGTCGACGCAACTAACACAAATGGCATACGGATGCCATTGATAACCGTATAAAGCATGTTCTCGCCCTGCATGGGTTTAGCAAACACAAAATGCTGACCGCTCACTTCTTTCAGAAAATTCGAGAAATCTTCTGTAAGATTATTGTTGATGATATATTCCTCTATGTTGCTTCCTCCCTCTTTAAGTCCAATAAACTCACGATTGTCAAGACTTCTGAAGAACAACATATTCTCAACAAAGTTTCTTAGCTTCAGCAAGGCATGCCCTTCAGGAAAAGGCACAACACTCAACAGATAATTGACAATCGAGATGTTATTTGCGCTGTTTTTCAAATTGTCAATGGCTGCATCCGTCAAAGCGAACTCTTTGTTCAAGCGCAACGTATCCGTGTCCTTATATAGTAGTTCCTTGTCATTCAAGAACAATTGCTCCTTTACGATAATCCCTTTAAGCTCCTTTGCCACCTTTGAGTAGTTATATGATATGACATCTTTACCGAAATTAAAGACATACTCAAAATCTACAGGCAGGTTGTATCCATATGCCGAAGCATAGTTCAAATAGTAATCGGGTTTCTTCCACTTATGCGACAAATGATTGGCTATATCGAAGATAGCCAACCCTAAGTTACTTTTTCCTGATCCATTTGGACCATATATGATGCCATTCTTCACAATACCGTTCTTAATGGCATCCGTATTGAAAGAATAGCTGCATGGATGCGACAAATTCCACTCTATGTTATCAGCAAATCCACGATAATTCTTAACGGCAAATCTTGTTAGCATAGCTAATATTTACTTTTTTAAATTATATACGGCAAAGTTACAAAACATTCTTTGTTCCGTAAAATATTTACGGAACAAAGTCGCTAATATGGCAAACTTTCCCATAGAATAACCTTCTTTTAATCTTTTTCGTATGCATTTTACGGAAGATTTCTATAAGCCAAAATTATTCTATGCAGATATCACGCAGCGATTGAATTTTTGTATTTGTAAAGAAGTCATGTTTTGTAATAACACAACATATTTTATTGCTACAATAAGCGAAGAAACATTGGAATATCTTTATAATTACTAAGAAACAAGAACCCCATAAACGCAAAAAGCGTGCAACTCATTGAGCCGCACGCTTTGGCTTATTGTTTATTATGTGTTTACCTTTCGGCATTACTTAACCTCCTCGAATATAATTACTATTGAATATCAACACTTTACATATTACATGGTACAAATATGACTTATTATAAAGCCAATAATACAGGCATTGCTACTTTGCATACCTATATATGCAATTCAATTTGAAGTTTAAGAAATATTGTGATTTTTTAATAGTACGAACTATTCTTATCAAATGTTTGCATTGCGTGTACGCTTGTTTGCAGATGGTATGACTTTGTTATCATAAAGCATTGATATACAAAGGACTTCGATTTGTATGCCTATTTTTGTCTTTCGTTTTTTACGAAAAAGCAGCGTACCTTTGCAAACAAAAACGAGAAACAGATAGATATGGCAAGAAATCGAAACATATTGCTCACACTGACGACAGAAAGCTCCATAGTGCTTGTGGCATCTCTGGTGGCTTTCCGTCTGCATGAGGTTATGGTCATGTCTATGGAAGTTTCAGTTTTCATATTGGTGGCAATCTATGCTTGCTTAAAGACCTTGTCAATTCTTTGTTCGCCAATTATCAAGAAGTTCGCCTCTAGGTCAAAATGCTCTTCTATGGAATTTCAAGCTGCAAGTATTGCAACAACCGCCCCTAATTATGTAGAGATACAGAAACAAAGAATGGAATTGTTTCACCATGAATATCAATACGAGCAGCAGCAATATGTGCAGAAAAAAGAAAATGCAGACGAAGCGAAGCTCCAAGCCGTGTTGAAATACACAAAAGATACATTTAAGAGTTTGGATTTTGAAGAAACAGAGATATTCCAACTTTGTGAGTGTGTTCGCTATTTTGTCACCAACAAGCAACCTCTCACCCAAACAGACATTCGTATCAAGAGACGACTATCTGTCACTCAGATAGCATTGAAGAATTTTGCATGGAACATTGCCTTTCAATATAACATTGGAGGTGATGCAACGGCTCTATTTGTGATGCACACATTTAACGAATGGTTTGCAAACTCTACACTTGAAACAATCAGAAAGAATCTACGTACTACAACTGGTAGGCATAAGATTGAAATTAACGAGAAGATTATTTCTGATAAGTGCGGTCTGTTATAATAATTTAAATATTTCACAAATTCGGCTTACTTGCCACGTAAAATCATTATCTTTGCGTTAAGTTCATTATAATTACAACAACATGGAAGATTTGAATCAGCTTAAGTTGGTATTAGTCAAGAAAAAGAAAACCAACAAATGGTTGGCAGAACAGTTGAAGGTTAATCCTACAACTGTTTCCAAGTGGTGCACAAATACCAGTCAACCAGATTTAGCAACACTGAAACGCATTTCAGAATTGTTGGATGTCAACGTAAGTGAGATTATAAATTTTGATTAAACAACAAATGTCATGAAATTAGGTAAATTAGAGCAAATAACAGACTTGCGTTCCATTTGGAAGCATGAAGCAAATGATTTCACGCCTTGGCTTGCCAAAGAAGAAAATCTTGCAGCATTGAGTGATGCTATTGGCATTGAACTTGTTTTGGAAGAACAAGAGTCTAATGTCGGTGACTTTAGCGTTGATTTGTTTGCGACAGAAGAGGGAACAGGTAGAAAAGTTGTTATTGAAAACCAATTGGAAGAAACTAATCATGACCACTTGGGAAAAATTATAACGTACGCATCAGGAAAAGATGCGGAAGTAATTATATGGATTGTCAGAAAAGCTCGCGACGAACATAAAAAAGCAATAGAATGGCTTAACCAACATACAGACGACAGTTCTGCATTCTTCTTGATAGAAATTGAAGTTTGGAGGATTGGCAATAGTGAACCTGCGCCAAAATTCAATATTGTAGAACGCCCAAATGATTGGGCTAAAGCCATGAAGAATGTGTCAATCACCAACACCCAATCTCGACAGATGCAATTCTGGCAATACTTTGTTGATCATTGGGAAAGCAATTCCAATTTTGCGCATACGTTTAGGAAGCGGAAAGCACATCCCCAAAATTGGTACGACTTGAGTATAGGAAGTTCTGAATATCATCTTTGTATGGAGGTACATTTCCAAAAGAACGACATCAATGCAGGGCTATATATTCCAGATAACAAGAATATCTATACCTCTCTACTAGATAACAAAAAAGAGATAGAAGATTTCTTGGGTGCAACCGTTGAGTGGCGTAATGCCAAAAAAGCAAGTCGTTTTCTTATAAGCAAGAGTCTTGATATTAACAATTCTGATAAATGGGATGAAGCGTGTGACTGGCTTAGGGATATGTGCCTTAAAATTAAAATGATTGTCAATAAGTTTAGCAAGTAGGTATGAGTAAATTCAACGAAGCGACAAGAGTTCAGATGCCAGCTATGGTGCATCTGACACGATTGGGGTATGGCTATATCGGAAAAATCAGTGAAGATATGGCTGGTAGTGTTTACGACCCTGACACAAATATACTTATTGATGTTTTCAAACAACAGTTTGAACGATTGAATCCATCTGCACAAGGAGAGTTTGCGCAAACATTACGTGCTATAAGGCAAGAACTGACGAATGATGACCTTGGCAAGTCTTTCTATAAACGGCTTACTACGGTTTCACCTGTACGGCTGATTGATTTTGATAATCCACAAAACAACTCGTTCCATTTCACGGCTGAGTTAACCTGCAAAAATGGTCAGGACGAATTCCGTCCAGACATTACTATGTTTGTCAATGGCTTGCCTCTTTGCTTCATTGAGGTGAAGAAGCCAAACAATCATGGTGGAATGGTGGCTGAGAGTAAACGGATGAACCTTGAACGTTTCCCGAACAGAAAGTTCCGTCGCTTCATCAACATTACTCAACTTATGATATTCTCCAACAACATGGAGTATGACACGATGGGAGGTATAGTGCCCATACAGGGCGCATTCTATTGTACGGCTGCAAGAGAAAGTGCTCCGTTCAACTGTTTCCGTGAGGAAAATCCATCAAGTCTTCCAGTTGCGCCGTTTATAAAAGAATATCACTACGGCAGCATCAAGCAAGACGAGGAAAAGCGCATACTGTCTGATTTCAACTGTCAGGTGATTCACCACACGCCTGAATATCAGACCAACCTTGATGTGAATACACCCACAAACCGTATACTCACATCCATGTGTAGCCCAGAACGTCTGCTGTTCCTCATCAAGTATGGTATAGCCTATGTAAAAATGGAAAAGGAAGTGGACGGCAAGATTGAGAGCACCGATCAAAAACATATCATGCGCTATCAACAGATGTTTGCGTCTTTGGCCATTCGTGAGCAGTTGAAAGAGGGTGCCACGTCTGGCGTGGTATGGCATACACAGGGAAGTGGAAAGACCGCGTTGTCTTATTACCTCACTTATGTCCTTTCTGACTATTATGCAAAGCACAACATGGTGGCGAAGTTCTATTTCATTGTCGACAGAATAGACTTGTTGGAACAAGCCACGCAAGAGTTTGAGGCACGAGGCTTGGTAGTATCAACAGCCAACACACGTGCCGAACTGATGGCGCAATTCCGCAACAACCATGCGCAAGAGGGAGCAAGCGGTCAACCAGAGATTACGGTTGTGAATATCCAACGCTTTGCCGAAGACAAGGAAAAAGTCAGTCTCCCTGCATATGCCACCAACTTGCAGCGCATATTCATTATGGACGAAGCCCACAGAGGCTATAAGCCCGGTGGTTGCTTCTTGGCAAACCTTTTCGATGCCGACCCTAATTCCATCAAGATAGCACTGACTGGCACACCGCTGTTGAAAAGCGACTGTGCTTCGAGTGTTGTATTCCAACGTTATTTCCATACTTATTATTACGACCGCTCCATTGCCGATGGATACACGCTCAAAATCATTCGTGAGGACATCGAGACTTCATATAAGGAGCGTTTGTCGGAAGTGTATGACAAACTCGAAACGCTTGTGCAAAAGAAAGACATCAAGCGTTCGCAAATCATAGAGCATGAGAGCTATGTCAGCGAATTGGCGCACTATATAGCTGACGACCTCCGCCAGTTCCGCAAGATTCAAGGCGATGACACATTGGGCGGTATGGTCATTTGTGAGACGAGCGAACAGGCACGCAAACTTTACGAAGCCTTTCAGCACATGCCCGATGGTGGACAGTCGCAACCCATACAAATCAAGATGGGCGACCAAGTATGGATGGCTGCTGAAGCCATACCCATGTATGGAACCAAGAAGAAACTTTTGAGAGTAGGCTTGATTCTCCACGACAGCGACGACAAGGAGACTCGCAAGCAAATCATCAAGGACTTCAAGAAGAACATGACCATCGACTTGCTCATTGTCTTCAATATGCTCCTTACAGGATTTGACGCCCCACGACTGAAACGCCTGTATTTCGGCAGAAAGCTCAAAGACCACAACCTGTTGCAAGCCCTCACCCGTGTGAACCGTCCTTATAAAGACAACAGGTATGGTTATGTTATCGACTTTGCCAATATCAAGCGCAACTTTGAGGAAACCAACGAGGCATATTTGAAAGAGTTGGATCGGTTCAACAACCCCGATGAAGTGGACGGCAACCATACGACCGACACTTTCTCGCAGGTAATAGAAGATCCCGACGAACTGATACGTCAGATGCGCGACGTACGCCAGACGCTGTTCGACTACACCACAAATAATGTGGAAGAGTTTTCTTCAGAAATATCTTCCATCGAGGACAAGCAGGTTTTGCTCGACTTGAAGAAAACGCTCATATCAGCTAAGGACTGTGCCAACATAGTACGCACCTTTGGCGATGACGATTTGAAGGAGGCTTTTAGCAAACTGGAGATAACCAAGTTGCCCGACATGCTAAAAGAGGTGCAGTACCACATTGACATCATCAACCAGAAGGAAGCCTTTGCCGTGTCCGACGAGACCAAGCAACTTGTCAATGAGGCCATGCAGGACATCCGTTTCAATTTCTCAAAAATAGGTGAAGAGGAAATGAAGATGATAGCTGGAGGGCGTGAGTTGCAAGACAAGTGGTCGGTAGCCATACGCAAGTTTACGGAAAACACCGACCCTGACGACCCTGAATACATCACCCTGCGAGATGCTTTCATGCAAAGGTTTAAGGAGCACGGATTTGTGGTGGACAGCATAGCCAAGTTCAATCAAGAGAGCAAGGAACTTGATGAAATCATCGAGCGTCTTGTGAAGTTACAGGAGAGCAACAACCGTCTGCTGAAAAAATATAATGGCGACACTAAGTTTGCCAATGTGCACAAGCGCATACGCGAAGAGAACAAGCGGCGTTTCGCAGAGCACAAAGCTGCCATATTCAGCTATTATGACGACAACATTGTGGCGATACTCACCGACATAAAATCGGAGATAGACCAGAAGGTGTACGACCGCAACGACATTCTGAAGAAAGATGAGTATTTTGAAATGACTGTCATGACGGAAATAGCACAGGCTCTCTACAACTATCCCACCATTGAGCCGCAGATGGATGACTTCTCGTTCATCCAGACTCGCATAGCTCGGCAATACATCAACCAATATAACACAACATACCCAAGAAGTTAAATATGAATATGACTATAAGAGAAAAGACCGTGGCTCTCATCGATGCCTTGAAAGCCACTTGCACAACATACGGTATGGGCAACGACGGTAATGAATACAAGATTATAACGCAAGTGTTCCTGTACAAGTTTCTGAATGACAAGTTTGGCTATGCCCTCAAGACATCAAAGAGTCCTTATGCAGCCAAGATACGCACGGCTGAGAAATGGGAGGTGGCATATAGCCAACTTTCCGATATGGAACGTATGATGCTTTGGGCTTCGCTCTCGCCCGACCTCCCTCGCCTGAAGCCAGAGCACTTGATAGCCAATCTTTGGAACCAACAGGCAAAGGGCGACTTCGACTTCATCTTCGACAATACGATGAGCGACATTGCCGAGCAGAACCTCGCAATATTCTCCACACAGACCACGCAGAACACCAAGATTCCGCTCTTTGAGCCTATAACACAATATGTCACAGACGTGGCACAACGTGCGCCTTTTGCCCGTGCCATGGTGGACAAGCTCGCCAACTTCTCGTTTGAGGAGGCATTCGCTGAGCACTACGACTTCTTTGCCAACATCTTTGAATATCTTATCAAGGACTATAACACGGCTGGCGGCGGAAAGTATGCCGAGTATTACACGCCTCACGCCATTGCCACTATCATGGCGCGTCTGTTGGTGGGCGAAAATGCCGACCTTCACAACGTGGAGTGCTACGATCCATCGGCTGGCACTGGCACCTTGCTTATGGCTCTTGCCCATCAAGTAGGCGAGAACTGCTGTACTATCTTCGCACAGGACATCTCGCAGCGAAGCAACAAGATGCTCAAACTCAACTTGCTGCTCAACGGATTGGTATCATCACTCGATCATGCCGTGCAAGGCGACACACTTGTATCGCCTTATCACAAGAGCGATGACGGACAGAGTCTCCGCCAGTTTGACTATGTAGTGAGCAACCCTCCTTTCAAGATGGACTTTAGCGATACTCGTGAGAAAATAGCAGCTTTCCCTGCCCGCTTCTGGGCTGGTGTGCCAAAGGTTCCTGCCAAGAAGAAGGAAAGCATGGCGATATACACTTGCTTCATCCAGCATGTCATCAACTCATTGAAGTCTGGTTCTGGCAAGGGTGCCATCGTTATTCCTACAGGTTTCATCACCGCTAAGAGTGGCATAGAGAACAAAATTCTAAAGCACATTGTTGACAATAAGATTGTGTATGGTTGTGTATCAATGCCAAGTAATGTGTTTGCCAACACTGGCACGAATGTGTCTGTGTTGTTCTTCGATGCGTCCAAGAGTGCCGACAAAGTGGTGCTCATTGACGCGAGCAAACTTGGTGAGGAATACAAGGACAGCAACGGTTTGAAGAAGGTGCGTCTGCGCGACGAAGAGATTGAGAAGATTATTGCGACTTTCCAGAACAAGGAAGCCGTGGACGACTTCTCTGTTGCCGTCAGCTACGATGAAATAAAGGAGAAGGGTTACAGCCTCTCGGCAGGACAGTATTTCGACATAAAGATTGACTATGTGGATATAACTGAGGAGGAGTTCAACGAGCGAATGAGTGAATATGAAGCCACACTGACACAACAATTTGAAGAGAGTCACCGTTTGGAGAAAGAGATACTTGCTCAGTTGCGTAGTATATCGTTTAATAATATCGACAAGGAGTAGCACTATGAACGAAATAATCAGGGGAAGCAACACGTTATTGCCAAATGGTTATGCCCAATGGCGTAAAGATATTGAGCACCTAATTGATACTGCCAAACTCCATACGGCTCTTAATGTGAATGTGGGAACTTTGACCCTGTATTGGAACATTGGCAAAAGTATATTGCAGAAACAGGAGCAGGAAGGTTGGGGCAAACAGGTTATAGAGCAACTGTCGAAGGATTTAATCTCTCGCTATCCAGATGATCGTGGCTATTCTGTACGTAATTTGCGATATATGAAACGCTTTGCGTCAGCATATCCCGATTTCCCAATTCTGCAAGTGCCACTTGCAGAATTAAAGGAGTTGCCAATTCTGCAAGCGACACTTGCAGAATTAGAGAATGAAGGCAGGGAATTTGTGCAAGTACCGCTTGCACAGATATCTTGGTATCATCATATTTCATTGCTGCCCAAGGTGAAAGACAAAGCAGAGCGTGCCTACTATATAACAGAAACAGCACAGAATGGGTGGAGCCGTGATGTGATGCTTTTGCAAATAGACAATGGATATATCCATGCAAAAGGTCATGCAATCAACAACTTTGAGCAGACATTACCACCTCCTCAATCAGACTTGGCTCGCTACATATTCAAAGACCCTTATAATTTCTCGTTCATCGGAACAGTCGCATTGCAAAATGAACTGGATATTGAAAAGTCATTGACAAGCAAGATTACCGATTTCCTACTTGAAATGGGGCGTGGCTTTGCATACATAGGCAGACAATATCACATATCGGTTGATGGTGATGATTACTATATCGACTTGCTAATGTACCATCTCAAATTGCATTGCTATGTTGTGGTGGAACTAAAAGCTGTGGAGTTCAAACCAGAGTTCGTGAGCAAACTGAATTTCTATATTTCTGCCGTTGATGACATTGTAAAATCCCCAGAAGACAAACCTACCATAGGCTTACTTCTCTGCCGAACCAAGAGCAATAAGAAAGCCGAATTTTCACTTCGTGGCATTACCCAACCAATGGGTATAGCACAATACGAAACCGAAAAACTCTTTGCTGATGTTGCATCGGCTTTGCCACAGATTGAGGAAATAGAGGAAGAACTTGAAAAATCAGAAACGGATAAAGAGTAATTCATGACTATTTCCATTTTGGAAACAGTCATAATATATATAGAAATAAATGGAACTAAAAAAATACAAACTTGCCGACATCGCTAAAATTGAGATTAGCGGTGTCGACAAGAAAACAATAGAAGGTGAAACGCCTGTGCGTCTGTGCAACTTTGTTGATGTCTATTACAACTGGGCTATCACTAAAGAAAAAGCAAAGTCGTTTATGGCAGCATCAGCCAAACAAACCGAGATTAACAAGTGCTCAATAGGCAAAGGTATGGTAGCCATCACAAAGGATAGTGAAACAAGGGACGATATAGGTGTTGCCACTTATATCGCTGACGACTTCGAGAATGTCGTTCTTGGTTATCATTGTGCCTTGATTACTCCTAACCCTGCTGTCGTTGACGGGAAATATCTGAATGCCTTCATGCACACTCGCTACATTCAGAAGTATTTTGAAAACAATGCTTCTGGCAGTGGTCAGCGTTACACCCTTTCCAATGATACAATAGGCAATATACCTGTATTGCTCCCATCTGTAGAAGAACAGCATACCATTGGAAAGGTGTTGGCTGACATTGACCGTAAGATTGAACTCAACAAGCAGATAAATGATAATTTACCGACGCTTGACCGTTCATTAACAATGGCAAGAGCTCGTCACGCTGCTTAGTGAGAGCATTTATTTCTTCTATATTGTTATCAATTTGCTCGTATATAACCTTTATTCGTTCAAAGAATAAGTCTAATAATGCTGTAGGAACATCTAACCACCTGTTTGCCAAGAAAGTGTCTGTCATAAAATTCTTTATGCCCGAAGTTTTACCCTCATAATTGAACATATTGTTATTGTCATAGAACATGCGCCACATAAAGAAGAAATATGCAGATGCTTTGTAGTTCTTCATTGTAAAAGCATGGCAAAAGTTAGAGCAAGTCAAATTTCCGCCATTGCGTTTCAATACTCCAGGCGTTACAAACGCACTTCTACCAGTAGCTTGGGTGGGACTACCACCAGATACTTCTATAACAATATCCCATACAGATAACAGCTTTGAAGTGTTACTATCTTTTATGTAGCGAGTTGGCAAATCATTAAGTTTTACAATATCTGCTCCACGAATACACCCAACTTTCATGTTTCTTTTTTCTGCAGGTTCGTCAAATCCCCAATCGCCAGTGTTATCACTGCCGATGTAATCGTTCAAAAGGCATGTATTCCAAGAGTAAGGTATGTTCATGTGAAGTTCTTCATTCCAAACCATAGCACCTCCACTCGATTTATACGGTTTTCCCTCCTCATTCGGGAAGTCAAACTGCACAAACCAATAATCGTAGAGTTGCTTTGCCATCGCCTCTAAATTATCATTTATCTGACTATTGACATTGATTTTTGACATAATATCAACCATCATATTGCCGATATTCTCTTCCTCCAAAGGAGTGAATGTCGGCAATTCATATCGCATGATTTGGTCTTTGTCACCACGTGGCATTTTGCTTCCTTTTGCTCCAGACATTGCGTAATCAAAGAAAGCATCTTGCATTAGAACTGTATAAAGAAATGACGGACAATGCCCATTCTTAGCTCTGAAAGCCAAAACATCCGAAGAACAACCACCTTCTGAATCAGCATACCAGACCTTTTTTAGATAAGGTCGAATGTTTGCTACCAAAACATCACCTTGCCTATAATGAGTAAGGGCACACGGCATTGGAGGTAGATTTTGAGCTGTTTCTCTACCTCTTCTGTTTTGTAATAAAGAATCCGTAGTGACATATCTGTCTAAAGAAATGCCACTACTGCTAATTTTGTCTGTGACAAATTCTGCTATATCATTTAGTTTCATGCTCTGCTTGCTTTCATTTTGTGATGCAAAGGTACTCAAAATCAAGCAGAATAACTAATTTGTAAACCTTAATTAAGGAATTTGCGGTGTGCTATCTTGACATTTGTCTGATTTACCATAGCATAATGCAGCGTAGTGTCTATTTTCACATGCCCCAACATCTTTTGCACTTGTTCTATTGGCATTCCCTTGTCAATAGCCATTGTTGCTAATGTCCTACGGAATTTGTGTGGGTGTACCTTGTTGAGGTTTACACGCTTACCAAGCTGACGCAAACGTACTTCCACGCCACTAATGGTCAGCCGTGTGTGAGGTTCATGCAGACTCACAAACAATGCAGGATTAGTGTCTGTGCGTTGCTCCAAATACTTTTTGAGGTGGATTTTAGTCCTTGCGTTGAAATAAACCTCACGCTCTTTGTTACCCTTGCCAAACACTATACACTGGCGTTCTTGAAAGTCAATGTCTTCACGATTGATTTTCACCAACTCCCCTACACGCATACCAGTACTAAGCAGCAAATCTATCATAGCAATGTCACGCAATTCTTGGCAACTGTCACGTAACACTTCGATATTCTCGTCTGTCAGCACCTCTTTCACCAAAGCATCCGTGCGCACCTTATGAATCCTGCGAACAGGACTTTTAGTGATCAAATCCTCATCTTCAAGCCAAGAGAAGAAACTGGAATAAATACGACGCAAGTTGTCAATCGTAACCTTGCTAAGTCCTCGTTGTTCCTGTTGCTCAGCGAGATAGCAACGAATGTCATTAGTGGAAATGTCGCACACATTCTTCTTCACTGTCGCTATCAACTTCTCAATGGAAGACTTATAATAGTGGATAGTCTTGTCAGAACAGCCCTCCACTTTCTTTGAGGATATAAAAGCCCCAAGAAGTTCAGCGTTTTCCTTGTTACGCTGTTCTTCCTCTGCCAACTTTGGCGTAATCTCACACTCAGATAGTGCCCTTTTGGTCACATCTGTAAGCAATTCCAACTGATTATCAGTTAGAAATGCTCGCATACCATCTAAAACGGCTTGTATAATTGTTTCTTTCATGTCATAAAACTTGTATTGGTCTCTATATAATATAAGGGAAGAAAGAAACGATGCCGATAAATGATAATTTAGAGGCGATGGCAAAGCAGCTCTATGAATATTGGTTTGTGCAGTTTGATTTCCCAAATGAGGAGGGCAAGCCGTACAAGTCGAGCGGTGGGGCTATGGTATGGAACGAGAAATTAAAACGTGAGATACCGCAAGGGTGGAATATTTTGCCTATATCAGATATTTTGGATAAATATCCGACAACAAAACGATATGAGACAAAAGAATATCTACAAATAGGCAAATACCCTATTATAGACCAAGGAGATGCTTATATTGTCGGTTTTACAAATGAGAATGATAATCTTTTAACACGCCACCCTGCAGTGTTGTTCGGAGACCACTCTACGAAAGTCAAATTTTTAGACTTTGATTTCGCACGAGGGGCTGATGGAACACAAATTCTATATTCTTCGAATGACGCTGTTTCTCAATATTATTTGTATTTGGTAGTAAGCGCATTACAGATTCCTAACCCTGGATATTCTCGGCATTTCAAATACTTAAAGGAATTGCCGATTGTAATCCCGAGTTTGAGCATAGCAACCAAATTTGTGAATATAGTCAAACCTTTATTTGAAAAATGGACTAAAAATATTTTCAATAATATTGCTTTAACTAAGCAGCGAGACGAACTCCTGCCTCTTTTAATGAACGGTCAAGCATCGGTAAATTATCATTTATCGGCAAAGGCTTACCCTCTGCCGATAGCATACAAAAAGGCGATACCGATAGAAGCAAACCAAATAATAAGTAGCACTTTCATCCAAAAGTTAGACAGCCATATCCCTTCGCCTCGCTTACAAACTTCGCAAATACACTGCTCATGAGCCTTTATCATGGCTAATTGTTCTGCAACGTGTTTTTTCAAAAGCTCCGTTTCTTCTTGGATGTATCCATTCTTCACAAGGCGAAATTGATCAATGTCAGATTGCTTGACAGACAATTCTATTGGCTGCGAAGTGATGTCCTTTAGTTGCTCTACAACAGACAACAAGCATTTATTCAACTGAGTTGTTGCATCTATGAGTTTGGCTATTTTGTCAGTCTCTGTATTCTGTATTTCTGAATTATCAACACTCTGCATTAGAGCGGAAATGTCAACTTTGTCATTCTTTGATGTTCTCATATCGTAAAATTGTATTGGTGTTCATTGCCTGTTTCCTCTTTTGATAGTCGGACGGCACATGTGGCTTGCCATTCGTGCGCATCGTCTTGCCCATTCCAAATCATCTTCATCCTTGTCTCTTCCCCAACCATCGGGAGTGCTGCCACCACCGCCAGAAGATTCTGACATCTGCGTAGCTGCATCAAGATAGCCAGCGAAAAGAAGAACGGCTGTTTGCTGCAAATCATTGATAGTGGCGAATACGTTGTTCTCTGATAACGAGGCCTCTTGCATAAGAATTTCGTTTGCATTTGATGGAATATCTATTTCATAGTCACAATAATTCCAGTTGATGGAATGGTGTACCAATGTTTGAGATTGGTACTCGTTGCAGTTTCTGCACCTTGCATTATTTGCAGTTTGCAGTTCTTCGTATGTATTCTTCCAATGATTATATATGTCTGCATTTTCTTTTTGGAGAACTTCTTTGTGCAGTTCATTCCATGTCGCTTCTATCTTCGATGGCATAAGGTTCCTGCCTTTACCAAGGGACGAAGATTTATAAGTGGAGTTGCCCTTCTTTATGGAATATCCACGGACAACATCTTGTGAGTCCTTTTGCAGCATCACATCGTAGCCGCATTTTTTTAGTCGCTCCACATAATCATTCCAATCAAACCTATCCATAGAACGGAGGGCATCCATACAAGCATTGGTTATCTCCTGCTTGTTCTGTATTGAAATGTCGGATGCTTGTACCCAACCTCTGCGTTTTGCAATATTATTGGCAGCAACCATTGCCCTTATATGGATATTGTGGTCATTGTTGATATTGCCGTCATTGTCTATACGGTTGGCATCAATGTGAAGATGCAAAATGCCACTCTTACTGTCACGGTGAAGTGACACTACATATTGACTGTTGCGGAGATTGGTGTGTTTGTCTTTTGCACGTTTTGTTTTCTCAGATAAATCAATGGAGTCAAACTCTTGAATGAAATCGTCTGCAAGTTTTTTCCAATCTGCATTAGTCCAGCCTTTGGTTTCTTCCATTGTTGGCGATACCTCAATTCTAATCATGTTGTTCTTGATTGCCTTGGAACACCCACCCATGAACTTAGCTTGATGCAATAGCATTCTTGACCATAAAGACTCGGCAGCTACATTGTCGGGCAATAGATGTAACTTGATAATGTCCGACTTGTCTTTGTTTACTACATATCGCATGGAGTTGGCACCATGTGATATTGCTCTTGCCTTTGCTATCATATACTCTCAATGTTTATAATGTCAGATAATCTTTAATGTCACCCCAGCGAGTTATAAGTGGAATGGCTGCTTTCATCCATTCTTCAACAAACTTGGTGTTGTGAAAATACAGACCTCGTTTGTCGCTCTGTATGCTCTTGACTGCGCTGACAATTCTAATCAAATCGCCACGTGCATCAGCCAAACTACATAAGGCTTCAATCTCTCGGTCGGTCAGTCTTTGTTTAGGATGTTGTCCCAACACACACTTGCGCACATAGTTACTGACTGTCAAACCACAGGCATTGGCAAGTTCTGCCACTCTGTTGTATTCGTCGGAAGTTACTCTGACCTCCAAACGCTCCGTGCGCTTGGGTGTTATATTGTTCTTTGTTATTGCCATAATACGGTGTTTATAATTGTTGATATTAGGGAATAGAAAAGGCCTCGGTGCGAGCTTGCGAGTACTGCAAGAAGCCACTGCCGTATGAATAAGCCTCGCTGATTTGTACGACATTGGCATTTCTTGCAACGCTACCAATAAAGCATCTGGCACAACCTCTTCCTTTTCTTCCCTTTGTTTGTTATTGTTTCAAGTCACATTATTGTATAGTCTTGCTTTCAGCGTTGTAAAAACCTACTACTTCTAATTGCAATCGTTCTACCAATGTGCCGAGGCAAGGATTATGCTTTATCATTCGTTGAAGAGCCATTACTGGTGTTTCTGTCATGAGCAGAAAATCGGCAATATCCAATCCTCTTTTGCGTTGTTCTTCTGTAGCCGCAAGTTCCAAGTGTTCACTGATAACAACTTTGCTACATACAGCAGAAAGTATAGGCATTTTGGCTTTCCATGCCTCAAACGCACCCAAGTCAGGACACAACATAACGGAGCGGTTCTTCAACACTTTTATGCTTTCTTCCTTGAAACAACCATGTATGCCACCTGTTGCCAACCATATAAAATCGGACATGAAGTGAGCGGCTATCAAGGCAGACTTTTCACTCTCTACTATTGCAACAGGCTTGGTTGGATATTGCAGCAAGAGGTGTTCGCCAAACAAACATTGCTTCATGTTGAAGTTTTCCAAGTGAAGTTCACTATGCACCCAACTAACATAACTATGAGGTTCTTTCACTCTATGACCATCAGACGAATTGTAAAGCATTACTTTGCCTGACCTCACTCGTCCTTGCCAGTCTATTTGCCAGTAAACAGTAGCACCATTCCACTTTTTTGATGTGCCGACTTTGTATAGTTGGAATATGCGCTCTGTTTCCTCTTTACCGATGATACCAGTCAAGAAAACGAACAGAGGGTTTATGCTATAATTGGATAGAGTCCGTTCCATCAATTCATTATCAATATAAGAGGTCGGTTGCTCTTGTTGCACTACCTTTGTTATACGGTTTCCCCGATCCATGTTTTCAACAGACATGGGATTATCCTTGAAGTAGTCAGACGGCTTGTAATGATATTGGCATGAATGTTCATGGTCACATCTACCCACATAGCCGGGAAAGTGTATCTTGCCTTCTGTGTCAATGTACCTGACAAAACAACGCTTCTTGCCACAGTTGGGGCAAGTAATCTTGTTGCCACGTTTGTATTTTTGCAGTACAAATCTATACTCTGCCATAATAATTGCTTTCAGTGGAACATGAACGAAGAACTGCAAACTGCAATAACTGCAAGGTGCAAAGCAAATACCACTATTGCAGTTTCTCGTATTCTCCTCGTTTTACTTTCTTGATTATATTGTCGCTTGCAAGACCGACTAAGGCATACATAACCGACCTTTCCGACAAGCCGACTTCCTTTCCTGCTTGAATGGCATCAGCAGTTGTGAATGTCTTACCCACATTGTTGAGAAATTCTTTCTTCTGTGGCTCAATGCCATCCATCACCATGAACTTTTGAATGGCAGTATAACAGTTCTCAAAATAATCACTCAACCGAATGGCTGCTTTGGTGGAGTCTATGTCAACATAGTCCTTATGAACCTCACCACAAGCCCATCGCAAGATTTGAACAACCAATGCAAGTCGTGCTGCCAACATCGGTGTCTTCATAATGCGACTATCTACCAGTGCGTCATCCTTTATCTTGTTGACTACTCCGATTGCCGCATTGCGCCATGCTGTAAAGTAATCGCTGGCTTCTTTTGAGAATTTCAATACATTCTGTACTGCATCATCATCTTCATTGAGAGAATAAGGCAAAGCCAATATCTTGTCTATAACACTCTTCCACATTGTAGCATAGTTGTCAAAAGAGGAGAAACTTGACGGTTCGTCATCCGCCCAATCTGCGATTTTCTGCGAAGTAGGATAGACAAACAAGAAGCGGTCTAAGAAACCGTTGGCTTTATAACCTTTTTCTATCAGTTCATGCATTCGTATGGTCTGCATGGTGCCTACAATGTTTATAAACGGATTTTCTATGTGAATGGGAACTGGCATACTGCAACGTGACACATCCAATGCCTTACCACTGAACGCTGTCAGAAGTTGTTCTATCAACTGTCCTTTGCTATATTGGTTTACGGCATTGAACATACCCATGATTTCATCCACATACAATACTACTCCTCGCTTATTGTCGTCATGCGCACGAATCAAGGCTTCTGGTGTGAAATCGGATATAATGGTTCTGCGCAATATTGGTTTGGGTGGAAGTGTTCCACTATCCTCTTTCTTACCTCGTTGTCGTTCCAAAGCCTCATTATAGAGTTCCATTTCATCCTTAAACTTACGGATAGCTTTAGCATCATGCTTGCGGATTGGGCGAAAGGCAAAGTCAAGAGGTGGTGTCTTGCCCATGCCGGGTCGTCCAACCAATATCATATACATGGCAGCATTGCTTATCCAACCGCCACGAATACAAATGTTCACAGCGTTGCCGATAGCCGTTGAAGCGGCAACCAACAATGAGGCAAGTGTATATTCTATGGAGTAGTTTTCTTGACGAGCCAATGCGAGAACCATATCCTGCAACTTTACAGGAAGTGCATCCAAAGGAATCTTGTTCTCATAGACACCTTCAAACTCCATTCTTAAACTGTTGCATAATTCAAGTGCATCCATTAGAATCTGTGGTTACGTTTTGATTTGAGGAACAGAGCAGCTTCTGCTTCCAATTCCTTTTGCGACTTAATCTTGCCGTCATGCAGCCAAGTGTCAATCTCCGATTTGAGAAACATGATGCGTTTACCTCGTTTGTGAAAAGGTATCTGGTGGCAACTCGTCCAACCATAAACAGTTTGTTCGGCAGGGTGATTGGGGAGGTACTCACACAACTCTTTCAAGTTCATCCACTGATCCGTCTGTGGTTGTGCGCTTTGGTTATTGATACTGTCAACCTTTGATGTAAGCTCGTTCAACTTATCCATCATCCATGTCATTGCCTTGGGCAAATCCTCAAATGTAATGTTCTTTTCTGTCATGTCGTTCATTGATTTTATTGTTTGATTTGAGTGCAAAATAACATGGATTTTGAATGCTGATTTTATGCTGACAGACATCACATAAACAATCATCATCGAAACATAATCATCATATACAAAAGTTATTGATTATCAGAATGTGTTATGATAACCGTCATTATCATTTTGTTTCGACTATGCGGTATGTCATTAGTACATCATAAGGCTATCATAAGATATAATCGTATGTGTTCTTATTGGTCTTTATGGATATATGGGGTGACTTCAAATCACTCCATAGTATAAACAAAGTATAAAGGGTATGACTTGTAATAACATCCTTGTGGTGACATCAGCCAATTGTTATAAGGGTGTCGTTTCAACCGTACCCCTTGTAAGAAGTCCATCACTTTTTATGGGTTCGGTTGAAACGACCTCATAAAAAAAGAAAAGCCACCCACAACAATGCGTGTGGATGGCTATATATAATAAGGTGTAAATTATCCCTATTCGGCTGTTTGATTTGTATCAGTAGGAGGCAAGTCCAAAGTTATTCTCTTTGTGGCATTCTCTTTCTTTGCATCAACAACCTTTGCATAGATTTGTGTTGTGCGTACATTGGTATGACCAAGCATTTTGCTTACGGTATAGATGTCTGTACCGCCCGCCAGCTGGAGCGTAGCATACGAGTGCCTGAAGCAATGGAAGGAGATATGCTTCTTTATTCCTGCTGCTTCAACCCATCTTTTGATAGGACGATTTATCCAAGATGGAGCTGGCAACCCTGCAAATACAAGCAAATCTCCGTCCTGTCTTTCGCCACAAAGTTGAAATGCTTGCTCTGAAATTGGCATATACTCTACACCCTTTGTCTTCTGTTGCGTGAAATTCAAGCGGTAATTGCCGTTAAACATTTCCACTTCCGACCACTTCAACTTTTGAATGTCACAATGGCGAATGCCTGTAAGAGCGGAGAATAAAGCTGCACGTTTCAATAATGGGTCGCATGGTGTTTGCGCCAAACGATTCAGTTCTTCCACAGTCAAGTATTCCCTTCGGCTTTCCTGTTCTTGTATACCTTTTACCTTTGCCGATATATCAATAGTGAGGTAGCCGTCAATGAAAGCCTGTTTCAGTCCAGCTTTGAAAATGGCAAAGTAAGTGGAAGCTGTGTTCTGCGAAATTGTGCCCGACTTATTACCTCCTTGTGGTGCAGTCATCAAAAAGCGACGGAACGATTCTACTAATTTCATGTCAATGTCTGCAAACAAGATAGTATCGCCTTTGGCAAATATCTTCAACAACTCGCCTACACGCCTCCAGTTAACGATAATAGAGTCTGAACTATTGGCATGGCGAGTGTCGGCTACATTGGCAAAGTATTCAATGAAGTTGCAGCGTGAACGTTCAAGCTGTTCTGCTTGTTCGGTTTCCTCTGCCGAATAGAGTGAAGCGTTATCGTATTCCTTTTGGCGCATACTCCTTACCTTGTCGGCATAGATACACGCTTCTTGGTCAAGTTGCGACTTGCATACGATTATGCCATTCAAATCTCGCTTGGGCTTATAAGTGGTCTTGCCATCGGCACCTGTTCGAGCATTGCGTGATTTGTCGAATACAGGAGTAGTTATCGTGCGGTTCAGATACTCACGCAATCGTTGTGGCTTGTCCTTGCCCGATTGGAACACAGGATAAGCCTCTATGTACAGATACCATTCATCGTGATATTCCGATTTGCGGAGTTTCACCGTCACTCGTGTATGGGATAATGCTTTCTTCATTGTTTTGCTCCTTTATATAGGTTGTCGATTTCTTTCTTGGGTACATACACATAGTTGCCTATCTGTCGTGTGGGGATGGAGTACTTGCGTATATGTGCATACACCGTACTGTCATTGACCTTATACTTCTTGCTTATCTCTCCAATAGTATAACAGTCCTTGGGCTCGAGGCTGTATAGTTTTTTCACTTGCTTAGGCTTGTCTATTGCCTTTGGTCGGAGAGGATAGAGTTTCATAAGTTCCTCTTTGCTCACTCGTATTTGGTTTGTACCGAGATTGATGTGAGAAATCTGTCCTTTGCGTATAAGCCTGTAAAGAGTGAAACGGCTGATGCCAAACAAGGCGTATGCTTCCGTCACCTTTATGTAGTCTTGTTCCTTTGGAATGGTCTTGACTACCTTGTCAAGAAGTTTGTTCCTTTCCTCCTCATCATGCTTGCGCTTCCATGCAGTTTTGGAACATTTAGGCGAGCAGAACCAGGACTCTATAGTCTTAGCCATAAATTCCTCGCCACACACCTGACACTTGCGTATTATTTGAAATTTCGATGTTGCCATATTTATTGCCTTTTCTATATAATAACGTAGAAAGAGTACTTTTGTTGCACATTATCTACTATTTTGTTGCGTTACAAATATGGTACAAATATACAATAAAATAACGAGAAACAAGCATAGTCATCCACAAGTGTTAAAAACAAAAATAGGGCGCAACTCATTGAGTTACACCCTATTTAGCTATTTATTATTATAGATGTTTATCTATACTTACTTAACTTCCTCAAAGTCGGCATCCTGGATGGTGTCATCGCTCTTGGCGTTGTTAGCGCCAGCCTGCTGACCTGCGTCAGCACCGTTGAAGCCCTGAGCACCGGCACCTGCGCCCGGCTGAGCACCACCCTGATACATCTGGGCAGAAGCAGCCTGCATTACCTGATTGAGGTTAGCGATGGCAGAGTCGATAGCAGCTACATCGGCAGCCTTATGGGCATCCTTGAGCTGCTGGAGAGCCTGCTCGATACCTGGCTTCTTGTCAGCAGGAATCTTGTCGCCGTTGTCCTTAAGGAAGTTCTCGGTTGTGAAGATCATTGAGTCGGCCTGGTTCAGCTTGTCAATCTTCTCGCGCTCAGCCTTGTCGGCAGCAGCGTTCTGCTCAGCCTCAGCCTTCATGCGGTCAATCTCCTCCTTGCTCAGACCAGAAGAAGCCTCGATACGGATAGCCTGCTCCTTGCCTGTTGCCTTATCCTTAGCCGATACGTTAAGGATACCGTTGGCATCGATATCGAATGTAACCTCAATCTGAGGAACGCCACGACGAGCGGGTGCAATGCCTTCGAGGTTGAACTGACCGATACTCTTGTTCTGAGCAGCCATAGGACGCTCACCCTGAAGAACATGAATAGTTACGGCAGTCTGGTTGTCGACAGCAGTTGAGAATGTCTCGCTCTTCTTGGCAGGGATGGTGGTGTTAGCGTCGATAAGCTTTGTCATCACGCCACCCATGGTCTCGATACCAAGAGTAAGAGGAGTTACGTCGAGCAACACAATGTCGCCAACACCGCTCTCTTTGTTCAAGATGGCGCCCTGGATAGAAGCACCTACGGCCACTACCTCGTCGGGGTTAACACCCTTTGAAGGCTCCTTGCCGAAATAGTTCTTAACCAATGTCTGCACAGCAGGGATACGGCTTGAACCACCTACGAGGATAACCTCGTCGATGTCGCTTGTCTGAAGCTTAGCGTCGCGCATGGCGTTCTGGCAAGGCACAAGACAAGCCTGGATGAGGTTGTGGGCCAACTGCTCAAACTGTGAACGAGTCAAGGTTGTAACCAAGTGCTTAGGCACACCACCCTCAGCTGAGATGTAAGGGAGGTTTATCTCTGTAGAGGTTGTGCTTGAAAGCTCAATCTTTGCCTTCTCAGCAGCCTCCTTCAAGCGCTGCATAGCCATCGGGTCCTTAGAAAGGTCTATGCCCTCGTCAGCCTTGAATTTGCCAACCAGCCAGTCGATGATCACCTGATCGAAGTCATCACCACCAAGGTGAGTATCACCATTGGTAGAAAGCACCTCAAACACGCCACCACCAAACTCGAGGATAGAGATATCGAATGTACCGCCACCGAGGTCGAACACAGCAATCTTCATGTCCTTGTTAGCCTTGTCAACACCGTAAGCAAGAGCGGCAGCTGTAGGCTCGTTCACGATACGGCGAACGTTAAGACCGGCAATCTGACCAGCCTCTTTTGTGGCCTGACGCTGAGAGTCAGAGAAGTAGGCAGGAACGGTGATAACGGCATCAGTTACCTCCTGACCGAGATAATCCTCAGCTGTCTTCTTCATCTTCTGAAGCACCATTGCTGAGATTTCCTGCGGAGTGTACTTGCGTCCTTCGATGTCGACACGAGGATATCCACCCTCGTTTACAACAGAGAACGGAACACGAGTAACCTCTTTTGAGCACTGCTCATAGGTTTCACCCATGAAGCGCTTGATTGAATATACGGTGTTCTTCGGGTTTGTGATAGCCTGACGCTTTGCAGGATCACCGACCTTGCGCTCACCGTCTTTTACGAAACCAACAACAGAAGGAGTTGTGCGCTTGCCCTCGCTGTTAGCTATTACTACAGGTTCGTTGCCCTCAAACACGGCAACACAAGAGTTTGTAGTACCTAAGTCGATTCCAATAATCTTTCCCATAATTGTATATTTTTTTATTTTTATTTTCTGAATTTATATTTTTTCGTTGAGCGCCTCATTTTATGTTTCCATATCACGATGACGTTCGCCTATCAATATACAAATGGTGTGCCAAAAGGTGCGGCGGCACAGATTATCTGACATCGGCCATGACAGAAGTTCTGACATAATGACACAAACGGGCCAATTATCAGCCATTTACTGACATTTTTTCAAGTTGCCCAAACATTTCACATACCAACGGTTCAACGCACAAACCGTCCTTCGACATCGACCTGTTTCTTTTCGAACGGATGGAGCACACCGTCGATCAAGACAGCCAACTCGCCACGTTTTATCTTACGCTGTCGGTCATCAATGCAGAAATCATACTCTTTCGCCAACGATGCCATGACTTTCATTGCCGCCGAGCGTTTCATCAGCTTTTCTTGCTTGGCGATGGCAGAAACAAGCGACAAGGCTTCTCCCACAGACAAGGCATCCACGGACAAGGCTTCTCCCACAGACTGGCCATCCACAGACTGGCCATTTGTCTCTACATACGAAGCCTCCTCGCCATGTCTCAAGAGTTTCGCAGCAAAAGGATAGACCTCTGCCAGACCAGCGATGTCGTTCCACGCCACAACCGCGTCGGGTCGGAACAACGTTTTGTTATGCCAGTCGATCGACACGCCTCTACCTTTTAATATGCCCGTAGCGCCAATGCGCTGGCAAGGCTTGAAGCAGATGCTGTCTTTAGGCACATCGGCATAGGGCATGAGATAGCCTCCTGCCTCAAGCACAACGTTCTGCACTTCCCTCACAGACACCTCATCCACACCCTTGTTCTGCTTCACGGCAATGGCAGCAAGCGCACCGGCAGCCTGTCCTATCTGCATGACGACAGGTTGAAGACGCGTAGAGCCGTTGGCTATGTTAGACACCGACACCGACTTTTCCGCCACCACCAGTTGCTTCACCTCTTGAGGCAGCAACGAACCGAGCGGCAAGCCGAACGACGGCACGGGATGAAAATGGAGGTCGGGCAACTGCTCCTCGCCC
>ERZ791615.167-NODE-167-length-33811-cov-4.51686_pt1 | contig 33811 bp, 13 predicted proteins | sample MGYA00510273_ERZ791615 | MGnify/ENA primary metagenome ERZ791615 (study PRJEB30046, sample SAMN00715185) | human gut metagenome | study: EMG produced TPA metagenomics assembly of the A metagenome-wide association study of gut microbiota in type 2...
GAGTCGGCAAAATGGATGCTGTCGGCGCTGTAGAGCTCGCCGTGCTTGAAGCGTTTTTCTATGTCCATGGCATAATCGTCCTTGTCGCCCTTGACATACGGCTTCTGTATGCAGCGGCCGGAGGGTGTGAAATAGTGGGCGATGGTGAGACGAATCATCGAGCCGTCCTTAAACTCTATGGGGCGCTGCACCAGACCCTTGCCGAAGGAGCGGCGGCCTACCACCTGTGCGCGGTCCTGGTCCTGAAGCGCTCCCGACACGATCTCTGCTGCCGAAGCCGAATATTCGTTCACAAGCACCATGACCTTGCCGTCAAGGAGCTTGCCCTTGCCGTCGGCGTTATATTCGTGTCGGCGGCTGGAGCGTCCTTCGGTGTAGACGATGAGGTCGTTTTTGTGAAGAAACTCGTTCACGATCTGTATGGCCGACTGCATGTAACCGCCGCCGTTCTCCTGAAGGTCGAGTATGAGGTCGCGCATGCCGTGCTGCTTGAGCGAGTCGACACCTTCCATAAACTCGTTATAGGTGGTGGCACCGAAGCTGCCTATGCGTATGTATCCCACCTTCGGGCGTATCATGTAAACGGCGTCTACGCTCTTTACCGGAATCTTGTCGCGTGTGACGACAAACGTGAGCTTGTCGGCGATGCCACGTCGCACGACAGTGAGCTTCACCTTCGTGCCTTTCTTTCCGCGCAGACGCTTCACGATGTCCTCGCGGCTCATCTTCACGCCCGCGATGGCTGTGTCGTTGACCGCAACAATGCGGTCGCCAGCCAGCACGCCCACCTTCTCTGACGGGCCGTTGAGCGTGGGTTGAATGACCATGAGCGTGTCTTGCGACATGTTAAACTGCACGCCTATTCCCTCGAACGACCCTTGCAGCGGTTCGTTCATGGCCTGTGTCTCCTTGGCTGTGGTGTAAGACGAGTGTGGGTCGAGCTTCTCAAGCATGCCTTTGATGCCGTCCTCCACGAGCTTTTGCTCGTCCACGGAGTCGACATAAAGGTTGCTGATAGCCATCTCTGCTATTTGCAGCTTGCGCATTGGGCTGTCATCGCCCAGGTTCATGCGCAGCTGAGCCATGGCGCTCACCCACACAAGCGAGAACACAACAAGAGCCGTAAGCCGCCTGCCGTAAGATCTGCTCATGCCGTAAGATCTGCGCCTATCGCGCGATATATGTTCCATAATTCTACGTTTCCTCAATTAAAAATTCAAAAATGAAAACTCAAAATTCAAAATTGAATAATTCCTAATCGGCTCAGCCGACAATTCTTGCTTAGGCAAGCGTCTCTACGAGCCGAGCGCAAAACTCAAAATTCAAAATTCAAAACTCAAAATTGAATAATTCCTAATCGGCGCAGCCGACAATTCAAAACTCAAAACTCAAAATTCAAAATTGCGGCTCTGCCTCTTCCGGCAGATCCTCCTCAATGACGAGGTTGTCGATGATGAAGTTTTGTCGTTCGGGCGTGTTCTTGCCCATATAGTAGGCGAGAAGCTTCTGCACCTGGTCAGTCTTGTGTAGCGTCACCTGCTCAAGGCGCATGTCGGGTCCGATGAAATGTACAAACTCATCGGGCGAGATCTCTCCAAGACCTTTGAATCGGGTGATCTCAGGGTCAGGACCGAGGGCGCGTATGGCAGCCACACGCTCCTCCTCGCTGTAGCAGTAGCGCGTTATGAAGTCGCTCTTGCGCTCACCCTTTGCCAGCTTCTTATCGGCATCGGCAATGACCGCCTTGTCCTTGATCTTCGTGCGGCGGTTACGCCCGCGGGAGAAAGAGCGGCGTCTGAAGCACGAACACATGGCCCTTCTTTATAAGCTCCGGGAAGAACTGCAAGAAGAAGGTTATGATGAGCAGACGGATGTGCATGCCGTCGACATCGGCATCGGTAGCCACGATGACCTTGTTGTAACGCAGGGTGTCGAGACCCTCTTCTATGTCGAGAGCGGCCTGGAGGAGGTTAAACTCCTCGTTCTCGTAGACCACCTTCTTGGTGAGACCGAACGAGTTGAGAGGCTTGCCGCGCAGCGAGAACACAGCCTGTGTGTTTACATCGCGGCTCTTCGTTATGCTTCCGCTTGCCGATAGACCCTCGGTTATGAAGATCGACGACTCTTCCTTGCGGTCGTTCTTGGCGTCGGAGAAATGGATGCGGCAGTCGCGCAACTTCTTGTTGTGAAGGTTGGCCTTCTTTGAGCGCTCGCGTGCCAGCTTCGTGACGCCGGCCATCGCCTTGCGTTCCTTCTCGCTCTCCTCGATCTTCTGCTTCATGACCTCCGCCACGTCGGGGTGAATGTGCAGGAAGTTGTCGATCTCGCGCTTTATGAAGTCGCCGACATACTTGTTTATGCTCTCGCCGCCGGGAGCCATCTGCAACGAGCCGAGCTTGATCTTTGTCTGGCTCTCAAACATCGGTTCTTCCACGTTTATGGCGATGGCAGCCACCAAGCCGTTGCGTATGTCGCCAAACTCATAGTTTTTGTTGAAAAACTCTTTGATGGTTCGCGCGATGTGCTCCTTGAAGGCGCTCTGGTGTGTGCCTCCCTGGGTGGTGTGCTGTCCGTTTACGAACGAGTGATATTCCTCGCCATATTGGTCGGTGTGTGTGAACGCTATCTCTATGTCCTCGCCCTTGGCGTGGATGATGGGATAGAGCCCGTCTGTGGTCATGGTGTCGTTGAGAAGGTCTACCAGACCGTTGCGCGACAAGATGCGCCGTCCGTTATACATGATGGCGAGGCCCGTGTTGAGGTAGGTGTAGTTGCGCAACATGGTCTCCACGATGTCGTCGTGGAAGCTGTAGCTAATGAACAGTGTGTCGTCGGGCTGGAAGAAGATGTAGGTGCCGTTCTCGTCGTCAGTCTTTTCGGTGGTGTCGCTCTTGAGTACACCGCGCTCGAAGGTCAGTGCGCGCACCTTGCCGTCGCGGAACGATTTCACCTCGAAGCGCGATGACAGGGCGTTGACCGCCTTCACGCCCACACCGTTCAGGCCGACGCTCTTCTTAAAGGCTTTCGAGTCGTACTTGCCTCCTGTGTTGAGCATGGACACCGCCTCGACGAGCTTGCCTTGAGGTATGCCGCGGCCATAGTCGCGCACGCTCACGCTGCGGTTCTCGTTGATCTCTACCTCTATGCGCTTTCCAGCGTTCATGCGGAACTCGTCGATAGAGTTGTCTACCACCTCCTTAAGCAGCACATAGATACCGTCTTCAGGCAGGTTGCCGTCGCCCAAACGGCCTATGTACATGCCGGGACGTGTGCGCACATGCTCCATGTCGGAGAGGTGGCGTATGTTGTCGTCTGTGTAGGAGGCCGTGGGTTGCTCGTTCATTATCTCGTTTTCCTCTTTCATAGTTGCACCCACCTTAAATCTTCTTTATGTAACACTTGCGTCTCTTGTGTATCTGGTAGTCGAAGGCTGTCCACTGGCTCTGTACCGAGTCGTTGGTCTCCATCTCCACCTGTGTCTCGCCCCACTCGAAGCCATAGGCGTTATATCGCGGAATGAGGTCAGAGAAGAGCAGCGCGTTGGCACCCTTTGAGCGATACTCGGGCAGCACACCCACGAGCAGCAGGTCCACAATCTTGGTCTTGTGGGCCTTGATGGCGCGGAGCACGGGCCACCAGCCGAAGGGCAGCAGACGTCCGCGACGACACTTCTGCAGAGCCTTCGAGAGCGAGGGTATGGTTATGCCCACGCCCACGAGCTTGTTGTTGGCTGTGCTGTCTTCGATGAGGGTTATGAGGCTGAGGTCTGCCAAGGGAAAATACATGTTGATGTATTGCTCTATCTGCTTGTCTGTGAGGGGCGAATAGCCATAGAGGTGGCTGTAGGTCGTGTTTATAAGTTCAAAAATCTTATAACCGTAACCTTCCTCAAAGATCTCCTTCTTGGTGAGCTTCTTCACGCGAAGGCCGTAGCGCTTCTGTATCATCTGCGCGATCTTTGACATCTTCTCTGGCACATGTTCAGGCACAAAGATCTTATACTCCACATAGGTGTTGTCCACAGTGTAGCCCTCCATGGCTTCAAAGTGTTTCGAATAGTAGGGGTAGTTGTAGATGGTTGCCATGGTGCCGAGCTGGTCGAAGCCATGGGTGAGCATGCCCTCGGGGTCCATGTCGGTGAAGCCGAGCGGTCCCACCATCTCGGTCATGCCCTTGGAGCGGCCATAGTCTTCGACAGCCTTCATGAGAGCTGCCGACACCTCGCGGTCGTCGATAAAGTCGATCCATCCGAAGCGCACCGACTTCTGGTTCCACTTCTCGTTGGCGAGGTTGTTTATTATCGCAGCCACACGTCCTACGATCTTGCCATCCTTATAGGCAAGGAAATATTCGGCCTCGCAAAAGTCGAAAGCCGCGTTGCGGTCCTTGCGTAGGGTGTTCAGCTCGTCGCTGTAGAGGTTGGGCACATCGTAGGCGTTGCCCTTGTAGAGGTCATAGTGGAACTCGATGAACTCTTTCAGTTCGGTTCGGGTCTCCACTTTCTTAATCAGTACTGATGACATTATTTTAAATTCGAATTCGTATTTTTTTTACTTGTTGTCACGGCGCCGTTTGCGCTCAATTGTGGTATGAAATGCAAAATTAGCAATTAAATGGCAAAAAACCGCAAAAAGCCCGTTAAATTCTCTTACACAACAAGATAACATGGGTGCCGTCGGCTGCCGTGGTGCCAAACACATAGCTGTCGCCACCGTCTTTAAGCGCCAGCTTCTTGCGTAGGGCATCGGCCGAGAGAGGCATGTTGCGCACAGCCACGTTGGCACTGCTTATGTCCGCGAGCAGGGCTTTAAGGCTCTGACGGTTCATGGTGGAGCAGCCTGTGACGGCAAACTGTCGGCCAGGGAAACCGTTGACCATGGCGTTGCTGACAAACAGGTTGCTGTTGCGTCCCAAGGCTCTGAGGCCATAGCGCACGGCAAGCAGACCGAAGCAGCCGGCCTTCATGATGGAGGCGTTGGGCTCGTAGAGGTAGAGGGGCGCTGGGGCTTCAGCATGTTGTGATGTTGCGGTGGCGGGAGACACGGCGAACAGCTCGCCGGCATCCTGGAGCGGCGGCAACGGTTGCTGCTCGCCCTCGGTGTGGGTGAAGGAGAAGCGTTCTGTGTCGTTGACGCAGGTCACGCTCACGCTGTCGTGGCTGTCGCTGTCTGCCACAAGCAGCAGCTCCTTACACTCGCCACCCGTTGCCACGATGTGTACCTCTGCCACGCTGCCGCACATGTCGGCCACGGCCTTGTGCCAGTCGAGCATGGGTGAGAGCTTGATCATGACCTTGCGCCCCTTGGAGACGAGCAACGGGCGAAGGGCAGACACGTCGGGCGTGCAGTCGGCTATCGCCACGGTCTTGCCGCCGTGGCCGTCGCGGCGTGCCGGGTCAATGAAGATGAGGTTGGCGGGCGGCATGTCCTGCAACAGACGCTCGGCTTCGCTGTTTGCCACGCACGCGTTGTCGAAGCCCAGCACGCGGAAGTTGTGACGGGCTATGGTGCAGAGCAGCGGGTTGCGCTCACAATAGATGGCGCGGTCAAAGAGCGGCGCGATGAAGGAGAAGTCGACACCGAAGCCTCCCGTGAGGTCTACCGCCAGCGTGGTTGACGTGTCGGTTGAGAACTCGCTGTGGCTCAATACATCGATATACTTTAAGCCTTCAATGTCTTTTAGGTTTTCTGCATCTTTTAAGATCTCCGTTTCCTTAACCTCAACATTGTCGGTTGTCTCCAGCGCAAGGCGCTTTGCCACCTCGGCCTTGTAACGGGCCGTCTGCTCCGACGAGCATTGCTCCATGGAGAGATGCGGCGGATACACAATGGCATCATTCTTTGCCCATGTGGGCAACTTGCGTTGCGCTGTCTGCCACCCCGCAATCTGTTCGAGAGCTAAGGTGAGGTCAAACTCGGCATCGCGCGGGGCACGAAGGGCCAGGGTGCGCACGTCGTCGTTGCGATGCTGGCGTATGAACGCTTGCATCTTGGGCGCGAGCACCAGTTTGTCTATAGGAACCACCGTCGGGTCCAACGTCACAGTTTGTTCAACTGTTGTCGTTATGTTGTCGTTCGTTTGCGTCTTCTTGTCTTTCATTATGTTGTCTGTGTTGATTGGTTTTTAAGCAATGGTTTCTTGTTCATTGTCTTTATTGTTCTTTGTTTTATAAAATTAAGAGCAAGCAAATGTCGTTGTCACTCGTATATGCGTCACTTGGAGGCCGTATATGCGTTGCTTTTCTACACTATCTTATGGCTTTGTAATATTTTTTTGCCGTGGCTCTCGACACGAGGTTGAAGTGCCACCACTCTGTGCGCAAGGCTCTGTAGCCGGCGTAGCGCATGACCTCGCGCAGCAACTGGCGGTTGCGCAGAGCCTGTCGGCTGATCTTGTGGCTTGCAACGAGCTGCTGCTCGGCATCGATGTGGGCGGCGCGGCCCATATAGTCGATCTTCGTGCCCATGTCGAGGGTGTCGCCCTTGGCGTCGCAGAGTGTTATGTCGACTGCCAGTCCGTAGTTGTGCATGCCTCCGCCGTGGGCAGGGTTGCTCACATAGATGTCCTTTGACGTGTTCTTGACCGCATCCCACATTTTCTGCTGTATGTGCATGGGGCGGGCGGCATCATAGACCTTCAGGCTGAGGTCAGGGCGCAGCTGCTTCAGTCGGCGCTGTGCCTTGACGAGAGCCGTGGCTGCCTTGGGGTGGAGATAGGCCTCGCGCAGGTCGCCATAGCACACGGCCGGTGAAATTGTCGGCGCGGGCATACATCAGCGACACATGTATGGACGGGTAGGCATCCTGAATGTTCACATAGCCCGCCTTTGCCAGCTGCTGTGCGGTGGCACTCAACGTCTTGCCTTTGGGCTGCGCCTCAACGCAGGCTGTCTTGCCTTTGGCTAAAGCCTTTACGTTTACATCTTCACATCTTGATTGGGCAGTGATAATGCATGCCGCAGAAGCGACAATGAAAATAAATAGATAGAATTTCTTCATACTTCTGCAAACTTACGCATTTTTTGCCAAACAGCAAAAAAATATCGGGACGTAAGGATAAAAAATAAGGTGAACTCTCTTGTTTTTAAAGAGAATTCACCTTTATGTGTTTTATGGAGGGGGAAAAAGAGAGGAGGGGGTGAGGGCTCAGAGGGGCTGCCCCTTTCAGTTGGCTACGCCCTTCTAAGCCTCTCTAAGCCTTTCTGAGATTTTCCTTTTTTTTTACTTTTTGCTTTTTTTTGCTTTCACTGAGAACGAGTAGGGGGCTGCGTCGGGTTTTGTGCCGCGCTGCTTGTTAGGTGTGGCACCCATGTTGAACAAGATGCTTCCGCCCTGCATTACATCGTTGTAGGTAATGTAGTTTTTATCGTATGTGGCACCGTTCAGTGTCATGGTTTGTATATACTTGTTTTCAGTGCTACAGTTTTGGGCTGTAATGTCGAGGGTTTTTCCGCCTTCAAGGTGTAGCTTCACGTTCTTAAAGTAGGGTGTGCCCAGCACATACTGGTTGCTGCCGGGGCAAACGGGGTAGAAGCCCAGAGCCGAGAACACATACCAGGCCGATGTTTGTCCGTTATCTTCGTCGCCACAGTAGCCGTCGGGGTTAGCGCTATACAGCTTGTCCATAACCTGGCGCAGCCAGTATTGTGCCTTCCAGGGCTGAGCCACATAGTTGTATAGATAGATCATGTGCTGTATGGGCTGGTTGCCGTGAGCATACTGTCCCATGTTCATAACCTGCATTTCGCGCTCTTCGTGTATCATGTGCTCTTTAGCTACAGGGGGAACAATGAAGGTAGAGTCCATCATGTGTATAAAGTTGTCGCGTCCGCCCATCAGGTCGACGAGGCCTTGTGGGTCGTGGAACACGCACCAGGTCCAGTGCCATGTGTCGCCCTCGGTAAACGAGCGTCCCCAGTCGGTGGGGTTGAAGGGTGTTTCAAACTTGCCGTTGCTATCTTTTCCGCGCATCAGGTTGAGCGATGGGTCAAACACGTTGCGATAGTTCATGGCGCGTTTAGCATATATCTTTATTTCTTTTTCGGGGCGTCCTAAGGCTTTGCCCATGGTGTAGATGCACCAGTCGTTATAAGCATATTCAAGGGTGCGAGCCACGCTCTGGCTCAGCTTGTCGCAAGGCACATAGCCCAGCTTGTTATACAGTTCAAAGCCGTCGCGTCCGGTCGATTTTACTTGTGGGTGAACGCTGTTGGCGCCATGCAGCACGGCCTCCCACAGCTTGTCTTTATCGTAGCCCTTGCGTCCGGTCATGATAGCGTCGACCACGATAGATGCCGAGTTGTTGCCCACCATACATCCGCGATGGCCGGGGCTGGCCCACTCGGGCAAGAAGCCGCTTTCAAGATAAGCGTTTACCAATCCTTCTTGCATCTTATCGTTCATAGAGGGATACATCATGTTCAGGAAGGGGAAGAGGCAGCGGAAGGTGTCCCAGAAGCCCGTGTCGGTGAACATATATCCTGGTCGCACCTCGCCATTGTAGGGGCTATAGTGCACGGTGTTTCCGTTAGCGTCAATCTCGTAGAAGCTGCGTGGGAACAGCACCGAGCGGTAGAGGCACGAATAGAAGATGCGCAGGTGGTCAACGTTGGGGTCGTTCACCTCGATGCGGCTCAGTGTTTCGTTCCAGGTTTTTCGGCCCTGTTCTGCCACCTGGTCAAACGAGTTGTTGCCCAGTTCTTTCAGGTTCAGCATGGCCTGTTCGGGGCTGATAAACGATGATGCTACGCGCACCAGCACCTGTTCGCCACGTTTGGTGTTAAAGCCCACGATGGCGCCCACGTGGTTTTCTTTGGCTTCGAGCTTGCCCTCTACAATGTTGCCATTGGTAACGGTGGCGCGATAGGTGAAGGGTTTGCTAAACTGCACCACAAAATAGTTTTTAAAGTTACTGGGCACGCCACCGCTGTTCTTGGTGGTGTAGCCAATAATCATATTTTTCTCGGGCAGCACCTGTATGTGCGAGCCACGGTCGAAGGCGTCGACCACGATGTTTGCCTTATCGGTTTCGGGAAAGGTGAAGCGCATGATGGCGGCGCGGCTGGTGGGCGCCATCTCGGCCACCACGTCATAGTCGGCCAGATATACGCGATAGTAGTAGGGTTTGGCTATCTCAGCTTTGTGTGAGAACCATGAGGCGCGCTTGTCTTGGTCGAACACGGGTTCGCCTGTTTCGGGCATGATAGAAAACTGGCCGTAGTCGTTAATCCAGGGGCTGGGCTGGTGTGTTTGCTTAAAGCCACGTATCTTGTCGTGCCAGTAAACGTATGCCCATCCGTCGCCCATGCGTCCGGTTTGCGGCATCCAGAAGTTCATGCCCCAAGGCATGGCAATGGCGGGGGGGGGGTTTCCGGTCGACAGTTCAAACTTCGACTCAGTGCCCACCAATGGGTTTACATAGTCGACCACATCTTTGGCCAACGTGTGCAGTGCGCCCATAAAGGCCAAGGCCACGCACATAAATGTTTTTCTCATTGTGATTTCTGTTTAAAAGTTATTATTTTGTGTAATTTATAAGGCAAAGATACACATTAAATATGTGATAACGTATATCCTGCCACCATAAAATAAACAACCGAGCCTATGTTTTTTCAACCCCCAAGGGGTGGATATTTTCGTTGTGAATAGTTAACGCGTCGGCTGCATATTTATGCAAGACGCATGTGCCCCTGTTTGCCCCAATTCGGGATAAAATAGCGATTAGTTGCATGTGAAGACAGATACATGAATTCTCTTCCCATGCCATCAGACATGGGCTATATATAAAGAATCGAAAGAGATTATTTTGTCCTTAGAACAATGTCAGTCGCTTCGTGTCTTCGATGCAGTATCGCTCGGCCTGTTAATATTTCTTAAAAGGTAGGCGGAAGGGTGTAAATAACAGTTATTTTACTGTTATATGGACATAAACCTTTGCTATATGATAACTAATAAAATTTTTTCATTGCTGCTGAACGCATACACAGCCCTGGTGCTGAATGTGCTACCCGCACAGGCCGACAACCATTTGCCTGCCTGGGCTTTTGGTGGTTTCGAGCGTCCTGAGGGCGTAAATCCGCTTATCACTCCTAATGTGTCAACCTCTTTTTCTTGCCCCATGCGTGGGCATAGCGTGGCTTGGGAGTGTGCCGACACGTTTAATCCTGCCGCTGTAGAGAAAGACGGTAAGATATGCATACTGTATCGTGCCGAAGACGACCCGAAGGCGGGCATCGGTGGACGCACCTCGCGTATAGGCTATGCCGAGAGTGCCGATGGCATACACCTTGATTATCGACAGGCTACCCCTGTGTTTTACCCCGATGGTAGCGACATCTCGCGCACCTATGAGTGGAAGGGCGGCTGCGAAGATCCGCGTGTGGTGGCGGCCAATGTTAAGGGCAAAACACTGTATGTAATGACTTATACGGCATGGAACAATCGCACGCCACGCTTGGCCATTGCTACCTCTACCGACCTGCAACACTGGACAAAGCATGGCCCCGCGCTGCTAAACGCCTATAATGGTAAGTTTAAAGATTTGGCGTGCAAGTCGGGCTCTATCGTTACCGAGGTGGTGAATGGCAAGCAGGTGGCTGCCAAGGTGAAGGTGAATGGTAAGAAAAAATACCTGATGTATTGGGGTGAGCAGTGGGTGTGTGCTGCCACGAGCGATGACCTTGTGAACTGGACTCCCTATGTTGATGAAAACCAGAACCTTGTATATCTCGTTACTCCGCGCGAGGGCTACTTTGATAGTATGCTCACCGAGTGTGGCCCTCCTGCTGTAAAAACCTCTGATGGCATTATTCTTTTCTACAATGGTAAGAACGATTCGGGTGCTAAAGCCGATGCCGCCTACCCTTTAAACACCTATGCTGCTGGACAGATTTTGTTCTCTAACGATAATCCGCTACAGGTGAAGGCGCGTCTCGACAAGCCGTTCTTCCGTCCCATGTCCGACTTTGAAAAGACGGGGCAGTATGCTGCTGGAACGGTGTTTATTGAAGGACTGGTGTATCATAACGCCAAATGGTTTCTTTATTATGGCTGTGCCGACTCGATGGTGGGCGTGGCTGTATACGACCCCGCACATCGTTCGGGCGTGGGCGACCCTATCGTGATAAAATAGGAAAGATACGAAAAAATATTCTAGACAACGGCATAAATCACAATAAATACACGCGTACCTATATAATATATATCTACACGTACACACACAAATCATTACATACACATCACACACATGTAAAAAAATGGATAGTTTTCCAAAACTAATAATAACTTTTTAATTACCAAAATTTCATGCTTATGCAGAAGAAAATGACATTACTAAGAACGTCGTTCGCTCTGGCTTCAGCATTGTTCGCTTCTACCGCCGCCTTTGCACAGGCCATTCAGGTAAGTAACGAAGCCGAACTGAAGACAGCGCTGAGTAACACTTCAGCTGACATCGTCCTTACGCAGGACATCACCCTTTCGGGCGAGTGGATTCCTATTGGAACAAAAGAGGCTCCCTACATGGGAACCTTCGACGGCAAGGGACACGCCATCAAAGGGCTTACCATTACTACTAAAGCCGACAACCTTGGCTTCTTTAGTTTTATTGGCAGCACTGCCACCGTTAAGAACGTAAGCTTTACCGGCGCTAAGGTGCTGGGTAACAAGCAGGCAGCTATCGTAGCTGGTCAGGCCGAAAACGCCACCATCTCAAATGTTTATGTATCGGGTTACGTTACAGGTTGCGACCACGTAGGTACCATCGTGGGCGATGCTCGCGGCGACGCCAATGTGGACACCGATGGCACCAACATCAGCAACTGTGTTTCTACAGCCGCAGCCCTCTCATCAGACAATCAGGCTGGTGGTATTGCTGGCTGGACTAACCTGGGCATGTTTGAATATAACGTAGCCTACGGCGCTGTTACCGCTCCTGGTGGTGGTGCAGCAGGTATCTGCTCAATGATTGATAATAATGGCCACGCCTCGTTTATAGGCAACGTGTCGGCTATACCCTATGCAAAGGGTGCAAACAACCGTACCAGCGGCATCTTGGGCTGGAAGCACGGTTCGGGCTGTGCCATTGTTGACGACGACCAGAACCTGTCGTCAGATGCCACACAATATTTTGTTGGTGGTAACCTTACCGCGGCTGCCGACATTAAGTTTGATGAGAACAACGAGGGTCTCAACGGCATCGTAACACCCGCTGCCGACCTGAAGAAGGCCGCCACCTATACCACCGCTGGCTTCAGCGCCGACGTGTGGAACCTCGTAGATGGCCAGTATCCCACCCTGAAAACACAGGCTGCTATTGAGAACGCTATCTATACCGCTCAGGCGCCTTCTCGCTATGTAGTGGGCACCGAGTATGACACACAGGCATCTTCTACCCTGGGTAGCGCTGTTACCATTACCAGTAGCGACCCCTCAGTGGTAGCTGTTGAAGGCACCACACTGAAGTTTGAAGCCCAAGGCGATGCCGTGGTTACCTTTACCGCTGCTGCTACCGACGTAGCACCCGCCTTCACCACCACGCTGCCCATCACCGTGGGCGACATTAACTATGCTATCACCACTCCTGCCGACCTGATGGCTGTGAAGTATAACATGTCTGGCAACTTTACGCTGGAGAACGACATCGATATGACAGGCGTCGATTTCACACCTATCGGCATCGAGGGCAACAGCAGCGTGGCCAAGTTTATGGGTACCTTTGATGGTAAAGGACACGTCATCAAGGGCTTGAAGTATGACAACGCTGACAAGGGCGAGGTAGGCCTCTTCAGCCAGACCGAGAACGCCACCATTACCAATCTGGGCATTGAGGGCGCACACTTTGTAGGTAACGCCAATGTGGGCGGTATCGTAGGTCGTATGTATGGCGGCATTACTGCCAACTGTGCTACCCTTAACTCATACATCGAGGGTCGCGACCACGTAGCTTCTATTGCTGGCGAAATTAACAACACACAGGATGGCGAGACCTATAATGGCGGTACCGTGAGCAACTGTTTTGCCGACGCTGTTGTCAAGAGCCGTCAGTATCAGGCTGGCGGTATCGTAGGTACCATCACTTGTGGCACGGTAGAGAACAACCTCTTCACAGGTACTGTTGACGACAAAGAGCGCACCACGGGTATGGTAGCCCTCGTCGACCGCAACGATGCTCCCTCTATTATTCGTAACAACGTGGTAGCTGCATCGCACCTCTATGGCGATGTGCTGCGCATTGTGAACACGTCCGGCCGCGACAAGGCTCAGCTTGAAAACAACTATGTGCTTGAAACCACCTACTGTGGCGCAAACGCTAAGAACGCTGGCGTGATGGAGAACGCTACCGATGCCAACTCAGAGAATGGTGCTAACGCCACACTCGACGAGCTGCGCTCGCAGAGCTTCTACGAGGGTCTGGGCTTCGACTTTGCCGAAACATGGAAGTTCCTCGATGGCGCTGAAGGCAAGACCTATCCTGTGCTGAAGTGGATGCAGCCCAAACTGCCCACCACTATCTTCGACATACCAGTCGACCGCGTGCTGCTGTACGACCAGGGTATGGAGTTCTTCTCATTTGCACCCATCCACGCCTCTTACGGTCAGGATGTTGACGTGCAGATTGTATCGGGCGGCGACAAGGCCACCCTCAACGACAATGCCCTGTGGGCTGGCGACGAGAATGGCAGTTATGCCGGTTCTGGCCCCGTAGTGCTGAAGGCAAACATTGCCAGCGACGTGGCAAGCCTCTTCAACACCACCAATGCCGATGCACAGTTTACTATCAACATTGCTAAGCTGGGCGAAGGTGTTGACGTTAGCACTGGCCAGGAGCTGGTTGAAAAGATTAAGGCTAACCCCTCAGGTGTATTCACGCTGGTGAAAGACATCGACATGAGCGGTATTGACCTGACCGACTTCTGTTCAAACGAAGCCTTCTCAGGAACACTCGACGGTAACGGACACGTGGTGCGCAACGCCAGCGTAACCTATACCGACGGACAAGACAGAGGTATCTTCTGTACCACCAATGGTGCTACCATTAAGAACGTTGCTTTTGTCGACTTCAGCATTGCTGCTGCAAACGCTAACCACGTAGGCTTCATTGGCTCGGCTGCTGCTACTAAGTTTGACCAGGTATATGTTCAGGGTAAGGTTTCAGGTAACGACCACGTAGCCTTATTGGCTGGCGATGGCGACAACTGTACTGTAACAAACACCTTTACTAACGGTACCCTCGTAGGAGGTAGCCAGATTGGTGGCTTCTTCGGTTGCACACTGGAAGGTGGTGCCGACATTCAGAAGAGCTACTTCAATGGCTCGCTTACCGCTACATACCGTGGCTGGGTGGGTGGCTTCATCGGTTTGATTGATAAGGCCAACAGCGAGGTAACCATCGAAAACTGCGTTTCTATTGGCGACTGCCAGTTCTCACAAGACGCTAATGGCGACACCAAGAAGACAGGCCCATTCATCGCTGGTAACAGCGCTGGCGACAAACCTAACGCTAAGGTAAACTTCTCAAGCAACAACATCAGCAACAACAGCGCTATCATGTCGAACGAGTCGGATTGGCCAGGCAAGAACCCCACCACCGACGAAGATAACCCTGTTGACTATGCTCAGGAAATGGCCGCACAGGTGCTGCAGACCTCTGCACCGTATGAGGGCCTGGGTTGGGACTTTGAAAAGGTTTGGACAATGGACGCTGCCAGCAGCTATCTCTATCCTACACTGAAGATCTTTGGCTCGTTCCCCACAAGCGGTGTGAAAGACCTGCAGAACGACGTGAAGGCTACCTTCGTAGCTGCTGCTGCCGACAATGTGCTCACCGTGGCTGGTCTCGACGCTGCCGCTACTGTAACTGTAGCTAACGTGGCCGGACAAACCGTAGCAATGGTTTCTACCGCTACTGGTGCCGCTACCATCCAGTTGCCCGGCAAGGGCCTCTACCTGGTAAAGGCTACTGTAAACGGCAAGACCGCTACTGCTAAGGTGCTGAACAAGTAAAAAAATCTCTCTCTTTATAATACGATAACCGTAAACAATAGGGTTTACGGTTATCGTTTTCAGGTTAAACACTTGAAATAGCCACACACCCCCAACACAACGAGAGATACGCGTTATCTCTTTTTTTCTCACACCCCCAAGAAACACAAACTTGAATATTCTTGCCCCACTATATATACATTAAAAACAGCATCAATCAAATGTAAATAACAAATTTCAATGAGATGTATTAGATATAAATAACAAATTTCAATGATATGTATTATCACCAACTTTATCTTTAATTAATATGTTTAAAACAAAAGCACGAAATCTATGGAAGGGGCTACTGCTCATCGCAGTATTGCTCGTAACCATTCCTACGTGGGCAGCGCCTATCAAGGTGTCTGGACGTGTTAACGACACGAACGGCGAACCGCTGATGGGTGTAACCATTAAGGAAAAAGGAACAAACAATGTAGCTATTACCGACATTAACGGTAACTACACCATTTCATGTACTACTGCTAAGCCAGTATTGGTGGCACAGTATGTAGGTTTTAAAGCCACCGAGAAGAAGGTGCAAGGCACCCTTTGCGACCTTATCTTGAACGAAGACGTAGGCGCCCTCGACGAGGTGGTGGTAACGGGTTACACCACACAGAAAAAGGTGTCGGTGCTGGGTGCACAAAGCACCTTGAAGATGGAGCACGTTAAAGCGCCTGTAGCAAACCTTAGCTCTATATTTGCAGGTCGTATCCCTGGCGTGGTATCGGTACAGCGTACAGGTGTTCCGGGCCAAGACGACTCTGACATCTGGATTCGTGGTATCTCTACCATGACCAATACAAACGAAGGTCCGCTGGTGCTGGTTGATGGTATTGAGCGTAGCTTCTCACAGCTCGACCCCGAAGACATTGAGAGCGTAACGGTATTGAAAGATGCTGCCTCGACCGCCGTTTATGGTGTGCGTGGTGGTAACGGCGTTGTCATCATCACCACCAAGCCGGGTAAGGTGAGCAAGCCTCAGTTCTCGTTCGACCTCTATCAGGGCATCACACAGCTTACCAAGGTGCCCGACCTGGTTGACGGCATCACCTATATGCAGGCTGCTAACGAGGCTTACAATCATACCAATGGCATCGACTACTACTCGCAGCAGTATATCGACCGCACACGTGTGGCCAATGGTATGGCTGCCCCCAACCTCTCGGCCGAAGAGTATGCTGCCCTGAAGGCCGACCGCACCGTGAACAAGTATCTTTATCCTAATGTCGACTGGATGAAGGAGCTGTATAAGAACACGGGCTGGAACCGCCGCGCCAACGTAAACATTCGTGGTGGTGCTCCTAACGCCACTTACTATGTGTCGTTGTCTTACTATACCGAACGCGGTATGACCAAGGGCGATAAGACGCAAGACTATACCTCAGAGATATCATACGACCGCTACAACTTCTTAACCAACATCAACCTCAAGCCCAGCAAGACAACAAAGATTGATGTAGGTGTGAGCGGCTTCCTTACTTCAGGCAACTATCCGCAGCAAAAACTGGATGATATCTTTAAAAAGGCTATGACCACCAACCCGGTGCTCTACCCCGTGCAATATCCTAATGGCGAGAACCCTGGCGTGTCGCCCGACAACCGTGAGCTCGACAGCCCCTGGGTAACGCTAACACGTCGTGGCTACTCGAAACAGCACAACACACAGCTGAACACCAACCTGAAGCTGACACAAGACCTGGGCTTCTTCAACTGGAGCAAGGGCCTCTCGTTCCGCGCATTGGTTGCCTTCGACGTAAAGGCAAACCAGAACCTGCAGTATAAGGTTGACGATAGCACATGGAAACTGGCCGGTAGCCAAGACCCCACCACTAAGGTGTGGGACGAAAGCACCATGTATGACGAAGAGGGCAACCTGTTGCTTACTGAACAGTATAAGGGTAACAAATCGATGAGTGTTAAGTCAGATAAGTGGGTGTACCGCACCTTCTACTTTGAAACCGCCCTCGACTATAAGCGCACCTTTGCCAAGAAGCACAACGTGAGCGGACTGGTACTGTTCAACCTGCGCAACTATCTTGATGCTAACGATGACAACCTGTTCAAAGTGCTGCCACACAAGCAAGAGAGCCTCTCGCTGCGCGCTACATACGACTATGATAACCGCTACTTCATCGAGGCCAACGCTGGTTATACTGGCTCAGAAAACTTTAAGAAAGGACATCGCTTTGGCTTCTTCCCCGCCTTCGCTATCGGATGGGTTCCCTCAAACGAAAGCTGGTGGAAACCGCTGTCAAACGTAGTGTCGTTCTTGAAGATACGCTATTCAGACGGTACCGTAGGTAATGATAGCTCGGGCGACCGCTTCGGCTACTTCTCAAAGATTGAGGGCGACGACACTGACTATCGCACCTACTGGAACAGTGGTGATGGCTTGCACTATACATCGTATGGCTACAAGCCACAGTGGTCGAAGGTGCGCAAGCAAGACTTAGGTATCGACCTGAATCTGTTCAACGACCTGAGCGTAACCGTTGAGCTGTTTAAAGAAAGCCGCTCGAAGATTTTCGTTTCACGCGACAACGTGCCCTTGATTGCTGGCTTTGCCACAGGCATCTCGGCCAACATTGGTAAGGTAGAGAACAAGGGTATTGAGGCACAGTTTGAGTATAACCACCAGTTTGGCAAAGACTGGTTCGTTTCTTTGCGCGGTAACGTTACCTATAACAAAGATAAGATTATTGAAAACGGACAGGCCGAACCTGCTTATCCTTGGCTCGACAAGCGCGGACACAAGGTGCTGGCATCGCTCGGATACACCGCTTTGGGCCTCTTCACCAGCGAAGAAGACATCAAGAACAACAACGTTTGCCAGTTTGGCGAAACCTATCCTGGCGAGCTCACGAAGCCCGGCGACATTAAATATAAAGACCTGAACGGCGACGGCAAGATTGACGACTACGACAAGAGCTATGTAAACAATGGTGACGTGCCCTCAACCTATTATGGCTTTGGTGGCGACGTGCGCTGGAAGAACTTCGGTTTGGGCATCTTGTTCCAGGGCACCGCTGGCGCTCACCGCTTCCTCTCAGGCACCGGCATCAACCCCTTCACCAGCTCAACAGGTGGCGGCACTCTGTATGCCAACATTACCGACCGCTGGAGCGAGAACGACCCCGAGAACACCAACGTGTTCTACCCACGCCTGGCATGGGGCGCTAAAGACCCCAGCAACCAGAACAACTACCAAACCTCTACCTGGTGGTTGCGCGACATGAGCTTCTTGCGCCTCAAACAGTTCACCGTGTCATACTATTTCCCCAAGGCATGGACCAAGAACGGCATCTTGAAGGGCGGACGCTTCTACATCATGGGCGAGAACGTGCTCACCTTTAGCAAGTTTAAGCTGTGGGATCCCGAGCTCAACACCAGCAACGGTATCTCATATCCTAACGTGCGCACCTTCTCATTGGGCGTAAACTTCAATATTTAAACACTAAGTAAGAAACAATATACATAATATATGAAAGCTAAATTATTAAGCATATTGCTCGCTGGAGCGACAGCACTGACCTTTACGTCGTGCGACGACTATTTCGATGATGTGCCCGATAACGCCACATCGCTCGAGGCCGTGTTCGCCAACCGTGGCCAGTCGCTGAAGTGGCTCTCGAACATCTATACATACATTCCCGATAACACCAACGTGCGCTACAACTCGCGCACCAATGGTTGCTGGCCAATGGCCTCGATAGAAGGCTACCTGCCCTGGGATCATATCGTAGCAAACAACATTATTCTGGGCACACTGTACCCCTCTACCGACTTTGTAAAGACACAGTGGACAGAGTATTATCGCGGTATACAGTATGCCAACATTTATTTGGCAAACATTGATAAGAACAGCGCTATGCTGGCCGACGAGCGCGAGTGGAGCAAAGCCGAGGTGCATGCCTTGCGCGCCTACTTCTACTTCAACCTTGTGAAAGAGTTTGGCCCCGTGCCCCTTATCGGCGACAAGGTATATAACGTAGACACACCCCTGGAAGATATGATGCTGTCCCGTAACACCCTTGACGAATGCTGGGACTATATCATCGCTGAACTGAAAGCAGCCCTTGATGGCGGCAAATTGAAGTCGACCTTTGGCGAAGACGGTTCTGTAGACAGCCAGTATAAAGGCAACCTCACACAAGAGGCCGTTGAAGGCATCCTTGCCGAGGTTTACCTCTATCGTGCCAGCTACCTGTTTAATGGCGACCCCTACTATCAAACCATGGCCAACAAAGATGGCACGAAGCTCTTCCCACAAAGCAAAGACATGCAGAAGTGGAAAGATGCTCGCGATGCCGCCAAACGCATCATCGACAGCGGCAAGTTTAAACTGGTGCTGCGCGATCAGAGCGGAAAGTTGGTTGAAGATGTAAAGAAGGCCGACCCCTACAAGTCGTGCTTCTACTCGGCCATCGGTCGTGTTGATAACGAAGAGATGATTTTCTTGCGCACCAAAGCCGATAACGACTCATACATCATCAAGCCCCGCCACACGGGCATCTCGGGCAATGTTGACCGCGGTGCAGGTGCTTACTCTATCCCCTTGCAGTTTATCGACCTGTTCTTCATGAGCAACGGTAAGCGCATTGACGATGTAGAGCAGAAACCCATCTCACAGGTTACCACCTTCAAGGCCGACGACCCTGTATACCCTGTTTACGACACCCAGAACCTTACCTCAAAGGATAAGGATGGCAACGATATAGCAATGAACGCACGCAACTCGCTCAGCACTGCTAAGTATGTTGACCGCTTCTCAAGCTACAACTACTTTACACCGGGTTCGGGCAAGGGCATCATGAAGCAGTTCTACTGCCGCGAGCCTCGCTTCTATCTCGCCGTAACCTTCCAGAACCGCCGTTGGGACTATGACCAGGCCAACACCTACTATACCGATATGTCGTTTAACGGCAACTCGGGCTCTGATGGTAAAACACACGACTATCCTATCTTCGGAACCATCGTGCGCAAACTCTACTGGGAGAAGGAAAGCAATATTGATGGTGCCGTTATGTTGCGTCTGGGCGAGGTTTACCTCAACTATGCCGAGGCTTGTGCCCAGCTGGGCGAAAACAAAGAGGCCCTGAAGTATGTAAACCTCATTCGTTCGCGTGCCGGCATTAACGAGTATGCCTTAAACCGCGCCGAAGAGGGCACTAAAGATGCTCGCAACAAGGGCAAGATATATGTAGGCGACCTGGAGCACAACCAAGAACTGCTGCTGAAGGTTATCTATCGCGAGCGCCTGATTGAGCTGTCGTATGAAAGCAAACACTACTTTGACGTGCGTCGTTGGGGTGTGGCCGACATGGCCGAAGGCGATGGCTGGGTATATCCCACCTGGCATAAAGGCGGCGAAGGCGGCGACATGATTGGCTTTAACGTGAACAACGAAGGCAGCGATGCTGAAAAGGCCAACAGCCTCAACTTCTACAAACGTGTGAAAACACAGCACCGCATCTTCACTAAGCGTATGAGCCTGTTCCCCATTCCACAGGAAGAGGTGAACCGCGACAAGCAGATTGTACAGAACGAAGGATGGGCTGCCGAATAATAATTTATCTCGGTATATTGATTTGTTAATTAAGTAGACTGTTGCCAAAACATGGCCCACGCCGTGTGGGCAACAGTCTCTTTTTTTTTGAACATACATCTATGCACAATTAAAACCTCAACCACATGAACAAAAAATCGTTTTTACTTAGCATTATGTTGCTGGCCATGCCCGCCATGCTATTGGCAAACCCCATAACCGAGGCCAAAGCCAAGCAACAAGCAGCACAGTTTTTGGCCCAACGTATGCACAGTGGCGCACGACGCGCACCCCTAAAAGGCGGCACAAACCTTACGCTGGCTGGACAAACTAAGGGCTATTATGCCTATAACATAGGTCGAGGCAACGGCTTTGTTATGATGTCGGCCTCTGACCGCACACAGCCCATCTTAGGATATGCCGACGAAGGGCAGTTTAACCTCAGCAACGCCCCACAGCCCTTAAAGCAATATGTGCAGCGCCTATCGGCCATTGTCGAGGCGGCTGAACAGGGCAACGCACAGTTGGCGCCACGCAAGTCGGCGGCAGAAAGTGGGGTGGCCACGCCCGTATCGGTGGCCAAAAACTTTGTGCCCACACTGGTGTCGTGCCGCTGGAACCAAGGGTCGCCCTACAACCTCGAGTGTCCTAAATATACCGATGCCAATGGCCATCAACAAACAGCGGCCACAGGCTGCGTAGCCACAGCCATGGCACAGATAGTGTATTACTGGAAGTGGCCGAAGACCACCACCACCATGCCCGCCTACACCACCAACTGGAACAGCCAAACGGTAACCTACCCTGAGATGGCACCCACCAGCTTTAAGTGGGATAAGATGAGCGACGTGTATAACGGTAAGCAAAGCCAAGAGAGCCAACAGGCCGTGGCACACCTGATGCGAGCACTGGGACATGGCGCAAAGATGGGGTATGGACCCGCATCGGGCGCCAACTCGGGCAATGCAGCGGCCGCCCTACGCAACTATTTTGGCTACGACAAAACATCGTTCTATGCCTCGCACGACAAGTATACGTACACCGAGTGGGAAGACCTTATCTACAACGAGCTGGCAGCAGGACGACCCGTGCTGATGAATGGCGACAACAGCGACCTCACAGGCGGACACGAATGGGTGTGCGACGGCTACGATGGCAACGGCCTCTTTCATATGAACTGGGGCTGGGGTGGCATGTGCGATGGCTACTTCATCCTCACCGTGATGTTTCCTGACCAGCAAGGCATAGGCGGAAGCACATCGAGCGATGGCTACAGCATGAGCCAGGGCATTGTGGTAGGCTTACAGCCCAATTACAGCGGCGAGGAGCAGCCCGAACAGCCCGAGGTGGTGCGCAACACGGTAACCAACCTTCGACCCCAGCAAACCACGCTATCGCGCTCAAACACCAACCGCAACTTCTCGGTGCTCATACAATATTCAGCAGGCACTGATATGGGCCATGCCTACACCTTTAACAGTGGCTTCGGCCTGTATGATGCCGAGGGCAACGCCGTAAAGGAACCTATCGGCCAAGAAACCTTCGACCTCTCGCCCGGCACCTGGTGGCCTACACGCGGCCTTACGGTGGTGTTTGGCAAGGGCTTGACCGATGGCACCTACTACATACGCAGCATCAGCCGAAAGAAAGGCACACAAGATTGGCTGCACACCGTAAACTTCAACACCACGTTTATAAAGGTGGTGATTGATGGCACCAAGGCGCAGCTCACCGTCTTTCCATACACCGACATTACTGTGCAGAGCCTCACGCTTGAAGGGGCGGGCACCGTGGGCGTAGAACAAAAGGTGAAGGCCACAATGACCAACAACTCCGAAACCGAATATTATCATAACACCTTCTTGCTGGTTGATGGCAACTTTGTGTCGGGCAACTGCATACAGATACCGGCCCTCTCAACACGCGATATATACTTTAAATATAAACCCGAAACGGCAGGCAAGCACACCTTGCAGATTTCTACCTCAAAGAACGCCTCTGACGCCTTCTACACCACCACGGTTAACGTAAAGGCAGCGGTGACGAACAACCTGAAGGTGGCGAAGCCCACCTCGCTACTAAAGGTATATAACGTAAATAACAAGAGCTCTATCTACGGCAATGTAATGAAGCTCGGCGTGAAGGTAACCAACGAGGGCAACGACACCTATTATAGTTATGTTGAGGCATCGCCGTGGGAACTGGATGGCAACGTATACTGGAAGCGTGGCAGCTATAAGCAAACCATTAAGTTAGAGCCAGGAGAGAGCACCACACTGACCTTCACCCTGCCCAACCTAAACCTGGGTAGCACCTACAACTTCCACATCGACACCGACAAAAGCAACAGTTCAAACTTGGGCAACTTTACCTTCGTGCAAGGCATCGACTACTGGACTGCCGATGGTGCCGCCAACGCAGCGCCCACCACAGGCTTTAAGGTTACACCCGATATGGTGGCCGTGCATGTGCCTGGCAAGAAAAACGTGCCCTCCATAGCGTTTGAGGGCACACCAGCGGCCAATGCCACCCTGTTCTTCGACGAGGGCGCACAGATAAACAGCCGCGTGCTGGCCATCTTAAAACGCAAGGTGTCCAACATTGTGATGGGCGACAATGCCGAACAACTGACGCTGACCGACGGCCAGCCCTTCTACTTTCCCTACAACTTTACGGCAAAGAACGTGACCTATGTGCGTGCCGCCGAGCGCAATGCCAACGCCTGTATGACCATAGCCCTACCCTTTGCACCACAAACCGTTGAGGCTGATGGCACACCGCTAAGCTTTGTTCAAAGCGCCGACGATGCCGTGGGAGCACTGGCAGCTGCCGAGTTTACATCAGCACAAGGCACCACCGTAAACTTTACATTGGCACCAGAACTGAAGCCTAACCGCCCCTATCTGCTTACCATAAAAGGCAAGACAGGCGCTGCAAGCTTCGACCAAACAGGCAAAACGCTGACCTTTAAAGCCACCGATGCCAACATCGAGGCCACAGAAAGCATCTCGACCTATAGCACCAACTATCGCTTATTAGGACTTTACAGCGCCACCAGCATGCGCAACGCCTACGTGCTCTCACCCGATGGCACCGCCTTTGTACAACAAGCTGAGGCCACGCTACAGCCCTTCTCGGCCGTGTTTGTGGCCAATAACGACGAGGCGCTACAAGCCCAGACGTGTCATGTAGGCGGACTTGTGAGCACGGGCATCAACTCCCTTGTGCACGAAAAGGCTGCTCACGCTAACAATGACATCTATACACTGAGCGGACAAAAGCTGACGAACAACCGCTCACTGTCTTCACTGCCCAAGGGCATCTACATTATTGGAGGAAGAAAAGTGGTGAAGAAATAATTGAGGTAAAGGAAGAGTTTGGAACTCTATCCTTTAACAATGTGTTACTTTATAGAGAGGACACAAAAATGTACCAAGTTATTTTTTTATCATTACTAAATCACACACAGGGCTTTTATGCTCAAAACTTATAATATATAATATAATGTGTAGCGTGCCTCTATATGACACGACTATAAATCAACTTACTTAAATTATGGACAAAAAACTGTCACTATTGTTCCTGCCTCTTTTAGGTCAGACATTGGGCTTGCATGCCGCCGACATCGACTATACACCGCTGCGCCTCAGCGGGTTTAATGCCGATGTGGTGTTGCAGCCTGGCGAGCGTGTTGTCAATACTGCCGATGGGCATTGGAATTTCTATTCAGAAGCGCTAAAAGGGCGCGGTGGCTTGCCACAGATGTTGCACGGTATGTTTTCAGATGTGCCGTACCAGTTGGCCGATTTCTCTGCACCTTGTGCTTTCAAACTCTCGTCGCCCGATATTGATGCTGTCGAGGGCACTGCTTACGGACAACGTATCACCATTGCGCTGGCTACACCGCAGAAGGCGAGCACACTATGGTTGCTGGCTACAGCACCACATGGTGCCACAAAGGTAAATGTTACGGTGCATTTTGCTGATGGCTCTACACAAGATATCAATAATATTGCCATTGCCAACTGGAAAGCTACGCAGAGCAAAGGTTCGGCTTTTTGGCAGTTGGGCTTGACAAATGGTGATAGCTCGGCGGACGACTGCAACTATGCCTTGTATGAAGCCCCCATCTCGCTTTCTGATGCTAGGCACGAGGTCGTCTCTATCACTGTAAGTTTGGCTGAAAAGGGGCGCTCGGTATGTCTTTTTGCTGTTACTGCTACCGATAAGACAAGCACCGCTGTTAAAGACAAAAAGTTATTTTTTATCTCCAACTCGCACCTTGATACGCAATGGAACTGGACTGTGAAGACGACTATTGCCGATTATGTAAAGAACACGCTTAACCAAACGTTTGAACGTTTTGAAGATAAGGATGACCACAACTTTACCTTCAACTTTGAAGGGGCTATAAAATATATGTGGGCAAAGGAATATTATCCTACCCAATATGAGAAACTGAAGAAATATATTGCTGATGGGCGCTGGAACATTGCTGGTGCCTCTATCGATGCCAACGACGTAAATATTGGTTCGGCCGAGTCGTTGATACGCAATTTCCTTTACGGACAATCGTTCTACCGTAAAGAGTTTGGCGTGCGTGGCGGACGCGACATCATGCTGCCCGACTGCTTCGGCTTTCCCTGGTCTTTGCCTACGGTGGCCGCACATTGTGGCATGAAGTATTTTCATTCGCAGAAGTTGTCATGGAATTCGGCCTACGCCTACAACCAGTTGCCCCGCTTTGCACGATGGAAAGGAACCGATGGCGAAGAGGTACTGTCGGTACTGAAGCTGTGTGCCTATGATGAGCACGAAAAGTTTCGTAAGGATATGTCGGCCGACGCTGATATGATAGACGAGGTAAACACAAACAAAACGAAATATGGTATTCCTGCTACCATCAAGTATGTAGGCCCACGTGGCGACCGTGGCGGAGGCCTGGATAAGGAAACGGCCGACTGGCTATCGAAAAGTGTGGATGGCAGCGGACAGTTGGGGGTAACGCTCAACTCATCAACGGGTATGCTCGACCAATTGTTCCATATGGGCTATGATAAACTGCCTGTCATTAATCATGGCTTGCCCATGCGTGCCCATGGTGTAGGTGCATACACCTCGCGTACAATGCTGAAATACTGGATGCGTAAGGGCGAACTGCTGGGCGATGCTGCCGAGAAGGCTTCGGTGACAGCCAACTGGTTAGGTACATTGCCTTATCAACAGAAAACTCTTACTGATGCTTGGGTGCGCTTGTTGTGGCATCAGTTTCATGATGATCTTCCAGGTACATGCATCAACGATGCTTATACTTATACGGTAAACGATCAAGTGCTCAATCAGCTTGACTTTTCGCGCACACTGAATAATGCAGTGGGTGGCGTGGCTAAGCTAATGAACACTCAGTGGTGCCATGATGTGCCTGTGGTGGTGTATAATCCGCTATCGATACAGCGTACTGATATTGTTGAAGGGCAAATAGCAATGGCGCCTGATGTGCAGAATATCAAAGTGACGGATGCGCAGGGCAATGCTGTGCCATGCCAAATAACTGGCCGTGAGGATGATGGCCAACTTCACTTTATTTTCTTGGCCACGGTGCCCTCGTTGGGGTATGCTACCTATAATGTGGCACCAGATACTAATGTTACTACTCCTACCTCAAACCTCAGTGTCAGCGAAAAAGGTATGGAGAACCAGCGCTATAAGGTTTCCATTGATGCTAACGGCGACGTGTCGTCGATTATAGATAAACAAAACGGTAACCGTGAGATGTTAAGTGCACCCATTCGTTTGGCATTGCTCTTCGACGAGTCGCTTGCATGGCCATCGTGGGAGATTCATGGCGACCAACTGCAAAAGGCACCGCGTGAGTATGTTGACAAAGAAGGACTGCAGGTAGAGGTAGCTGAAAATGGCCCATTGCGTGTCAGCTTAAAGGTGACGCGTAAAAAAGGAGCATCTGATTTTGTGCAATACATACGTCTGGCCTCTGAAGGCTGTGCTGACCGTATCGACTTTGTGAATGAGGTAAACTGGCAAACGCGTGAACGTTTGCTGAAAGCCACTTTCCCGCTCACCGTAAGCAATCCTAAAGCCACTTACGATCTTAGCATAGGCACTGATGTAAATAATAATAGCACCAGTTATAGTACCGACTCAAACAACAATACCTCATTATGCGAGTTCCTCGGACATCAATGGGCCGACGTTACTAACACCAATGGCGATTGTGGCGTTTCTATCCTTAACGATAGCAAGTATGGTTGGGATAAGCAGAAAGACAATGAGATACGTCTCACGCTGATACATACACCTAAGGTGGGCTCTAATTATGCTTATCAAGGCAAGCAAGATTTGGGCTTGAATCGTTTTACCTATTCGTTCTTTGCTCATAAGGGCGTGTGGGGAGCCGATACGCAATGGGAAGCCGACAAACTGAACGAGCCGATGTTAGCTTATCAAACAACCTGTCAAGAGGGCTCGTTGGGCTCTGATTTTGGCTTCCTAAAGGTAGATAACCGCAACGTGGCAGTGAAAGCGCTGAAGAAGGCAGAGGGCTCAGATAAATATATCGTTCGCTTTTATGAGCTGACGGGCGAAGGACAGGATGTTACAGTCGAATTCCCCGCCGACATTGTTTCTGCCGACGAGGTGAACGGTGTTGAAGAATTGTTAGGTCCCGCACAGTTTAGTGGCCGCAAACTGTCATTCCATATTGATCGTTTCCATCCTAAAACGTTCCAGTTTGAATTAGCTTCTTCTACAGCGTCATCGGCATCTACAGTTAGTGAACAAGCACCGCAGTCGGTGCCTGTGAGCCTCGATTATAATGTGGATGTGATGAGCACCAATGAGCGTCGTAGCGATGCTGACATTGATAAGGCTTTTCCTGCAGAACTGTTGGGCAGCGAACTGAAAGCCGATGGCATATCGTTTACCATGGGAAATAGCAGCATAGGCAAGAAAAATGCTGTGCGCTGCATGGGGCAAACCATCACATTGCCTGCACTGAAGGGTGCCCGTAAGGTGTATGTGTTGGCTTCGTCGCTCAATACGAAGGGCACCACAGCAACGTTTGGTATCGGAACCAGAACCGTAGAACAGTTTGTCGACTACTATGGTGGCATGGTGGGCGTATGGAGCAATAGCATTGATGTGCAGAAACATTATCGTATGGAGAATACAGCCTTTACAGCTACCCACTCGCACAGCAAAACGGCCGATAATGTATGCGACTATCTGTATATGTATAAGTATGCATTTACGCTGAATGAGGGCGATAATACGATTACGCTACCTAACGATCCTGATCTCTTGGTCTATGCTATCAGTGTGTCAGACAATGCTAACGATGATACAAAACCGCTATCTGAGGTGGTAAATGTGCTGAAACACAAAGACACGAAAGACCCTTATCAAGCTGTAGAACACGACGACGACATCATTACGCCTGCAACGGTGAGAGCTTCAGGACAAACAAATAGTAATGAGAGTGCGCAGAAGGCTTGCGATGGCAATGCCGATACCAAATGGTGCGACAACTCGTCAGCGGTGAAATGGCTGGAGTATAAGTTTGAAAAGCCCATGACAATAACAGGCTGGAAGGTGCTAAACGCTGGATGTGAAGGCGATGGCAATATTGCTTCCGAATATGTGTTGCAACGTTATGTAAACGATGGATGGGTTGATGTGCAAACCGTGGTAGATAATTCAGCTAACACTACCGACTTTGTGCTTGAGCATCCTTTTGTTAGTGAGGGCGTGCGTTTGCGCGTGGTAAAGGGTGAGCAAGATGGCACCATTGCCCGTGTATACGAGTTTAGTGTGTATGGCCATGAACCTAAGGAGGGTGAGGCTAATCAACCTCAAATCATCAGTCGTATTCCTACCTATGGTTTTGGCCGACAGGTGGCTACGGTGGTAAAATCGAGCGGACGTGTAAATGAAAAGGAAGATCCTTACTTTATGCTTGACAGTCAGCGAGGCACCAAGTGGTGTTATAATGGCTCTATTGAAAAACCTTCGGTTGTGTTTGAACTGAGCGAACCGCACCTGCTCACAGGCTTTGATATCTACGACTCGAAGACACATGAAGTCTTTAGCAATTCAGACGAATATGAGATAGCTTATAGTATGGATGGCAATACCTACACAACAGCGGTGAGCGAGAAGGGAGTGTCGGCCGAAGATGTTCACTCATCTACACTGAGTGAGCCTGTTAAAGCTAAGTATGTAAAGCTTACTATGGCAAAAGGTGATGGTGCCGTGCGCGTGTATCAGTTTGATATGTGGGGCACACCTACGGCCGAAACAGAGCCTACGGCAACAACGGGCCTCTTATCGTTACATCGCTCGGTGATAGGTTCTAACAGTCCGGTTAATTTCAATGAGTCGGCACTCAACTTATTTGATGGCTTGAAGACGCGCACCCTAAAACCTTTTACATGGAAGGTAAAGAAGACCAATTCGGCCGACGTGTATGCTTGGGCTGTTGTCGACTTAGGTGCAACGTGTAACATGAACCAATTTAAGTTGTACGACTCGAAAAACTTTGGTGGAACCCATAACATTAGTGGCTATCGCATTTATGTGTCAAAAACACGTCCCACAGATACACAGATGAAAACTTATGCAAGAAGTGCAGGTGGTGTAGGCTGGAAACGTGTGGCCAATGTTACAGATGCTTCTTCTGAAAACACTAAAACCTATGTGCCTGATGTTACGGTTAGCGGTCGCTATGTGAAATTAGAAATACCCTATAGCTGCGTTACCGACTCGGCTCTTATCGGCCAGTTTGAGGTATACGGGCAGGTGGCATCGGGCATTGATAATGTTTCTGCCAAGACCGACATCGTTGTATATCCGAAGGTCGTAGAGCAAGGTGCTGACATACATCTTGAAGCCGCTGCTCATAATGCTTCATATAGCATTGTGGCAGTGGGTGGAGAGACGGTAGCCGTAGGACATTTTAGTGGAAATGCAGCTGTGTCATCGGCAATGCTTAATAAAGGCGTGTATATGGTTACTATTGTAGCCGACCGCAAAAGAAAGACCGAGAAAGTGATTGTGAAATAAAAAATGATATCATAGTGGGCGTATTGAAACAATAAAGATGTTGTCTTGATACGCCCGCTTTATAAATGAAAAACGCGGTAAAAGAGCTATTGGTTTATTGTGTTAAAAAACACTATGGTGGTGTAAAAAATGCGCGTTTACCTGTTCTTATGATATATTGCAAAAGACCAAAACAATTAAAACATAACAAATCGTATGAAAAAACTCATCCTTACAGTAGCCTGCATGGCTGTTGTGCAAGGGCTGTGGGCCGATGTTGAAGCTGGTAAAGCCTACCGCTTGGTGCCCGCTACCGACAACGGTAAGGCCGTGTTTGTAGAAAACTCAGCCTTTGATAACGGCAAGAAGGTGATGCTATGGACACATACGCCAGCCCCATCTCAACAGTGGTATGCCGAGCGTCAAGGCGAAAAGTGGGTGCTGCGTAACGTATATACGGGCAAGTATCTCACCATCGCTTCAACGGTAGCCCAGCAGTCGGATAAGGCCACGGCCACATCTGCGCAATGGACCCTTGAGCCCATTGATGCCAGCACAAACACCTATCGTGTGGCCCAAACCATAGGTAGACAGTTGCGTTACCTCGGTGCCCTTACGGCTACCGATGGCACCCAACTGTCATTGGCTGCCAAGAAAACGGGCGATGATGCCGCTCAGCAAACCTGGACCTTTGTAGAAGAAACCCCTATCACCACCTTTACCCACGCTTTGCGCGATGAGATGGGCGAGCGCTATCTCGCTTCGTTCCTTCAAACCGTGAGTGGTGGCAAAACCTTTACCAAGGGCGGATGGGGCGAACCCGAGATCCTTGAAACCATGCTCGACGCCTACGAAACCACGGGCCAAAAGCAATATCTTGATGCCTTCACCTCGGTTTACAATTACTTCAAGAAAAAGGTGGGCACCGACTGGTTGCATCTGGTGTATGAAGATGCCTATAAATGGTATGGCCACGATTTTAACGACGACGTGATGTGGATGATTATTGCTGCCGCTCGTGCCTATCAGCTTACTGGCCAAAAAGTATATATCAACGATGCCAAGCGAGCCTTTGATGGCATCTGGCAGCGCGCCTACAACCAGTGGGGCATGCTGCGCTGGGCCGAGCAGAGTGGAGGCAAGAACGGCACCAACTCGTGCATCAATGGTCCGGCCGAGGTGGCTGCCTGCTATATAGCCATGGGCTTGGGCGACGAGAGTTATTATGAAAAGGCACGCGCCCTGTACGACAATCAGCGCCGCTACCTGTTCAATGCCGAGTCAGGTGCCGTGTACGACTGTTTTACCTGGAACGCCGAGACCAATTTGCCGGGTGGTTACAGCTATTGGTCGTCAACCTACAACCAAGGCACCATGTTAGGCGCTGCCACCTTATTATATAATCATTATGGCGACAGCTTCTATCTGCAAGATGCCAAGAAGATTGTAGATTATTCGCTGAACCACCTGTGCAACAGTGATGGCATTATCAACGTGTGCCAAACCGTTGAGGGCGACCTCTGTGGCTTTAAAGGCATCCTTATGCGCTATATGCGCCTGTATGCCACCCGCTTTAATGTGCCCAGCATCATGACCTGGATGCAGCGCAATGCCCTGCATGCCTACAGCAACCGCAACTCAAAGGGCATTACCTCGTCGGCATGGCTCACCAAGGCGGCCGAAGATGGCACTTATGGCGACAAGCGTTACGACAATCAGTCCTTTGGCTGCTCTACCGCTGTGTCGGCAGCGTTCAACGCGTTTGCTCCCACATCGGGCATTGTGAAAGAGGCGTGGCAAGTGTTTCAGGCCGAAGATTTCGATTATGCCCAAGGTGTTTACACCGACCAGATTGATGGCCGCACAGTGGTCACTAACATCAAAAAAGGGCTGTACACCTGTTATCGTAATGTCGACTTCGGGTCGACCCCTGCACGACAGGTGCAACTCACCCTCTCTAAAGTAGCGAACAAAGCAGTGGGTGGCAGCGTAGAAGTGTGCCTCGACAGCCCCTCGGCCAAGCCCATTGCCACCATCAATGCTCCTACCACCGACAGTTGGGCTACCCTTACCGCCGACATCGCCCCTGTGGCAGGTCGCCACGATGTGTATATGCGCTTCAAGACAAAGGTTACATCAAGCACCAGCGCCTTCAGCTTCGATAGCTTCAAGTTTCTCACCACCGCCACGCCGCTGATGAGCGACGTGACAAAGAATGGTGGCGTGCTCACCCTCAGTCCCGCCTCTGATCAGGCAGCGCTGGCCATTGATGCCGACCCTACCACGTCGGCCTCGGTGGCAGGACACCAGTTGTCGCTCAGCTATCAGTCAGAGGTGGCCGTGCGCCCTTTGCTGTATAGTGTGTCGGTAGGAACTGAGCCAAGCGCCAACGATCCGAAATCCTGGACGCTGATGGCCTCAAACGACGGCGAAACATGGATAGAACTTGACCGCCAAGACGCTGCCTCGTTTGCCGACCGTGCCACTACCCAGCGCCATACGCTGAACACCGATGCGCTGTACACCCGCTTCAGGCTGAACATCACAGCTAATCATGGTGGAAAGAATACGGCCGTGTCTGACTGGCAACTGGTGGGTACCCTTAACACCAACTTGGGATTTACCGCTCAGGGCACCGAGGTGTGCACGGCCGATGGCTTGTATAAGCCCACCCGCTATGCCGTAACAGCCCCCGCTACCACAGGGCAGCAAGCGCCCACAGGCTGGACACTGCAAGGATCGACCGATGGCAAGACGTGGGACGACATTGACCATCGCTCGCACCAATCGTTTGCTTGTGCCGCCGCCACTACCTTCTATACCGCTTCGGCTCAGAAGGGCTACAGCCAGTTTCGTCTGCTAACCGAGGGCGAGGGCACCGCGCAAACCTACACCGTCTTTGCACAGTTAATGCCCACCGCTACCTTCTATCCTGGCATCTTCAGCAATGGAGGCACCTTCACGGCAGCCTCTTATACCGCTTCGTTAAAAGCAATCGCCGATGCTGACCCGTCAACCTCAGTGCGTATACCGCTGACCAATGGGCAGGCACAGGTGGTGTATGAGAGCCCGTGGCCTTTTAAGGTGAAATCGTATGCGCTGTGTGCTGGTAGCGCTCAGGGCGAGACACAGGCCAACCCGAAGAATTGGAAGGTGGAAGTGTCGCAAGATGGCACTAAGTGGATTGTCTTGCGCACCGAGCTGAGCAAGGCGTTTAAAAAACGCGCAACGGTGGTGACCAACACGCTGGCCAGCAATGCCGAATGGAAATATATTCGCCTAAACATAACGGCTGTATCGAAGGCCGATGCTGATGAGGTGGTGATTGACGACTGGCAACTGAACGGACAGTGTGTTACCACCGATGCTCTAAACGCCTCTGGCGCCACGACAACGGCCTTAGTGCCTGTTGACAACGCTAATGAAACGGGCGACAAGGTGGCCGACAACAACATCGACACCAAATATTGCTATTGCTTTTTCATGGGCTCTTGGTTGAATTACGACTTCGACACCCCTGTGGTGGCCAATCTCTATAGCGTGTCGTCGGCCAACGATAATGCGGGACGCGACCCGAAGGCATGGACACTGATGGGGTCAGACAATGGCACCGACTGGGTGACGCTGGACCAGCAAACGCAGCAAGTGTTTCCTGACCGCAAGACCACGCTGTTCTTTGCTTTCAATAATAAGCATGCCTATGCCCACTACCGACTGGTGATGGATGGCAACAATGGCGACACTATGCTGCAGCTGAGCGAGTGGCAACTGCTGTATAGCGACCAAATAGCGTCGGGCATAGGTGCTGTGACCGATAACGTAGGCCAAGCCCAAATAGGCATTGCACAATGCGTAGCGAACAAACAGCTGATGCTGTCAATGCCCACTAACGGCACTGTAGCGGTTTACACCCCGTCGGGCCAACTGGCTATGCAACAAACGATAGCGGCCGGACCGCAACAGGTGGCTTTGCCCTCGCACGCGCGCGGTATATATATTATTAAGGTATGTGCAGGCGCACAACAGCAAACGGCAAAGATAATGGTACGATAAAGTGTGAGTAAGTAATGATAAGAATGGCAAGTGCGGAGCTGTAAAAGGCTCTTGTGCTTGCCATTTGCTATTTAACGTGAGTTCGACGAATTAGAATAAGGTTAATTGTCTATCTATAGTCCTTTGG